>Ga0114949_10002480_pt1 | contig 11542 bp, 13 predicted proteins | sample N074metaG_FD_83505 | JGI IMG/M metagenome (GOLD analysis project Ga0114949, IMG submission 83505) | Deep subsurface microbial communities from Kermadec Trench to uncover new lineages of life (NeLLi) - N074 metaG | ecosystem: Environmental > Aquatic > Marine > Ocean trench > Sediment | place... | reverse complement strand
TTGCTGTCCGGCGTCAGGATCGTGCCGCCGCCCAGAACGCGAGCCTTGCCGCCATCGCTATCATAAAGGACGCATGCCTGCCCCGGCGCGACGCCGGATTCGACATCGTTCAGATCGACCCTCACACCGTCCTCGCCCAAGGTCAGCACCGCTGCGACCGGTGGCCGGGTCGAGCGCACCCGGGCAAAGACCGGCAGGCCGTTTTCGGCGGCCCTCGCGGCGGTCTGGCCACCAATCCAGTTAAAGTCGCGAAGGGCGAGCCGCCGCACCGCTAGCGCGTCGCGCGGTCCAACGACGACCCGGGAGGCATCGGCCTCGATGCGCACGACATAAAGCGGCTCGCCGGCGGATATCCCCAGACCCTTGCGCTGTCCGATCGTGAAACGGATGATCCCGTCATGGCGGCCAAGAACGCGACCATCGACATGGACGATTTCGCCGGGCTCCGCCGCGCCCGGCTTCAACCGCTCGATCACGTCGAAATAGCGGCCCTGCGGCACGAAGCAGATATCCTGGCTGTCCGGCTTGTCGGCAACGCTCAGGCCAAAATCCCGGGCCAGCGCCCGCGTTTGCGCCTTGCTCAGATCGCCAAGCGGAAAGCGCAGGAAATCGAGTTGCGCCTGCGTCGTGGCGAACAGGAAGTAACTCTGGTCGCGGTCCACATCGAGGGGGCGGTACAGCGCCCGCTTTCCTTCCACCACGCGCGAGCGGACATAATGCCCGGTGACCATGGCGACCGCACCAAGCTCTTCGGCCGTCGCCAGCAGATCGGCGAATTTAACGGTCTGGTTGCAGGCCACGCACGGGATCGGAGTTTCGCCGGACAGATAGGATTGCGCGAACGGCTCGATCACCGCTTGCTTGAAGCGCGCCTCATAGTCGAGCACGTAATGGGGCATGCCGAGCGCTTCGGTCACGCGGCGGGCATCGTGGATATCCTGGCCGGCACAACAGGCGCCCGACCGGTGCACGGCCGCGCCATGATCGTAGAGTTGCAGCGTGATGCCGACGGCATCATAGCCGGCCCGTTTGACCAATCCGGCCACGACCGAGGAATCGACCCCGCCGGACATGGCGACGACGACACGCATCTTTGCGCGGTCTCCCGGCAATTCGAGGTCGATATCGATAGTCATAACGCGTCCTGTCAGGAACCTTGATATATACTGGCGCAGCGAATAGGCGGCAAGCGCCTAAACCTTACAAACCCTTAAGGATTTGTCGTCAATTGACTTAGGTGATTTTTAAGGCGCGGCGCGTACAAGGCCATCATGTTGTTCAGTTCTGAGTGTGAGTAATCCAATGGCCGAGCACATTCGACCGCGTGTAAAATATGTCATCGGACCCGATGGCAGTCCCCTGACCATTGCCGATCTGCCGCCGCCGACGACGCGGCGCTGGGTGATCCGCCGCAAGGCCGAAGTGGTCGCGGCAGTGCGCGGCGGCCTGCTCTCTCTGGAGGAGGCCTGCGACCGGTATACGCTGACGGTCGAGGAGTTTCTCACCTGGCAGATGTCGATCGACCGGCACGGTCTGGCCGGCCTGCGCACAACCCGCATCCAGCAATACCGCAACTGACGCGCATTTCCAAAAAGTGGAATCCGGTTTTCGGATAAAAATGCGCGCATAATCAAGAAACCGACGCGCATTTCCGAAAAGTGGAAACCGGTTTTTGGACAAAAATGCGCGCAAAAGCAAGAAACTGACGCGCTTCAAGTCGCCGCCGCCGCGCGCTTTTTGATCAGCGCCGCGGCGATCGCCGAAAGCAGCGCCGCGCCCGCATAGAACCAAAGGCCCGGCAACGCCGCCGCGCTGGCCAGTCCGCTGGTTTTGGCGGCAAAGACGGCAAGCGCCACGACCAGCACATCCATCATCGACCATTTCGACAACCATTCGACCCGCCCGGCCAGCTCGGCGCGGTGCGGCGCATAGGCGGCACTGTGCAGCACGGCGAGCTTGAGCGCCGGAAAGAGCACCGAAAACAGTCCAACGACCGCGCCCAGAAACCAGTCCCCGTCCGACCAAAGCCCGGCGATGACGGCCACCAGCGAGGGCCGCTCCGTCAGAAGGAACAACCGTTCGAACTCGGCGATCGGCAGCACAAGACCGAAGCCGAGCGATAGCGTTGCGGCAAAAAGGATCAGCGGCGTCATGGTGATTGCGAGCAAGGGGACCTGTCATACCTTATAAGATGCACAACAAAGAAATACTGGCGCGGTGCGTGCAGAACCCATTATGGCAGGGATCATGACGACAGGCACCCACGAACATGGTGACGACCTGCGCAATGCGGACATCCTGATTTCCGTCAATGGCGACCTCGTGCCGCGCGAAAAGGCAGTTGTGTCGGTTTTCGATTCCGGTTTTGTGCTCGGCGATGGCGTCTGGGAAGGGCTGCGCGTCGCCAATGGCGGCATCGCCTTTCTCGACGCCCATCTGAACCGCCTCCATGAGGGCGCCAAGGCGCTCGACATGGATATCGGCCTGAGCCGCGAGGCCCTGACCAAACGTCTTTTCGACTGCCTGAACGCCAATGGCATGCGCGATGGCGTGCATATCCGCCTGATGGTCACCCGCGGGATCAAGCGCACGCCCTACCAGGATCCGCGCATGACGATCGGCCCGGCGACAATCGTCATTATTCCCGAATACAAGACCCCACGCCCGGACGTGATCGCCGGTGGCATTCGGCTTTTTACTGTCCATGTCCGCCGCACCGGTCCGGCCGAGCAGGACCAGAAGATCAATTCCCATTCCAAGCTGAATTGCATTCTCGCCTGCATCCAGGCCACCAAGGCCGGCGCCGACGAGGCACTGATGCTCGATCCGGACGGCTTCGTGGCGACTTGCAATTCAACGCATTTCTTTATTCTCCGCGACGGCGAGATATGGACCTCGACCACCGATTACTGCCTTGGCGGTATCACCCGCGGCGCGGTCATCACCGTGGCCCGTGACGCCGGGCTGACGGTGCGCGAAAAGCGGTTTTCGCTGACCGACGTCTACAGCGCCGAAGAGGCCTTCGTCACCGGAACCTTCGCCGGGCTGTGTCCGGTGCGCGAAGTCGACGGGCGCATCATCGGCGAGGCGCCATCGGCCGATAAGACCGGCATCCTGCCCGGTCCGGTCGTCAAAAAGCTCACCGCGCTTTACCAGGACCTTGTCGATCGTTCGCTGACCCCGATCGGACGCTGAAGGGCATGGATAGGCATGAGGGAACCATCCGCATCGCCATGTGGTCCGGCCCACGCAATATTTCCACAGCGATGATGCGCTCCTTCGCCAACCGCCCCGATTGCACCGTTATCGACGAACCGTTCTATGCCGCCTTCCTGAAGATAAGCGGCCTCGCCCACCCGATGCGGGATCAAATTCTGGCCGGGCACGAAAGCAACTGGCGCAAAGTCGGGCGATCCCTGACCGGTCCGGCGCCGGACGGCAGCTGCGTGTTGTATCAAAAACACATGACCCACCACATGCTGCCCGGGATCGGCCGCGACTGGATGGGCCATTGCCGCCACGCTTTCCTGATCAGGCACCCGGCCAGGGTCCTGGCCTCTTACGCCAGCAAGCGAGATGCCGTGACATTCGCCGATATTGGATTTGCCGAGCAATGGGAGTTGTTCCAGATCGCCGGCGATCTGAGTGGCGAAACACCGCCGGTCATCGACGCGGATCAGCTGCTGGCCGATCCCCGAGCCGTTCTGGACCGGCTCTGTGCGGCCTTAGGCCTTGCCTTTGACGAGGCAATGCTTTCCTGGCCGCCTGGCCTGCGTACCACCGACGGTGTCTGGGCGCCGCACTGGTATGACGCGGTCGCCGGTTCCACCGGATTTGCAGAAGCCGGGCCGGCGCCCATCCTGACCGACCCGGCCTTGCAGGCGATCGAAGCCCAGGCTCTGCCGATTTACGACAGGCTGGCGGCGCACGCTTTGAAGAGATGAAACCGGGGCCATGCCGGCGGCTGCGACCGACAAGCCCGGTAATATTCGAACGGACCGGATTCTAAGCCGTCGAACCGGCGGCGCGTTCTTCGCTCAAACCAAGGATCTCGCCGGTCTCGCGCGCATGCCGGTCCTGTTCATGCGTCAATTCCGCTTCCGCCAGATCAAGCGCCGCCTTGCCGGCATTAAGCTGGTGTTGCAGATCGGCAACCGAGGTCTTCAGGTTCTCCCGCCGCTGCGTGGCCGCACGGGCGAAGGTTGAATAGGCAAAATGCTGTTCATCCTCGATGCCGGTGCGCCGGTGTTCGGCGGATATCTCGTGATCGAGATCGCCGATCATGCGATTGAATTCCTCGATCATCGATTCGATTTGCCCGACCTGCCGTTCCTTGTCTTCGATCTGGAACCGCTTCGAACGGATATTGCCTTCTCGCGACTTCATAACGCCTTAACTCCTGTTACCCGAATAAATTCACTCTTGCGGCCGTCCCGTTCGAAGGCGGTAACCTTTCGTTTACGGGTAGGGTTAATGATGCACGAGAGGACTTAAGGTCGGGTAAATCGACCGGGATCATTTTCCGGTAGTTCTCATGGGGCTGATTGGAGACCGGTTCTGGTCTCGGAAACGGGGAAATTAGGCAACCGGCACCTGCGCGCTGAAAATCGGAGTGGAATGAACAGATTATGCCGCGACTCCAAATTGTCTCTTGGCTTCGCAAATCAGACTCTGTTAACCATTGTGACGTAGCGTGCGCGTCGTATTTGCCTGCTCAATTCGTATCGCCCGTGCGTTCTGGCTCCTCGGGCGGCAACAGAGCTAGAAGGGGATTGGCATGCGGGTTCTTCTGATTGAAGATGACAGCGCCACGGCACAAAGTATCGAATTGATGCTCAAGTCGGAAAATTACAACGTCTACACCACCGATCTCGGCGAAGAGGGCATCGATCTCGGCAAGCTTTATGATTACGACATCATCTTATTGGATTTGAACCTGCCGGACATGTCCGGTTACGAGGTTTTAAAGGATCTGCGGGTCGCCAAGGTCAAGACACCGATCCTCATCCTGTCCGGCCTCGGCGCCATCGAGGACAAGGTTCGCGGCCTTGGTTTCGGCGCTGACGATTATATGACCAAGCCATTCCACAAGGACGAGCTGGTAGCGCGCATCAACGCCATTGTCCGGCGCTCCAAGGGCCATGCCCAGTCGATCATCTCGACCGGCGATTTGAAGGTCAATCTCGACACCAAGACCGTCGAGGTCAATGGCAGCCGGGTTCACCTGACCGGCAAGGAATACCAGATGCTGGAGCTGCTTTCGCTCCGCAAGGGCACCACGCTGACCAAGGAAATGTTCCTCAACCATCTTTATGGCGGCATGGACGAACCGGAACTGAAAATCATCGACGTCTTCATCTGCAAGCTGCGCAAGAAATTATCGGCGGCGACGGAAGGCAACAATTACATCGAAACCGTCTGGGGCCGCGGCTATGTGCTGCGCGAACCGGACGAAGAGGAGATGCGCGAAAGCGCTTGAAGAGCCGTTTGATCGCGCCCGGCGCTCCTGCCGGCCACAATCTTCGGGGCCGTGATTTCCGCCCCGGCAAGAATTTCAGGCAAAGAAAAATCCCGCCCTGATGGCGGGGTTTTTTTGTGATTTTGTTTCTGTCGGCAACGGATTGGCGAAAGGCAAATCCTCGAAACGGGAACCGGTTTCACGAAGCGGTTTTTAAAGAAGACCGACCGCCTCTAAACTGCTTTTCAGCGAATCCTGGTCAAAGGGCTTCAGTATATGGCCGTCGGCGCCATGGCGCATCGCCTTTGCCACCGACATCGGATCGTTTTCTGAAAGGCAGTAAACGATCTTCGGCCGGTCGCCGCCAGGCATACCGCGCAGCATTTTCAAAAACCGCAGCGAATCCATATCCGGCACCCGCCAGTCGACGATGACGCAATCGGGCATTTCGGCCTCGCAGACCGCCAGGGCCGACGCCTCGCAATCGGCTTCCGATACACTGAAATCGAGGCCTTCCAGAATCCGGCCCGTGACTTTCCGGATGGAGTTGGAATCATCCAGGATCAGGCAACTCTTCATAAGACAGACCCATTTTGAACCAGACAGGCCTCCGGCCGCGGCCGGCGCCTTTGACCAATCTATAGCCGGCAAAGGGTTACGATGCGGTCAAACAACATCGTAAACGCCTTCTGACGAGCGATCGCCTTATTTCAGGGAGCCATGAGGCATTGCCGCGCGCCGCCGATCGTGGCCGATCGTGTGCGATTTCAGGTTGTTGAGCGGGCGCCGATAATGACGCGGTTTTCTTCTTCCGACAATGTGATCGACATGCCGGCCTCCTTGGCGAGCATGGCCGCGTACAGCGGTTGAACGGCGTGCGCATCGAGGGGATTGGGCATGGCGCCCGCTGTCAGCACTTCGCTGACGCCGGCGCCCAGCCGCGCCCTGTCCCCCTCGGCGACCAGCCGGATGACGGTTTCCTGGCCGTTCCGCGAGGCGGTGACATGCACCACGCCACCACGGGCGACCGCGTTGGTTGCCAGAACCAGGAGGTTCATCAACAGTTTCGCTTCCGATTTGGGCAACATGCCGGCCGTGACCTGCCAGTCCAGATCCGCCTTGTCACGCTCCAACAGCGCCGCCGCGCAGCGCCCGGCCTCCCGCATGTCGATTTCCGCGCCGGCACCACCGGAGGCGCCAAATGCCAGCCTGGCGAATTGCAGCTTTGCCGAGGCTTGGCTGGCGCTGCGCCGGATCAGGTCCATGGCGAATTCGCGCATGCTCTCGTCACTCTCCTCGTCCAGAACCTCCAGCCCGTTGGTGATTGCGCCCACCGGGCTGATGATGTCATGGCAAACCCGGCTCGCGATAAGAGCTGCCAGTTCGAGGGGATCAATGGAGGTTTGGGAATCTTGCGTCATTGTGATGGCCTGTGCGGCGGTCGGGCGGCGACCGGGTTGAAATTCAGGATTTTTACTCACGATCCGCAATGCCCCGATCAGCCAGGATCATTGGACGAATCGGACGGGAATGAAACGAAACACTATCAATGGCAAGCCGGTAGCGCCAATTGCGCAAATTTCCCGTTAAAAGCGCCGATGATTTACCGGAAATTAACCGTAATCACAGATCAATCGATTCTGGGGCATTGGGGAAGCGCGCCGCCGGCGCGTTCAAATTCGGGAGACAGGGTTATGAGTATTTCCCGCAAAATTTCGACAGCTCTTTTCGCAACTTTGTTGACGTTTGCGACATCGCTGCCAGTTGGCGTCGCCGCCAGGGTGGCAACGTCGTCCGGTGGATACACCTCCAGCGAAATCGTTTCCGCCGGCCATCAGTTCTTCGGCTCCACCTCGAACGGCCTGGCATCCATCATGGAGCGGGCGATTTCGCTGTACGGCCTGCCCAACGGTTACATTATCGGCCAGGAAGCCTCCGGCGCCTTTATCGGCGGCCTGCGCTACGGCGAAGGCACGCTTTTCACCAAGAATGCCGGTACGCGTCCGGTCTTCTGGCAAGGCCCCTCCATCGGCTGGGACTTTGGCGGCGAGGGCGCGCGCACGATGATGCTGGTCTACGATCTTGAGCAAATCAATTCGATCTATCGCCGTTACGCCGGCGTCAACGGATCGGCTTATCTTGTCGGGGGCGTTGGCATGACGGTGCTGGCCCATACCGACACCGGGAAAAAGCCGGTATATATCGTACCGATCCGCACCGGCGTCGGCGCCCGGCTTGGCATCAATATCGGCTACCTGAAATTCACCAAACGGGCCACCTGGAACCCCTTTTGATCGAATTGTCACTGTCGGCATGATCGCGGCTGCGCTCCGGCGCGGTTGCTTTTTTTGTTTTTTATCATACACTTAACGACAATCGAAATTTGGCCATGTCGACGCCCGGCTAACGCTGTCACCGATCGCCAAGGCCGGGTATATTTCCTGGGTGGTGCCTGAATCGGAAACCGCCGATGATTGAGTCCGGAATGTTCTTCGCTCTGGGGATGTTTGCGAGCGGTCTTGTCGCGCTTGCAATCCTGAGGGCGCTTGTCCGCCGGACCAGGCGCGTGACGGAAAAATACCAGCACGCCGCTCTGGCGACCCGGCGTATCGAGTTCCAGGCCGAACGCGACGAACTGAAAGCCCGCCATGCCCTCACCGTCCGCCAGCTTGAACGCGAAAGCGACACCTTTCGCGATCTGACCACCGCCCATCGTCTGGAAGCGGATTTGAAGGATCGGGAAAACGCCGATCTGCACGCCGATCTGGATGCCCGCGAGATAGAGGTTGAGGAATTGACCATGCGGCTTCAAGCCGTCCAGGACTCGCTTTTGCAGGCCGAGCGGAATTTGGCGGAAAGCGGCGGGGCGCTGCGCACCGCCCACCATGCACTGGAATCGGAAGCCGGGCGGCGTGCGGATCTGCGCGACCGGCTTGCCGAAATGACCCGGTTGGCCGAGCGGCGGCGGCTGGAAATCATCGGCCTGCGGGCCGAGATGGCCCGTCTGCGTTCGCGGATGGGTTTTGCCGCCGTCTCCGGCCTGCCGGCGAACGGATATGGGGATGCCGATCCAGCCCGGTTGGGGATTGTTATCCTGCGCCCGTCGGGCGCCACATCGGCACCGGCCGATCCGATGGCCAGTGCGATGATACCCGCCGGCGGTCCGGTTTCGCCGATCCATGAGAGACCCGCCAACGTCATCCATCTGCCGGAAGAAGCGCTTGCCAAGCCACGGCGTCGGGTCGCCGAGACTGGCATGGCAACGGAACCGCCGGCCGAGGCGCCAGTCGAGACGGCGGCCGAAGCGCCTGAGGCGGAGAATATCCGCAGGATCGCCAGTGAGATCCACCGCATCGCCGGAGAGGCCGCCGCCGATCTTGAACGTGGCTTGTGGCGGAATTTGGCGCATCCGCCAGCTGCAAATGCGCTGCCGGAACAGGCCAATTGCGGCGCGGCGGACCCCCCCTCTGAGGTCGGCCCGCCGCAGGCAGAGGGCGAAGCCGTCGGACAAAAGCGGCAAAAACCGGGCCCATCGGCAAGCCAGGACAATGTTGAAGCCTTGCGGCGCGCCGAGAACGTCAAGGCCGCCGAGGCCCGTTTCATGAATGCGCTTGAGGAGATCCGCGCGCTCAAGCGCGCCGCCGGCCCGGCCGGTGAATAGTCACTAACGCCGGGCGGCAGACCCCCGCCCGCCATCAGATGCTTGTTCCCAAACCGGTCCAGATCATGAAATCACAATTCGTTTTTCCACGTCACACCAAGGCCGATCTGCCGGTTATCGCGCGCGGCGACGGCCTCTGGCTGATCGATACCGACGGCAACAAATATCTCGATGCCTGTGGTGGCGCGGCGGTATCGTGCCTTGGCCATGGCGACCGGGCCGTGCTTGACGCTGTCAAGGCGCAGCTCGACGAGATCGCCTACGCCCATACCAGCTTCTTCACATCCGAGCCGGCCGAGCGTTTGGCCGAAATGCTTGTGGATCGCGCGCCGGCTGGCATTGCCCGCGTCTATTTCGTTTCCGGCGGATCGGAAGCGATGGAAGCCTCGATCAAGCTTGCCCGGCAATATTTCCTGGAGACCGGCGAGCCCCGGCGCCACCATATCATCGCCCGCTGGCAGAGCTACCACGGCAACACTCTGGGCGCCCTGTCGGCCAGTGGCAATCGCTGGCGCCGCAGCCAGTTCGAGCCGCTGCTCGTTAGCGCTATGCATCATGTCGATCCGTGCCATTACTGGCGCTGGCATGACGACGGGGAAGATGGCCGAGCCTATGGCGAGCGTGCCGCCGCCAGCCTGGAAGACAAGATCCTGGAGCTGGGACCTGGCAGCGTCGCCGCCTTCATTGCTGAACCGGTGGTTGGCGCAACCATGGGCGCCGTGCCGCCCGTGCCCGGGTATTTTTCCCGCATCCGCGAGATTTGCGACCGCCATGGCGTGTTGTTGATCCTTGACGAGGTCATGTGTGGCATGGGCCGCACCGGCACAATGTTTGCATCGGAAGCGGAAGGGATCGCGCCCGATATCGTCACCATCGCCAAGGGCCTGGGCGCCGGCATCCAGCCGATCGGCGCCATGCTTTGCTCAGGCTCGATCTATGACGCGGTTGAACAGGGCTCCGGCTTTTTTCAGCACGGCCATACCTATCTCGGCCATCCGGTGGCTTGCGCCGCCGGCGTCGCGGTGCTGAACGCAATCGAAGAGCGCGGGCTGCTGCAAAATGTTCGCACGATGGGTGCCAAGCTCCAGGCAGCGCTGGTTGCCCGCTTCGGCCAGCATCCCCATGTTGGAGACATTCGCGGCCGCGGCCTGTTTTTCGGCATCGAGCTGGTCGCCGACCGCAACTCAAAGACGCCGTTCGATCCTGGCCGCAAGGTTCACGCGGAGATCAAGAAGGCGGCGATGGCGGAAGGGTTGATGTGCTACCCGATGGGCGGCACGGTCGATGGCAAGGCCGGCGACCACATCCTGCTGGCGCCGCCCTTTATCATCGACGAGGCCCATATCGGCGAGATCGTCGATCGCCTCGGCCGCGCCCTCGACAAGACGCTGCCGCAAACCGCCACGGCCTAGGTCGCAAAATTGCTCAACCTCTTTCAGGCGTCAAGCGGGCTGAAAGAGTTCGATCGGATTGCCTGAGGGATCCTCGCAAAGAATTTGGCTTCCACCGGGCCCGACCATTATCTCATTGCGAAATTTGACACCATCTTCGCGAAGTTTCAGGACAAATTCAGCCAAGTCCTCGACAAGGATTACAATTCTGTTCCAGCCGCCCGATACAGGCTTGGAGCCATCAGTCATGGGCCTTGCGGCAGACGCCTTGGGGCCAGAGACCACAAGTTCAAGATCTTCGCGCTGTAGAATCGCAACCGCCGGCGCAAAATTCTTTTCAAGGCTAAAACCAAGATTGGACGTGTAAAAGGTAACCGCCTGATCCACGTCGGTGACAATGTAACGAAATCTGGCCATGTTCGCACTCCTTCTACAATGCCATTATTCCCAGTCCAGCTGCTGCATCCATTGCCGGCGCAGTTTCTCGCCGATCAGGCAGTCATACTCATCCTGAACCCTGATCGCATTCGCCGGCATAAGCTGCGGCGCCCGGCCGGCAATTTCCAGCACCAGCTTGCGGCGAATGGCGAGGGCGAAGCGGTCCGGCGATTCAACCGTTACCAGAAACGCCGCCGGCCCGCCGATGACGCAATGCTCGTAATAGACATCGAGATCATGGATGTTGAAGAAGCCGCCACCGGGCCGCAGCATGAGCGGCAGGCCGTTGATCGTGACGCCGCGATCAAGCACTCCCTGGCGCGCCGTCAGGACCGGCGGTCCCACATTGTTGGCCCATCGCCGGAAACGTCGATGACTTCGCGCAAGCCAACAAAGGGGCTGGTGGCCAGGAGAGCGGCCGCGGCAATCAATCCGCCGGAAATCGAAGTGCCGCGTTCCCGGCGGATCGGCGCCGCGGCCATGGCATCGGCGAAGGCATGGGCGCTTTGAACACTATCGATCAGCGTCCAGGGAACCACATGGAGCCGCACGCCCGGCCCGGCCCATTCCAGTTAGGTGACGGCGATCCGCCCG
>Ga0114949_10002475_pt1 | contig 11555 bp, 10 predicted proteins | sample N074metaG_FD_83505 | JGI IMG/M metagenome (GOLD analysis project Ga0114949, IMG submission 83505) | Deep subsurface microbial communities from Kermadec Trench to uncover new lineages of life (NeLLi) - N074 metaG | ecosystem: Environmental > Aquatic > Marine > Ocean trench > Sediment | place... | reverse complement strand
GTCGCCAGAAGTTGATAGAACTTCAATCTGGTGCTCACCTTCCACTTCGGCAATCTCAATAATGGATATATCAAAAGTACCGCCGCCCAGGTCGTAAACCGCAATTTTGCGTTCTCCGCCTTTCTTATCAAGGCCAAAGGCCAGGGCTGCTGCAGTCGGCTCAGAAATAACCCGGCGAACTTTCAGGCCGGCAATCTTGCCCGCATCTTCAGTTGCCTGGCGCTGATGGTTATTGAAATATGCAGGAACCGTAATAACCGCTTCGGTGACTTCCTCGCCGAGGTAATCTTCGGCGGTCTTTTTCATCTTCATCAGTACACGTGCTGATATTTCAGGAGGCGCGATTTTTTTACCGTCAACCTCCACCCATGCATCGCCATTTTCTGCCTTTACAATTTTGTACGGCACGAGGTCCATATCCTTCTGGACTACTTTTTCGTTAAATTTACGACCAATTAGCCGCTTTACTGCATGCAAGGTATTGGTTGGATTGGTTACCGCTTGCCGTTTTGCTGCCTGGCCGACTAAAACTTCATCGTCCTTGGTAAATGCGACAATAGAAGGTGTCGTACGATCACCCTCCGAATTTTCAATGACCTTGGGCTGCCCACCTTCCATCACGGCTACGCATGAATTGGTAGTGCCCAGATCGATGCCTATGATCTTGCCCATTGTTTAATCTCCAAAAAAAACTGTTATAAATCAGATGTTCCATATGTGGGGTTTAGCCCGCAAAATTCAATTGGTATCATGCTATTTTGCAACAACCACCATCGCTGGCCGTACCAGGCGATCATGCAATTGGAATCCTTTTTGCAGAACTTCCAGTATGGTATTTGGCTCGTGATCGGCAGATTCGAGCATGCTCACCGCCTGGTGCAGTTCAGGGTTAAATGGCTCACCGGCCGGATCAATGACTTTCAATCCGTGATTTTCCATTACCTTGGTCAGCATTTTTATGATCAGGGCTTTGCCTTCTTTCATGCTTTCCACTGTCGTAGTGTCGTCATCTGTTTCCAGGCCACGTTCCAGGCTGTCCCTCACCGGCAGCAGGTCATTCATAAAACTTTCAAGCGCCCTTAACCTCGATCGCTCCAAATCCTTAATCAGGCGTTTGCGCAGGTTTTCCATTTCAGCCTGCATACGCAGCATGGCTTCACGGTGTTTTTCCAGCTCACTTTCTGCGTCACCCAGGGCATGCTGTAACCCGGTTAATTCACCTTCGATTAATTCATCATCGGCAGTGGATTCATGGTCCGCACCACTATCAGAATTCCCGACTGGGGTTGCTTCGATCCCTGACCCGTCATTCTCTGGTTGTTCGCTACCATTGGAATTTTCTGGTTTGTCAGCCACGCTTTTGTTCTCCCGCCTTGCAAGTTCGTAAATATGGGGATGCAGATAAGGGATTCAAGCAATCAATCTGTTCTGCCATTGCCCCGGGTCAACCACCATGCTAGCTTGGCGCTTCATACACAATTACCCTTAAGGCCATGCTCAATCATCTCTTTATCAAGGATTTCGCAATTATTCCTTCACTGGAACTGGATTTTGAGCCTGGTTTCACGGCAATTACCGGCGAAACCGGTGCCGGCAAGTCCATCATGGTTGATGCCCTGGGACTATTGCTTGGAGATCGGTCTGACAGTAGTTGGGTACGCCAGGGCGCAGACAGGGCGGAATTGAGCGCTGAGTTCCGGCTTGAACAAAACCCCGGTGCAACACAATGGCTAAAAGAAACGGGCCTTGATTCAAATGGTCAATGCTTGCTGCGCAGAACAATTGCTGCAAACGGACGTTCCCGCTCTTGGGTCAATGGCAGCCCGGTCACTGTGCAGCAAATTGGTGAACTGGGTGAGCTGCTGGTTGAGATTCACGGTCAAAATGAACATGTTCGTTTAACCCGTAACCGTGAGCAATATCTGCTTTTGGACAGCAGTGGTCATTACCAGCGGCAATTACGCAATGTTCTGGAAGCATTTGAAAAATGGAAGGCATTACGTGATGAGTTTGAGCGCCTGGAGCAACAATCCGGCATCTCGCCGGCCGAGCTCGACTACCTGCAATTCCAGCTTGAAGAACTAAACACGCATTCCATCCCGGCAGCTGATGTCACTTCGCTTGAACAGGAGCATCGCAAACTGGCCCAGGGTGGTGCGATGCTGGATGCCCTGCAGGCCGGTAAATCCATGCTGGATGCAGAACATACCGGCGGCCGGGCGTTGATTCAAAGCACGTTAAATTTGCTTGCACCCTATCGTGAACTTGATCCGTCTATAGATGAATCTGCCAGTATGCTGGCCGAAGCTGCGATCAACTGTGAGGAGGCAGCCATTGCCATACTGCAGGCTTGCGATAAGATAGACCTGAGCCCGGGGAAACTGTCATCACTGGCAGAGCAGCTTGAGCTTTTGGCTGACCTGGGCCGCAAACACCGGGTGCCAATGGAAGACCTTCAGCAGGTTCGTGATGAATTGGCTGGACGCCTTGAAAAATCCGGTAACTTTGAAGCAAGTCGCACAGAGTTGGAAGCCAACCTGGCCGGGGCGCTTGCCCAATATCGTGAAAGTGCAGCAGATTTGTCCAAAGCACGCCTTATTCATGCTAAAAAACTGTCTGGCGACGTATCCGCACTTATGTCACAACTGGGCATGCCCGATGGCACATTTGATATACGCGTGCAACATGATCCGCAATCACCCCCTTCACCTACAGGCGATAACAGTATCAAAATGCTGGTCAGCGCCAATCCGGGAACGGATCCAGGGCCGCTGTCAAAGGTTGCGTCAGGTGGTGAACTCTCACGCATTAGCCTGGCAATCAAGGTAGCAGCCGGCTATGGGCGGTCTTTGCGTACGCAGATTTTTGACGAGGTGGATACCGGTATAGGGGGTGAAACAGCAAACATGGTCGGCAAGTTGCTAAAAACACTGGCAACTGACACACAAGTCCTGTGTGTGACCCACCTGGCCCAGGTTGCGGTTTGTGGGCAACACCAGCTACAGGTCAGAAAATCATCCAGCCAAGACCGGACTTCGATCAAGACCACAGTCTTAAACGAAGATGAAAGGATTGATGAAATTGCCAGGATGCTGGGCGGACGGGTTTCGGATCAAAGCAGGAAGCATGCAACAGAAATGCTTGCCGCTTCGGGTGAAAGTTAATATTGCTGCCTGAATTTCTAACGCTGCCTTTATTTTTTCGTGGGTCGCACGTAAAGCACCAGGCTGTGATCTTCAATTTCGTAGCCATGTTCCGCGGCAATCGCCTGTTGCAGGTTCTCGATCTCATCACTGACGAATTCGGTCACTTTACCGGTCTCAACACATACCATGTGGTCGTGATGTTCACCCGAATCAAGTTCATAAAAAGCCTGCCCGCCCTCAAAATTATGTTTGACCACAAGTCCTGCAGCTTCAAATTGGCTCAAAACACGATAAACGGTGGCCAGGCCAATATCTTCACCCGCTGTCATAAAGGCCCGGTATATGTCATCCGCGGTCATATGTTTATGTTGGCGCTCTTCGAGCAAATCAAGAATGTGCATTCTCGGCTGGGTTACTTTCAAGCCGACTTTCCTAAGGTTTCTGCGTTCCACCTGGTGAACTCCCAATAAACTTCATGTTCAGTAACGTCGTGTTCAGTATTTAATGTCCATAAGCCTGTAAGTCAGGGATGAGTATATTGTATCATTCACTTTGCTGAGTCCTTTCAAGTCTATCTACAGGAAACCCATGTCGAACAAACTTATCTTGATTCTTACCTGCTGTCTGTTTATGACCAGTGCCTGCAATATTGTCTTCAAGCAAAACATCCAACAGGGAAATGCGATTGAACAGGACAAACTGGATCAACTCAAACTTGGAATGACGATGAACCAGGTGTCCTTTTTGATGGGTACGCCTGCCGTACGCGACCCGTTTCACCAGCAACGCTGGGATTATTATTATTCTTTCAGCATTCGTGGAGGCGAACCGCTCACGAGATTGGTAACCTTGAAATTCGAAAACTCGATCCTGGCAGAAATAAAAGGTGTTGACTTTGACGATCAGGATGCCGTTGTGAGCAACAAGGCCACCCAGGAACCGGTCATCGATGACATTTCTGCACCGTCCCCGGCAGAAGCCTTGGAAATAGAAGACTTGGAAACAGAAGCCTTGGAAATAGAAGCCTTGGAAATAGAAGTCTTGGAAGCAGAAGAATTGGAAACAGAAGCCTTGGAAACAGAAGCCTTGGAAGCAGAAGCGGTCATCACCGCAATCGAAACACCTGAATCACAAATCGAAGAGATCATGGTGGAAACAGTTGAAACAAAAACCACGGCGCAACTCCCGGAGGCTGATGTTGAAGCAACTGTAGAATCTGTTGAAGCGTCAGTTGAAGTGCTGGATCAGAACATACCTGCAGTAGTGGCAGCCCCCGCTGTTTGGATCATCCAGTTGGGCGCATTTGATTCCCGGCAGAATGCTGAAAACCTTATTGGGCAACTGCAAAGTGAAGGCTTCGAGGGCAGCATTATTAACCAGGAAACCGCACATCTGGAAACCCGTTATCTGGTTAGAACGCAAAGCTTTGAAACCCGCGTTGAAGCACAAAAGCAGCTCGACATGATCAATTCAGCGCTGCAACTGGATGGTTTCCTGGTCCCGCCAGGTAATTAATTCCTGACTCCGTCCGCTTTGGCTGCAAGCGCGCGCTTTCGTCGTGATTCCTTGGGATCAATGACCAAAGGGCGGTAAATCTCGACACGGTCACCGGTACGTAAAACTGTGTCCAGCGCCGTCTTTACTGAAAAAATACCCACCCGCTTTGGATCAATATCCATATCAGGAAATTTATTCTTCAATCCGGAAAGCTCTATCGCCTGTGCAACGGTTGTTCCGGCTTGCACTTCCAAACAGACCAATTGTTGCTTCGGGGCTAGCGCGTAAACGACTTCAATTGAGATGTTTTCAGTTTCCACCTAATTCACCGTTTTTCTTCAATCGATCTGCACGGGCGCAAAAGTCGAGCACCAGGTGTGTGGCAATCTTCTTAAAACCGCTTTGGAAGGCTGTGGAAATCAATCCTGGCATAAAATCAAAATCCAGGCTCAGGCTTATTTTACAGCCCTGCTCCCCCAGCGCTTTAAATTGCCATTGACCTGCCAGGCTCCGAAACGGCCCTTCTACCAGACAAAGCGTTAACTGCTCTGGTGCCCGCAATTCGTTTAGAGTCTTGAAGCTTTGTTCAATTCCAGCAACTTTTACGCCGATACTGGCGAGTTGATGGGTTGCACTTTGTTCGTGAATTTCGGCAAATGTACACCAGCGCAGAAACTCCGGGTACGCGGCCACGTCATGTACAAGTTGGTACATATGCTCTGGGGGGTGCATAACAATTGCTGATCGTTCTATTTTCATTTCGTTTTATTTTAATCGTAATATTTTAATCGTTATATTTTAATTTGGGCGCGTATCTCTCCGGCGGCGGAAATATATCACGACGGCGGTCATGCACGGTGTAGAAACGACAAGAAAACGGCTGGCCTAAGATAGTAGAATACGCCTCTGATGAACCGGCCAGCACCGCAAAAAAACAAGACCATAGCGCGTAACAAACGTGCGCGCTATGAATATCACATTGAAGAGCGCCTTGAGGCTGGAATTGCACTGGAAGGCTGGGAAGTTAAAGCCCTGCGCGAAGGCCGGGTCGAGTTTTCTGACAGTTATGTACTGTTAAAGGATAATGAAGCCTTCCTGTTCGGCTGCCGGGTCAACCCCCTGCCTACCGTCTCCACCCACATTACTGCCGATCCAATCCGCACCCGGAAACTGTTGCTTCACCGCAGGGAGATCGACCGCTTGAAAGGGGCAATAGACAGGAAGGGTAAAACTGTAATTCCCACCGCCATGTACTGGCTGCGCGGCAAGGTAAAGGTGGAAGTAGGAGTCGCAACCGGAAAGCGCCAGCACGATAAACGCAAGGTGCAAAAAGACCGCGATTGGCAACGGCAAAAATCCCGAATCATGAAATCAAGGTGACCGCAGCTCTCATATATCTCGACCCTTCCAGCAATTTGAGCCTGCAAAGCCAGATCCGTCAAAAACTGGTCGAGGCCATTTTGCAAGGCGTTTATCCGCAAGGAACCCGTCTTCCTTCATCCCGAAAACTCGCAGAACAACTTGGCGTTGCACGTAATACCGTGGTGCTGGCATATGAACAGCTTATTGATGAGGCATACCTTGAAAGCCGGGAGCGCAGCGGTATATATGTGAATGAAAAAATACTCGAAGGTAGAATCGGGTTTAGTGGCAAACCTGGTACCAGCAGTCAGCCCAGCGCCTTTTGGCGGGACCGCATCAGGACCACTTCAATGCTGGAGGAGACATTTCACTGGCCGTCTGACTGGCAACAGCACCCGCACCCTTTTATCGATGGTTACTTCGATTCCTCCTTGTACCCGACCGCGCAATGGCGAGAAGCCAGTCGCATGGCTTTGGGAGCCAGGATTATTCATCAAGGCACGGTCACTGAAGGCTTTGCGGATGACGCCGCACTTATCGAAGAAATACGCACCAAAATGCTTCCCCGACGCGGCATTTCGGCCAGTCCGGATGAAATCCTGATCACACTCGGTGAGCAAAACGCACTTTATCTGCTTACCCACCTACTGGCCAATCACTCAACCCGGGTCGCGATTGAAGAGCCGGGCAACCCGAAGGTTCGCCAGTTACTGCAACAAGCAGGTGCAACGATCCGGCTCCAGCCGGTGGATGAATTTGGCATGGTGATCAATTCCGGGCTTGCAAAAGCCGATCTGGTTTACGTGACACCGAGCCACCAGGTCCCAACCGCGGTAACCATGCCAACCCAGCGTCGCCAGGCCTTGCTGAAACAGGCGGAAGAACACGACTTGCTTATCATCGAAGACGATTTTGAACATGAAAATAACTACCTCGGTCAACCGCGGCCAGCATTGCGGGGTATGGATAAAAATGACCGGGTTATTTACGTGTCCGGACTACCCAAGGTGCTTGCACCCGGCCTCAGGATTGGGTTCATTGTTGCGGCGCCGGATCTAATCCGAGAAGCACGTAAATTACGTCAGATGATTATCGGGCGCCCTAGCATTGTGAACCAGCGAACTGCGGCTTTTTTCCTGTCCCTGGGGCATTACGATTCATTTATGATGCGGCTGCACAAGATCATGGGTGAGCGATGGGACGCATTACGGCAGGCACTTAACCATTATCACCGGGGTAGCGAGATTGAATTCCCGACCCAGGGGGGAACTGCCCTGTGGGTTGAATGCCCACCCCACATACCCGTAGACCAACTCGTGAGCAAGGCGGCGCGCCTCGGTATTCTAATTGAGCCGGATACTCATTATTACGGCGGGAAAAAGAGCTCCAGAAATCACTTCAGGATGGGTGTCACCAGCATTCCAACTGAAAAAATCCGGGAAGGTGTCAACCAGCTTGAAAAATTGATAAGAGAACTGAATGCAGACTCAATTAGGCAATTGGATCCCGGCGACAAAGGCTTGCTCAGTGGCAAGCAACTCAGTAAAATTTTGCCGGGAGCAACCATTCTCTACAAGACTTACTATGGCGCCCCCTGCACCATTGAATTGCTGGCAGATGGGACCATGAAAGGAGTTTCCGGCCACGCTAACGAAGATTGTGACTCGGGTAAATGGTGGATTGAAGGCGATTATTATTGCCGTCACTGGGATCAGTGGAGCTACGGAGAGGAAGGCAAGTACCAGGTGACCCTGGAAGGAAAGCATATCCACTGGTGGCGCCCTGGTGGCCGCCTTGTTGACTCTGCCATCATTCAAACAGCGGACGCCAAACTGGCCTAATTGCCCTTTTCTAACTGGTTCTATGCCTGATATTGCCCTGTCTATACCCTGAATTATCTGTTTGTCACATGACAGGCAAGATAATGCAACGGAGAGACAAATGAGTCACCTGGCTATAGCCGGATTACAACTCGAATTGGCGGTCGAAGATAACCTTGCCCTGATCGAGCAGGAAATCGATCTGGTCAAGCAGCGTTTTCCGTGGATTCAGATGGTGGTGTTGCCCGAGTTGTGTATTTTCGGTACCGGAACCGAGCTTGCGGTAAAGCTGCCGGGTGAGGTCGAAAAGTGCCTGCAGGATTCTGCCCGCAAAAATGACATCTGGTTAATCCCTGGTTCAATTCTTGAAAAACGTGACGGAAATGTATACAACACGGCGCCGGTGATCAATCCGGCAGGCGAAGTTGTCGCCAGGTATCGTAAACACTATCCCTTCCTGCCTTATGAGAAAGGTGTAACCGCAGGCGACCAATTCGTTGTTTTTGATGTGCCAGGTGCGGGCCGGTTGGGACTCATTATCTGTTACGACATGTGGTACCCGGAAATGGTCAGGCAATTAGCCTGGATGGGTGCTGAAGCCATCATTGTGCCTACTTTGACCAATACCAACGACCGGCAAATCGAACTGTCTATCGCGCAGACAAATGCTGCGATCAGCCAGGTCTACATGGTCAATATCAATAGCGCCGGGCGGCTGGCATATGGCCGCTCGATTATCGTGGGTCCTGATGGCACCGTGCTCCACCAGGCCTCAGGCAGCAGAGAAATTATTACGGTTGAACTGGATTTTGACCACGTCCGCCGGGTGCGCAAACGCGGTATGTATGGTGGCCAGGCCCAGCCATTGAAAAGTTTTAGAGATTCCGGCATTACATATCCGGTTTACCAGCAAGGCGCCGGGCCTGGCGCATTTGCTGAACTTGGTGATTTAGAAGTCCCCGAAAAAAATTAATCCAGGGCTATTCCCGCCTCTTTAAATATCCGCGCTAGGGGCTCAAGCTGTTCTTCATAGCGCTTCCACTTTGCCACTGAACTCCGGTAAACCGGCTGCCTGACCTGGGTAGAACTGGCCGTCGTGGAAGCTGCCTTGCTTTGGTAGAATTTTAACACCTGTTGCTGCCAGTCCAGTTCACAAAACTGCAACAACCGCTTCGATTCACCTTCGACATCGGCAACCAGGTCTTCATAGTTCACGGTATGAATGACTCCCGGTAATACGGCATTCCAGTGCTCCATCAGCCGGTGGTAGGCAGCAAAGTATTGAGCCAACTCCTCCAAATTGTAGGAGAAAGGATAACCATCAACGAATAACTGCTTGTAAATGGCGTAACAGGTATCCATGGGGTGGCGCCGGAGATTAATGATTTTTGCGTTGGGCAAAGCCAGGTGGATCAACCCAACGTACAGGTAATTCAGGGGTAATTTGTCGATAAATCGTGGTGTGTGTCCGGTTGAAGGCCTTGTGCTGGCAATGTAGGCATCTCCGAGCTTACGAAAATCCAACTCTGTAGTCAGCCGAACCAACTCATCACGGTCGGGCTTGCGGTTCAAAGACGTCTGCCGGACCTGCGCCATCATCTCCATGGCAAAATTACCCAGTTCCCCTGCCGGAAAAACATCCGAATGACTGGCGAGTATTCGCTCCACCAGCGTGGTCCCCGTCCGCGGCATGCCGAGAATAAAAATTGCCTCTGAATTATCACTACCTTCGATGTGGCCATCGAAAAGATCAGAACCGTAGGATTGCCTGATCACTACCATTGTATCGAGATCGCGCTGCAGCGTATATTCCATATAGCTGCGACGTGTTTTGGCGCCTTCATTCAAAATACGGAATGAACGATCCCACTCTTCCATGTCCTCCAGTTCTTTTGCCAGCGCAAAACAGACATTAGCTTTGCCCCTGGGGTCCTTAATGCCCCTTTTGAGCAACTTTTCCATGGCTTTTACATGATTACTGGCAGCGGTTTGTTTCTTAAGCTCTGAGCGAACCTTGAAAGCCTCATAGTCTGCCGGATTAAGACTGATCGCCCGGTCGAGGTTACGCTCGGCGTTATCAATCTCACCCAGGGAACGCTGCAGCACCGCCATGTTGTAGAAATGCTGGGAGTTTCCCGGCTTAAGCTTTGCTGCCTGCTGGTAGAAAGAAATGGCTTCTTCGCGTCGTTCCAGCTGAGTCAGAAGCAAGCCCAGTGTCGAGTAGTGGTTGGCGCCTAGTGACTGCCGGGAAACCAGTTCATCCACCAGTGTGTTCAAAGGCTCAAACTGTCTCGAATGCCACAGGCAAACAGCCTTTTGTATCAACCAGTTGACCTGGTCAGGCTCAAGCTCAATGGCTATTTCGGTAAAGCGCAGCGCAGCATCCAGGCGTTGTGTCTTGATCGCAAGCTGACTGGCAGCATGCCAGCCCGGGGCAAAGCCAGGAAACTGTTGATTCAGGTTCTGGCAAGCCATAATCGCCTGCTTTAACTGGTTTTTATTGGCCAGCACCCAGACTTGTTTTTCCTGATTGCGGGCTGTGTTAATTTGCGCTTGATCCAAAGAATTCACACCATTATTGGCATTCAAATACAGGCAGAATCATATCAGCATACGGCGCTGTGCTTTGCATGAAAAGCCGCTCGGCAGAAAAGAAAAACCCGGCAAGGCGCCGGGTTTTTCATGCCTGAATAAAGGCTTGGGGGACGGCACGCTAAAAGCTGTACCTCACTTTCAAACCAATGGTGCGCGGCTGAACGATGAAGTTCCGATTACCGTTGCCGTACCAGTTTTCAAAAATCCCTGTGTCAAAACTGGCGACACCTTCCGGGAAACCCCCTGATACTCCATCTTCATCGCCGATGTTCTTCACATACAAGGTTGCACTCCAGTTGTCGTCAACCACGGTCGCGCTGGCACCAAGCAAAGTATAGGAACCCCAGTTCTGAGCCCATGCACTGCTGGTGTCAATGAAGTTTTCTGAGTCACTCTGGTAGTAACCGTTTACACCTACTATCAGATCCCTGTCGCCATCGAGGTGCCAGGTCTTGTCTAGGCCAAAGCTGAATACGCTGGACGGCGCACCCGGTAACTGTGCACCCGCTGGTGCGACCAGGTCACCGGTCTGTGGACTGTTAAAGTCCTTGTCCAGCTCAGCATTTACATAGGTATAACCAACACGGTAGTGCGTGCTTTCGTCTATGTAGCCTTCGATCTCAAACTCGATTCCCTGGGTCGATGCTGCGTCGCCATTGGCTGCAAGGAAAAAGCCCCAGCCCGCAGAAACGGTATTGAGTTGTGGGTTGTCCCAGTCAACATAAAATGCTGAAATGGTATAAGACATATCCCCGTTTGTGCCTTTCAGTCCGACTTCAAAATTACTCACCGAGTCTGACTGGAATTCACGAATATTCTCTGCATTCACTTCACCAAAGGGGTCGCCAAGACTGGGTACTGCCTGCGCGCCGCCATGACGGTAGCCTTCTGAATAAGTGGCGTACACCATCTTGTTATCCGCCAGGTCCCAGGAACCGTTCAGTTTAAACAACACGTCACTTTCGCTGGCTCCTGTCTCCGGAAATTGTGTGTTGGTCCAGCCCACTACAAGCGGGAAACCCATATGGGTGTTATTGACGGTTTCATTATCGAACCAGCGGAAACCACCGGTGATACGAGCGGTGTCGGACATGTGGTAGGTCAGCTCACCATAAATGGCCTTTTCCTCGTAGTC
>Ga0114949_10002468_pt1 | contig 11572 bp, 6 predicted proteins | sample N074metaG_FD_83505 | JGI IMG/M metagenome (GOLD analysis project Ga0114949, IMG submission 83505) | Deep subsurface microbial communities from Kermadec Trench to uncover new lineages of life (NeLLi) - N074 metaG | ecosystem: Environmental > Aquatic > Marine > Ocean trench > Sediment | place... | reverse complement strand
GAGATCGGAGCTTTGATTTGCAAGATTGAGGTTTCTGAAGCTCCTATGGCAGCACCTGAAAATAAGGAGGCACCTGCGGCAGTTGCCCAGGCGACCACTGATGAGGTAAGCTATGCTAAGGGACACCCTTCGCCGGCCGCAGCAAAAATTTTGGTCGAAAAGGGCATTTCACCAGAGGCAGTAGCAGGTACAGGAGTTGATGGCAGAATTACCAAGCAGGATGCTGAGGCTGCCCGGCCAGAAACAACGTCTGTTGAAACGGTTGAAGTACCTGCGTTTGCGTCCGGCAATCGCAACCAGCGAAGGGAAAAGATGAGCAGTTTGCGAAAAACCATTGCCCGGCGCCTGGTAGCAGCCAAGAACGAAACTGCCATGCTCACCACTTTTAACGAGGTGGACATGAAACCGGTGATGGACATTCGGAAAAAGTACAAGGACCGGTTCAAGGAGAAAAAAGGGGTGGGACTGGGATTCATGTCATTCTTCACCAAAGCCGTCTGCCTGGCACTTCAGGAATGGCCGGCAGTCAACGCCATGCTTGATGAACAGGAGGTGGTATACCATGATTTTTGTGACATTTCCATCGCGGTAAGCTCACCAAAAGGTTTGGTAGTACCGGTAATTCGCAACGCCCAAGTACTGAGCTTTGAAGGAATTGAAAAAGAAGTGGTACGGTTGGCCGTTAAGGCCCGGGAAGGCAAGCTAAGCATTGAAGAAATGACCGGAGGCACCTTTACCATTACCAATGGTGGCATCTTTGGTAGTATGCTTTCCACACCCATCATCAATCAGCCGCAGTCGGCCATTTTGGGAATGCACAATATAGTGCAGCGACCGGTAGTAATAAATGGAGAGATCGTGGTAAGACCCATAATGTATGTGGCACTTTCCTACGACCATAGGGTCATTGATGGCAGGGAATCTGTCAGCTTTCTCTACCGGGTCAAAGAATTTTTAGAAGATCCTGCCCGCATGCTGGTAGGTATATAAAAAACTCTATGCAATACGATGTAACAGTAATTGGTTCGGGACCAGGTGGCTACATAGCAGCCATTCGATGCGCCCAGTTGGGAATGAAAACCGCCATTATCGAAAAGTACCCTGCCCTGGGAGGCACCTGCTTAAATGTGGGATGTATCCCTTCAAAGGCAATGCTGGACTCCAGTGAGCACTATCATAAAGCAGTTCATGAGTTCGAAGAACACGGGATTAAGGGCGGTGAATACCAGGTTGACCTGGCCCAAATGGTTAAGAGAAAGCAGTCCGTGGTTGACCAGACCACCGGTGGGATCAGCTACCTGATGAAAAAGAATAAGATTGATACATATACCGGTGTCGGTGAATTTCAGGGCAAAAATACCATAGTAGTGTCGAGTGCGGAGGGCGACCGAGTTACTCTTACCAGTAAATATGTCATTATTGCCACCGGGTCTAAACCGGCCAGTCTGCCTTTTATTAAATTAGACAAGAAACGGGTAATCACCAGCACCGAAGCGCTGGAAATCACCAAACTGCCCAAGCATATGATCATCATGGGCGGTGGAGTTATTGGCCTGGAATTAGGATCGGTGTTTGCCAGGTTAGGCACAAAGATCACCGTGGTGGAACTGATGAACAGTATTATACCCACCATGGATGGCACCATGGGCAAAGAGTTGCATAAAGTTTTGAAAAAATTAGGATTTGAGTTCCTGTTAGGGCACAGGGTCACTGCAGTGAAAAATACCGGCCGTCAGGTTACTGTTACTGTTGAAGACAAGTCCGGAGATGTAAAACAACTCAAAGGCGATTATTGCCTGGTATCCATAGGTCGTAGACCCTATACAGAAGGCCTTGGACTGGAAAATGTGGGTATTAACACCGACCAGCAGGGAAGAATTGTTATCGACCACCATCTCAAAACTTCTGTGGATAACATATATGCCATTGGAGATGTGGTAAAGGGGGCAATGCTGGCCCATAAAGCAGAGGAGGAGGGCGTGCTGGTAGCCGAACAGTTGGCAGGACAAAAACCCCACATCAATTACCTGTTGATCCCCGGGGTCGTGTATACCTGGCCGGAAGTGGCCTCTGTGGGACATACAGAGGAAGCCTTGAAAGAAGAAAATATCCCCTATAAAAAAGGATCATTCCCTTTCAAAGCATCGGCAAGAGCACGAGCCAGTATGGACATTGATGGACTGGTCAAAGTACTGGCGCACCAGCAAACAGATGAAATCCTGGGAGTCCACATTATTGGTCCCCGCGCTGCCGATATCATCGGAGAAGCAGTGATAGCCATGGAATACCGGGCCTCGGCGGAAGACATCTCCAGAATGTCACATGCACATCCCACATTTTCTGAAGCGCTGAAGGAGGCGTGTTTGGTAGCTACGGGGGATAGGGCGCTGAATATTTGAATGGGGAATAAAAGATCAATTAATAATTATCAATGAAGATTGAACAATTGGTAGAGTTGCGCATACCCTAATGTGTTTCCTGATTTCTGAATTTGTAAACCAGTGCCCTAAATTCATCATCATTCCTTAATGAATGATAGTGTGGACTTGATTCGATTAAATCAAAGTAACTATAACCAGCGTTAAATGCTTCCTCAAGTTCAGCCAAGGCCAGTTGTTTTTCACCTTGCTCTGCATGTACAAAACTCATCCTAACATTTATTTCAGGGTCATCACTTATTTCATAAGCGCGCCGAAACATGTCCATAGCCAAATCATAATCTCCTAGGGTTAAATGGATTGTTCCAGTGGTAAGGTAGGGATATTGCCAATTTGGACTTAATTCAATACAATACTGATATGTTTCTATGGCTTCAGCAAATTGTTCCTTCAGTCCCAGCGTGCTCCCCAGGTTCACATGTGACCAAATGTAGGTGGGTTGTTGTTTGATGGCCATTCGTGCGGCATACTCTGCACCATCAAGATCAATGGGGTCAGTATTTCGGCAGGAATACGAAAGGTGGCACCATGCGATTGGATTTTCTGGTTTACCATCAAGGCTTATTCTGTATGACTTAATAGCCTCTTCATGTCTCCCTGAATAGGCAAAAAACTCAGCTAATGCCATGTGACCCTCTGGTAATTTATCATCGATATTTAGTGCTTGCTGGGCTAAGTTCTCTGCCCGTTCCAAGCGATCATATTCTTTCTGATATCCGAAAAAATAATTTACTGATTCGACCATGGAAAGTCCGGTGTAAGCCAATACATAGGAAGAATCCTGAGCCAAAGCTTCTTCGAAATGTTGCTTGGCCGCATCCAGCTTACTACTTGAAGGCTGTGTGTCACTGTGTAGGGATTCCAACAACATCCAGCCCTTTAGGTAAGCATTATACGCCTGAGTATTGTCCGTATATCGCTTCCAGACTGCCTTAACTTCTTCAGCATCTAAGTCTAGTTGCAGTTTTTCCGCGATACCCAATGCTGCCCTATCTTGTGCTTCAAGGACCCCTTCCAAATTTCCTTCAAAGTCATATGATGCCAATTCAAAGCCTGTAGCAGCTACAATTAGTTGGGCATTGATCCTGACTTCATCTCCAAATTTACGAACACTGCCGTCTATCAGGTACTCCACGCCCAATTCCTTAGCGATTTCCATAGGAGATAAGGATGATCCCTTAAATCGAAGACACGCCAGCCGGGAAATCAGTCGCAAATTCTGTATTTTGGAAAGACGGTTGCAAAGTTCCTGCGTCATGCCATCGCTGAAATATTCGTTGTCAGGATCGGGACTCATGTTGACAAACGGCAGCACGGCAATAGACCTTTCTTTACTTGCAAAATCATCGCCCGGAACCTGTTGCTCTAGATTCGGCAGGTGGGCAAAGAAATACAACATTGCCAGTATCACCGCCAATGCAGTCGTAGCGAAGAAGCCCATTTTTAATTTAATCCTACTAGTACCTCCCTCTTTAGAAGTCTGGGATAAGGACTTCGACAGCGAAGATTGTGTTGGAGTAGGGAGATCTCCTCCCTGAAGGGCATAAGTATGAACTCCATAGTCAACGTTTTTCAATTGTTTTTCCCCCAGGTAGTATGTTTCAATTTTGAATTGACCCCGAATGGCCTTTTCTATGGCGTCTGAGATGAAAATTCCTCCGGGATCAGTGATAGATTCCAAGCGGGAAGCCACGTTAACACCGTCACCATAGACATCGCTATCCACGACTGTGACATCCCCCAGGTGAATGCCGATACGCAGCTCGCCATCGAATTCCGCACCGGCAGCCTTTTGAATGTCGACAGCGCAATTTACCGCATCCAAGGCTGTTCCGAACTTAGCCAGGGCTCCATCGCCCATCTCTTTTAACCATTGTCCATGGTGCTTTTCAACCAAGGGTTTCTGGATTTTTTTGCTTAATCTCACCAGTTCCAGGGCCTTGGCAGAGTCCCTGCCCATCAAGGTAGTATAGCCTACGATGTCAGTGAACATTATTGCTGCTAATTGACGAATCTGAGTCACATTAATAACCCTACAGTGCCAGGAAGTTATATACCAGTGATTTATATGGAAAGCACTAAATTCCAAAAAACAAATAACAAATAAATTCCAAGGTTTCAAATTCCAACAATTCAAACCGGCTTGGAATTAGTGGTCCCTGTTACCCGGAGCTTATCTGCCTGCCCTCCGCACGTTTACGGCAGGCGGGCCGACAGGCAGGTTTGGGACTTGTTTTTGGTGCTTGGATTTTACCAAAGGTCAGAAAACCTAGGGTGCTGTACTCAAAATTGCAATTCGCCCTTTTTATCCATAACTTATATTAATCTCTAACCCTAAGACATTGAAAAATGAATCCAATAGTCCAAGTCTCATTGAAAGCATAACTGCGCTCTGTCACTATTACCGTGCGGAAATGGACCGGGCAAACACCTGGCGCACCAGATTAGACGTAACCACCAATTGGGCTATTGTCACTACAGCGGCCTTCTTGTCTGTAGCTTTTGGAGGCCCTAATATTCCGCATTTTGTAATCATTTTGGCCACCATTTTCGTACTATTCTTCTTGATCATTGAATCCCGTCGCTACAAATATTTTGACCTATGGCGTTGGCGTATCGCCTTGCTCAATGAAAACTTCTTTGCTTGCATCATTTCTCCTGAAACAACCCCGATGCATTCCAACTGGAGGGAACTGCTTAGCTCGGAACTAAAATATTCCAGTTTCAAAATCTCATTTATGGAAGCTTTTGGACGGCGCTTGAGACGAAATTACAGTTGGATATTTATTGTATTGGCCACTTGCTGGTTTGCAAAAATCGTTATCCACCCCACTCCCATGCAGCATTTCTCTGAAATCTTTCAACGGGCTACCATTTTTGACCTGGTGCCGGGTTGGATGGTATTGACTATTGGTATCATCTTTAATTCCGCTTTGATACTCATTGCGTTTAGTACCCTGAAAAAAAGAAGCATAGAAGTCCGGATAAGACCATCAGGTAAAAAACATTGAATAGTGGACAATTGACGAACCCGCCTTCGTCTACACTTGGGGGGCATTACGGCGCCAAACTGGGGAAATAGTAGTGACAACTGCTTTCTCTTAGGGTGACTCGTCAGTTAAACCAAGATTCTTCCTTCTTATTTCAAACAGTTCATTAAGTTCTGGTTTGTCCAGTGCTGCTTGCAAAGCAGGATGGTCAGGGAGGTTTTCAGGGAGTGTAAGAGTAAACAAGTGCGACTCTCTATTTTCATATCCCTTCTTTAACCAATAAGCAGCTTCTTTGAGCATTCCCAATTCGAGATATAATAAACCAATCCATGAGTACCTTTTCTCTTCTTCATAGTTGACCATGAGTTTGATATATGACAGGGCTACCTCAGACTCATCCTTTGCTATGGCCAGGATGGTTCTCAAATACAGGTTAGCGTAGTAGTTACCGCTGGTATCATCCAGCCTGGCAACTACATTTTCAGCTTCCTCCAGGCGGCCGAGATTGATGTAACTGGTCAGCAATAATTTGTCGTTACCCCAATAGTTTATACCCAAATTTCGAGCGCTTTGTGCATATTGGAGGGCATTTTCCCAGTCCTTTACTAAGGCATAAGCCCCACCTAAATCATCATGGTTTACTGGATGAAGCGGATCAAGTTCTAAGGCCCTTGATTCCATTTTAATCGCCAGAGTTGGATGCTGAACCACCACCCGATAATAATCACCGATGAAATTATAGACCTCGGCGTCATTATGTGTGAGTTCAAGTGATTTATTGAAGGCCTGCTCAGCGCCAGTCCAATCCCACTCAAGAATGGCTGCGGTGTATCCTAGAACAGAGTAGGCTTCTGAGTTTTTTGGATTTAGCTCAAGGGCCTTATTAGCGGCACTTTTGGCTGGTCCAATTAATTCTTGAGCAGAATACTCGGTAGAGAAATGGTGAAAAAGTGAAAGCGCACGGGCAAGACCGGAGTAAGCAGGGTCATAGTCTGGATCAAGCCTGATGGCTTGTTCAAATAACCGTCTTGCTTCGATCAGATTTTCTATGCCACGTAAAGCAAGCTTTTGTCGTGCCTGAAGATATATGGTATAGGCTCCAATGTCAGCAGTAACCGTGGGCTTTAGTGAAACGGCATCATCGCCAAGGTGAACACTCATTGCTTCCACAATGGCAGCAGTTATCTCATCCTGCACGGCAAATATATCTGTCAACTCCCTGTCATAGGTATGGGACCACAAGTGAAAGCCATCCTTAGTATTCACCAGCTGTGCGGTAATGCGAATATTAGCTCCTGATTTCCTAACACTACCTTCAAGAACAGTACCCACTCCCAGTTCCTTGCCGATTTCCTTGAGATCCTTGTTGGTGACTCCCTTGTAGGTCCACGAGGAAGTTCGACCTACCACTTTCAGGCCGGGTATTCGGACCAGGGCATTAAGGAGTTCTTCTGAAATTCCATCGCTGAACCACTCATGATCCCCTTCCGGACTCATGTCGACAAAAGGAATCACTGCAATGGATTTGTCAGTGACTGGAGATTTCAGCTTCGGCTCCACAGGCTTCAGGCTTTGTTCTGCAGTATCCGGCTGGGAAAACAGATACATGATCACAATAATCAAAACCAGTCCAACAATGATTAAAGAACCGGTCAACGGTTTCCTTTGGCTGGATTTTAATGGATTCTGCCAGGATTGCGGGGAAGTGGTTCTGACAAAACCTTCAGGGCTTTTCTCATAGTTCCAGGCCAGATACAGGGCCACGGGCAATCCTATTCCCAATACTATACGGAGTAATGTCATCGACCATTGGGGTAAATTTAAACCCCAATCATATACCTGTTCCCATAGCAGCACCAAGAAAAAGGCAGTCACCAAATAGGAGACAGCAACTCTAATCACACCCCGTCTTTGCACTTCTGCCCAGAAATGACCGTACAACTCTTTAATGTCTTTAACCTCAGGAACCGGCAGACCTACTCCCTGAACAGCATAGGTAGGGACGCCATAATCCACGTTCTTCAATTTACTTTCGCCAAGATATTTAGCCTTTATATCACTTTGACCGCGAATGGCTTTTTCAATGGCATCGGAGATATAGATCCCTCCCGGGTCAGCGATAGATTCAAGACGTGAGGCGACATTAACACCGTCGCCGTAAACGTCATCATTCACGATAGTAATATCTCCTGAGTGGATGCCAATACGCAGCTTACCATCTAAGTCCGCACGAGCAGCTTTTTGTATATCGACAGCACAAAGCACGGCATCCAATGCCGTTCCGAACTTCGCTAGCGCTCCATCACCCATTTCCTTCAACCACTGTCCATGGTGCTTCTCAACCAGAGGTTTTTGGATCTTTTTGTTGATACGGATCAGTTCCAATGCACTGGCTGAGTCTTTGCCCATCAAAGCTGTATAGCCGACGATATCGGTAAACATTATGGCTGCTAATTGACGAGATTGAGTCATGTAAATAACCCCATGGTACTAGGAAGTTTTATACCAGTGATTTATAAATAAATCTTCAAGTTCCAAAATACAAATAAATTTCAAGGTTCAAGCCCCAGGGCTCAAATATGCATTCAGCGTGGACAACAGCTTGGATAACAGTTGGAGCTTTAATAATCGCCAATTAGGATTTGCCTGGAATTTGAGATTGAGAGATTTGGAATTTGCCAAAGGGTTGCCTGCCACGCTATTGTGGAGTAAAAAACACTCCTACCAAGTATACGGGGCTGGCAAATATTAGTCTTGCATTTCTTGCAGTAGAATATGTAGCATTAATTCCCCAGCTGTCTGTTATGTTAAACCCAATCTCCGGAGTTATGGCGATATATTCTGCATTGTTTGAAAATAGGCCGGTTCCATTTTCCGGTTCCTGTTTGCAATGATCCGTCGCGGCCACCATCATTGATCCCAAATGGTAAACCTAAACTGAAATTTCCGCTGATGGCAATCTTATCTGACTGAATAAGACCATACTTTATGGTTAGCTGGGTGTCCCCTACAGAATTCACAGCATCACCTTCCAGAATGACCTCTCCAGTTGTTCCTGAAACCTGCTCATATTGTAAAGCACGTACAAAAAATGGAAAATAGACAATGGCTGTTAGTCGATCAATAATTCCGTACTCCCCGTACAGGCTGGTAAGAAAGGTGCCTCTGGTGGCATTAGGATCTACCTGCCCGGTGTTGGTGTAATGAGAATCCGCTATCACCCAATACTGTGATAGTTTGTAATAGCCTGATCCTTTTTTTTGCAGCCAACCACCACCGGAAAACTCTTTAACAGCCCCTATTTCCAGGGCGTTATTGATGGTACTTGTATTATTTGTTAGGTATAAATATAAGCCTGGAAGTGCGTTAGTCGTTTCAAAGTCATCAGATAGCGTTAATTTTAACCCATTCTCTAAGCTGAGGGTGGCGCTGCCATCCAATTGGTATGAGCTTACCGTCTCTAAAATCGCCGTTCGCTCACCGTTTTGGGTTTGCTCCTGCACCATTCTGACGGAGTCCACAACCGCTTCATCCGGATCGAATATAGTAATGGAAAACGAACTGGTCACCTCGTTTGCCGAGAAAGTGATCAGGGCAATCCCTGGAGCAATCGCCAGGGAAAGACCATCTTCATCAATTTCCAAAACCTCCCGGTTTGAGGACATCCACTGAAACGAGGCAGGGCGCTCCACCCCGATATTATCGAAATAAACTGCATCATAGTGAAAACTGTCACCTACAATCATTACCTCAATTTTAATAACCACGGAGATCCGTGCCTCAATATAATCGTCAATAATATCCGTCCCGATGCACCCATTAGTCAAAACCAGGTATATGACAGTTAATAAATATTTCATGATCCCATTTTTCCGCATGCCTCTATGCAATTAACTAAGAAAGTATCACGGAATATTTACTAAAGTTTACTCTTATCTTGGTTTGGGATTATTTTGGCTAACCTTATGTAATTTTGGCCAACTTTATATATATTTCCAGTTTTTAGAAATACTTAAATATGAAAAACCTCGTCCCCTTTATCCTGATTGTCTTTGTATTTTCAGTAAATGCTCAAACCAAATCCAGTAATAAATCCGCGCCGCTTACTCCGGATTCTCCGGAAAGTGTCGGTATGTCCTCAGAAAGACTGACCCGCATTGATGCCATGTGTCAGGAAGCAGTGAAAAGTGGAAACCTGCCAGGAATTGTGGCCTTGGTAGCCAGAAATGGAAAAATCGTTTTTCACCAGGCTTACGGTATGGCGAACAATTCATCGGGAAGAAAAATGAAAACGGATGACATATTTAGAATTGCTTCTCAGTCAAAGGCAATAACTTCTACGGCAGTAATGATGCTCTGGGAAGAGGGCAAATTTCAACTAGATGATCCAATCTCAAAATTTATTCCTGAGTTTAAAAACCCGCAGGTTCTGGAGTCCTTTAAGTATCGTGACACCAGCTACACTACCTCCGCTGCAGAAACTGAAATAACCATTCGCCACCTGCTTACTCATACCTCAGGGATCGGTTATGGAGTAATCGACGGAGAGGAGCGTATGAGAATGATTTACAATAAAGCTGGTATTACTGATCTGTTTACCACCGAGCCTATCACCATTGAGGAGAGTGTAAAAAAGTTGGCTCAATTACCGCTGCATCACAATCCGGGAGAAAAGTTTACCTATAGCGAAGGACTTGACGTGTTGGGATATTTTATTGAAATTGTATCAGGAATGCCATTTGATGAATTCCTGAGAAAAAGGCTGTTTCATCCTTTAGGCATGGATGACACCTGGTTTTATCTGCCAAATTCAAAAGCTGACCGTCTGGTTAGCGTTCAAAAAAAAGAAGATGATAAATGGGTGAAATACCCTGTTACTTTTTATGATACCGATTATCCAATTAAAGGTTCCAAGACATTTTTCTCAGGAGGTGCCGGCCTATCCAGCACCGCAAAAGATTATGCCACCTTCCTTCAGATGTATCTGAATGGGGGTGAATTAAATGGAGTAAGGATCCTAAGCCGCACAACAGTTAAGTCGATTATGGGAAATCAAACGGAAAATCTTTTCGGTGGTGGGGTTAACAGCTATTACGGACTTGCTTTTGGAGTAGTGACTAAGAAGGGGCAAGACCGTGGCGGAGATGGCAGTGTGGGTACATTTGACTGGGGCGGATATTTCAACACACAGTATTTCGCCGATCCGGAGGAACAAACTATTGGCATCCTTATGAAACAAACCCAGGGGCCGGTACAGGACGAAACCGGCTGGAAATTTAGAATGCTGGTAGGTCAGGCTATTGACGATTGACTATTTTCTATTTGCGATGATTTGTTATTTGTAATTTTTATTTTCGCTAGAAAATAAAGGTATGTATATACTTCACCAACACCGACTGTGTATCTACTACTGGCAATTCCGGATTATAGTCTAGTCTGTTGGTGTTCATTCCCCCATTTAACACTACCCAGAGGTCCTGACCTTCCCGGAAGTTATATCGAAACCTGATGTTCGCTGAAAAAAGATCGGCTGTGCTATTGTATTGTACCAGGGCATTGGTGGAAAGCTTGCGATTCACCGCGGTTCCTATGCGTAACCGTGTTATATGGAATTTAAATAGTTCATCCCGATCTGCAAAATCAGCGTGACTATAGGTATACTCCAAATTAAATTGAAAATGCTTTGATAAATACCAGGATGGGGTAATGGTTACGCTATTCAGCCATCCATCGTAAAATGAGCCAGTTTCGAGTTGAATACCGGTGCTTAAGCGGTTATCACCAGCAATTCTGTATGATCCTTTGATACGGTAAAAATCATAAGTACCAATTGGAATGGAAACTTCATCTGAAAGCTTGAATTCTTCCAGTAAATTTTCATAAACCCATTTGACGCCTATTCCTCCACTGTCCAGATTTCTTCTGGAAAATGTCCATTCCGGCCCTGATTCTGCCGAAAGGACCTCATGATCCTGGTTGTTCACATAAGTATTCCCTAGGATTTCCAGTTTATGCCAAATAAAGGCTCCTTCTTGCCTTAACCAGGTGTGTGATAATGCCACGGTTCCGAATTTAAAATCGTTGCGATCAACGAACCCAACACCGGGATTATAATTGGGGCCAGACAAAATGGTTCCGATGTTG
>Ga0114949_10002467_pt1 | contig 11573 bp, 13 predicted proteins | sample N074metaG_FD_83505 | JGI IMG/M metagenome (GOLD analysis project Ga0114949, IMG submission 83505) | Deep subsurface microbial communities from Kermadec Trench to uncover new lineages of life (NeLLi) - N074 metaG | ecosystem: Environmental > Aquatic > Marine > Ocean trench > Sediment | place... | reverse complement strand
TTTTGCGCGGACGCCGTCGTCGACACGCCGGCTACGCACAGCGCGGCGAACAGCGCCGCAAACACGGTTCTCTTAATCATTGTTTGAGGTACCTCCCAATACTGATTTCTTCCAAGGCCTTGGAATCAGCCTGAACCTCAGGCATCGCCACGCTAGCACTGAGTGCAAAGCCCGCGCAAGCGTGCTGAATCGATTTGCTCACGCCCGCGATCGCGGGCGCCGCGCCGAGCGGGTCGCGCGCGCCGCCGGATAACGCGCCGAAAGCGCCCTCAGGGCGACCTGCGCGGCGTCGGCGACGAACGGAACCAACTCCAACGCCGTAGCGGCGCGGCCGGACCGGCACGCGGCTTCCAATTCGTCGGCGAACTCGCTCACGATCCGGGCGCCGTAATAGGCCATCGAACCTTTAAGTTCGTGCGCTTCTTCGCGCAGGCGATCAAGATCCTGGCCCACGGCCGCGTGGCCAAGGCGGACGATGCGGCGGCGCGTGTCGTCGAACAACCGTTGCAAGGCCAGGGTCATGACCTCGCTCCCCACCGTGCGGTCCAGATCAATGAGGACCGCCTCGTCCAAAATCGGCTCGCCCGCCGGGCGCGGCTGGCCGGGGTCCTCGAAATCGCCGCGCGCGACGCCGGTCTTCACGCCCCCCCAGTAGTCGACCAGACGCAACAGCCGCCCCCTGTCGATCGGTTTAGCGGCGTAGTCGTTCATTCCCGCGGCGAGATATTTTTCGCGATCGCCGGGCATGGCGTTGGCGGTCAAGGCGATGATCGGGATGCGCCCGACGGCGCCGGTTAGGTCGCGAATTCTCTGAGTCGCCTCGACGCCGTCCATCTCCGGCATCTGGATGTCCATCAGGACCATATCGTAGGGCACTTCCTTGACCGCGCCGACCGCTTCCAACCCGTTCGCGACCGCGTCCACCCGGTGGCCGTGCTTCTCCAGCATGGCGACCACCAGCATCTGGTTGACCCGATTGTCCTCGGCCACCAGGACGCGGTAATGGGACGGCCGTGTCTCGGTGACCGAGTGCGCGGTAAGCAACGACGGGGCCTTGCCCGTCGCCCCGTCGGACGGTCGATCGCCGAGCATCTCGGCCAAGGTGGCGTAAAGCACGGACTGGCTGATCGGCTTGGACAGATAGGCGGAGAAACCGAGCTGCTCGGCCCGGGCGGCGTCGCCGCGTAGTCCCGAGGTGGTGAAAAGCAGAGTCTTGATCGCGCCAAGGGAAGGCTCGGCGGCGACGCGGCGGCCCAGTTCCTCGCCGCTCATGCCCGGCATCACGCGGTCGATCATCGCCACGGCAAACGGCGATCGGGACCGCGCCGCGGAAACCAGCGCGGCAAGCGCGGCCTCACCGTTGTCGGCTTGCGTGACGCGCAGGCCCATGATGCGCAGTTGCGCGCTCAGAATCTCTCGCGCCACGGCGCTGTCATCGACCAACAGCACCTTGCGGCCATTAAGGTCGGGGCTCGCCGGCGGTTCCTTTGCCGGCTGGCTTTCGGGTTGGGACAGGCGCGCCGTGAACCAAAAGCGGCTGCCGGCGCCGGGGGTGCTGTCGACGCCGATTTCACCGCCCATGAGGGCGACGATCCGCTTGCAGATCGCGAGCCCCAGTCCGCTGCCGCCAAAACGGCGCGACGCGGAAGAATCCGCCTGGGTGAATTCGTCGAACAGGTCGCGCCGGACGTCTTGATCGATGCCGATGCCGGTATCGTCGACCACGAAGCGGATCGCCGTTGCCGCGCCAGGGCCCTCTCCCGCGCCAGGGCCCTCTCCCGCGCCGGTATCGTCGGCGCGCTCGACCCGGATCGACACCGTGCCCTCGGGCGTGAACTTGATGGCGTTGTCGACAAGCTGCAGCAGAAGTTGGCGCAGGCGACCCGGATCGCCACGGTGGCGCGTCGCGAGACCGGCCGTCAACTCCGACGAAAGCACGAGCCCCTTGGCTTCCGCCCGGGGTCGCATCATGTCGATCACCGTGTCGACCACATGCGGAAGATCGAACGTGATGATCTCGAGAGCGAGAGTCCCCGCTTCCAAGTGCGCATAGTCGAGGATATCGTTGAGTTGCGTCAGCAGCGCGCGGCCGGAACGTTCGATCGCCTCGGCGTAGCGGCGTTGCTCGGACCCGAGTTCGGTATCGAGCAAAAGCCCGGTCATGCCGAGAACACCGTTCAGCGGCGTGCGGATTTCATGGCTCATCGTGGCCAGGAAACCGGTCTTCGCCCGATTCGCCTGATCCGCTTGATCCGCTTGATCGCGCGCCGCCGTCAATGCGTCTTTGAGCGCCGCGATTTCGCGTTCAAGGGCATCGAAACGGTCGCGCGTCAGGTTCGGCGCCCGGTCGCCCGCGCGCGCGCCATCGTCAGCCTCCGCCTCGGCCTTGCCTATACCGGGTTCCTTGTTTTGTGCCACTTTTTTTCAACCGTGCCAGCGACGCACCCTTCGTTCCCGCGATGGCGCCCCTGGAATTCTTGGTCCCCAATCCTCGTTACCAGACCGCGATCATAAGTTTGACGGCCGACCGCTCTGGGTGAGAAACGCTTCGTTGCCCGCCACTTGGTCGCCCGGCGGGTGGACGAAAGGCCAAGCCCGCGACCCCCGAACTCTCTGTCACGCAAGCCTTTACCGGCTAAGATTTACAAGGCTTCAGGCCATCGCTGCAACCGGAAATAGTAGAGACCGCTAGGACGCATCAAACATCGCTCTACAATCCATGAGAGTTTATTCTCGTTAGTGAATGAACTGTCGGTTGTCGCCCGCCTTAAGGGCGAATCGCCCCCTGAAACCTCAACCGAAAGTGATCGACGCCGATGTGGCACGCCTTTCAGATCGTCGGCTCGGGGTGGCCAAGGGCATGTTCGGTCAGTTCGCGAACCAGGAAAGCGAACGCCTCGTCGACGGAATCGGTGCGCTCGAACAATTCCAGGTCATCGCGACTGATCGTGCCGTAGTGGACCAGCGCGTCGAAGTTCACCACTTCGTCCCAAAACTTCCGGCCATATAGCACCACCGGCAGGCGCCGCTTGGTTTTGCGGGTCTGGATCAGGGTCAAGATCTCGAACAGTTCGTCCAGGGTGCCGAAGCCGCCGGGCATCACCACGATCGCCTTGGCCAGATAGACGAACCAGAACTTGCGCATGAAAAAATAGTGAAAATCGAAATCGAGCTGTCGGGTGATGTGGGGGTTGGGCGACTGTTCCATGGGCAGCGAGATATTAAGCCCAATGTTGAGGCCCTTGGCCTCCGACGCGCCGCGGTTCGCCGCCTCCATGATTCCCGGCCCGCCGCCAGTGCATATGACGAAGCGCCGGTCGGTCCCTTCCAGGCCCTTGGACCATTCGGTCAGACGCCCGGCGAGTTCGCGCGCGTCCTCGTAATAGCGCGACATCTCCAACTGGGTTCGCGCCCGCCCGAGATCTCCGTCGCCCGCCTCGGCGGCTTCCAGTTCCGCCACCGCCTGATCGCGCGGCGGCGTGCGCGCGGAGCCGAGAAACACGATCGTGTCCCTGAGCCGCAATTTTTCGAACCGCGATTCGGGTTCCAGATATTCCGCCAATATGCGCAGCGAGCGGGCATCGGGGCTGTTGAGGAAGGCGTCGTTTCGATAGGCTTTCATGACAAGCTAATCCGTAAACCGGGACAGGGGCGGGAAGCGGGCGAAAACACGAGAGGCCACGCCGCGTGGCGCGCCAATATATGTTTGGCCATGGCTGGTGAATTTGCGTAGTAGTATGTGCCCGTACTTTCCTTGTTGGCTGGCGAAAATGCCATAGATTCCCTTTCAGTGGGAATCGTCATAGCGATATCGAAATCGGGACCATGAGCAAGCGTCAACGTGGCTCGATCCCGCCGTTCACCCGGGTCGAGCACGATACCAAACAACAGTCCGCCTACCGGCAAATTCGCGACGCCATGATTACCGGCGGCTTCCGGCCGGGCCAGCGCGTCAGCATCCGGGCCGTGGCCGGCGCGATGGGGATCAGCGCCATGCCCGTGCGCGAGGCCATGTGGCGGCTCGAGGCGCAGGGCGCCCTGGTGCTGTTGCCCGAACGCGCCTTCGCGGTGCCGGGTCTGAACAAGGGCGCGCTCCGGGAACTCCGCGATGTCCGCCTGGCGCTGGAGGGACTGGCGACGGAACGCGCGGCGGAAAACCTGGAGCCGGGAGAATTGGATCGTATCTCCGATATCCGCAAGCAAATGGACGACGCGGCGCGGGCGGAAGAGCATTGCGCTTATTTGAATCTGAACCAGGCGTTCCACTTCGCCATTTACGGCGGCGCCCGATCGCTTTTGCTGACCGACATGATCGAGTCGTTGTGGCTCAGAATCGGCCCCTACCTCAATCTGATTTTCGATGACAAGGCCCATCGCCAGCGATCCTCGAACGATCACCGAACGGCGGAGGAAGCGTTGCTCGAACAAGACAGCGCGGCCGCGCGGCGCGCCATCGAATCGGATATCAGAGGCGGGTTGGAGGACCTTTTCTCGCGCCTGCCCGAAACCGCGCCGGACCCAGGCGGCGGCGGCGATTGGACCGGCGGCGATTCGGCTTGATTAGACTGCCCGCCACTTAATTAGCCGGCTCTTCGAGCGCGAGCCGCTTGCCCTCGCGCCACTCCCAGGGCGCCACGAAGCGGTAGCGCCACAGGCCGCGCCCGGAGGCCTCGGCGTCACGCTCCAACTTCCGGTAAAGCGGCGCCGCGCCCGGCTCGACCAACGCCCAGCCCGTATAGACCATGCCCTCCGACAGGTCGTAACCGTCCGCCACGCAGCGCGCGCTGATCCCTTCCACCGCGTCATGGGCCGGATCGCTCAAGCCGAGCATGACGCAAGACACCGTGACACCGGCGGTCAGGTCGGACAATTGGGCGCCGGCCGCGATCCCGCAATCCACCAGCCTCTCGCCCCGCGCGCACCGTTGCCCCGGCTCGGCGGCATCCACCCCAGCCAAGCTGAGCCGAACGCCGCCGATTTCCAACGTATCCCCGTCGATCACCCGAGCCGTCCCGGAAATCTCTTCCTGCGCCATCGCCCCCGGCGCCACCGAGACCGAAAACGCGACCGCCAAAATCCATTTCCACATCGGCGAAAGCTAGCACCCGAGACGCGGACGCGCCATGCGCTTTAGGTCACGGACTCCTTGCCTGATGCCGCGACTGGCGATGTCCGATCGCGGGTCCACAACGGTCAACCGTAACGAACAACGTGGAAGTCGCCCTTGAAGGACCGGCCGGGTGGTGCGCAGAATGACCCGCCGCCTACCGGGCTCGGGCACGGCCCGCGCGGTCCATGGTTTGCCTCTTGGCGCAAACTAAAACACCGTGTCGCCGAGCCCAACGCCGGTTTCGTCGAACGCTTCGACGTATCGACCCAGGTTCGGCTCTTCCAGCCACTGGCTGATGTCGGACATCCACTCCTCCGCGCTGACAATTTACACGGAGCGGTTCGCGATCGTAGCTGTTCGGGAATCGCTCGCGAACGGCATTCGCCGTAGTGTATGCTGGGAGGTGTCGCGGCAAAGGGTGGGAACTGTCTTTTGGCGCTCGACTGGAAACGTGGATTCGTTCGCGCCGGCGTGGTGTTGGCGGTCGGCGCCGCCGTCGTGATCGGGGCGCGGCTCATGCTGCGGCCCCTGAGCGCGGTCAGCATTTATCTCACCGGTTACGTGCTGCTGATCGGCGGCTTTCTGGCGCTGGGCGCGCTCTACGCCGCAGTCGGGTGGATCGAGCGCGGGTTTCGCGGCAATGGGCCGCCGCAATCCGCCAAGCCGTCATCGCCCGGCGGCCCAAGCGGTTAGCTCGGCGGCCGTTCGCCGCTCCGCGATCGCGTCGGCCAGCCGCAGGCCGATCGCGGCGGCGAACTTGAAGCCGTGGCCGGTGAAGCCGCTCAGCACCCAGGCCCGTTCCAGCGGCTCGACGATGAAACGCTCCTCGGGCGCCACCGTGTAGAAGCACGACTTGGCCTCGACGAGGCTGTATCGGTCGAGGTCGCGCAGGAACGGGCGCGCGGCGTTGAGGGCGCGCGCCGCCTCGTCGGCGGTGGCCGCGCGATCCTTGTCGGGATCGCCTTGCATGGAAAAATCGTGGTCGCCGAACTTGACCGGTCCGCCGTCCACCGGCGGCACCACGTAGACGCCGATCTCGGGCGTGATGTCGAGGATGGAGGGGCTGGTTGCCCAGGCCTTTGCCAAATCGGCGGGCGGCGCGGCATAGGTCACGATCTGGCGCGACGGCGTCACCCGGCCGGCCATGGCGGGAAGCAAACGCGGCAGCCACGGGCCGGCCGCGATCACGATCCTATCGGCCTCGACCGCGCCGCCACCAGCGAGACGAAGCCGCGCGTTGGCCGGGTCGACGTCGGCGACGGGCGTATTGGCGTTCACTTCGACGCCGCGCCGCGCCAGGTGCGCCGCCAGATCCGCCACGATCTTCTCGGCCAGCAGCGCGCCGCCCTCGGGCGACAGGTAACCGGTCTCGATCCCATCGACGGCGACATGGGGCCAGGCGCGGGCTATTTCGTCCGGCTCGAACCGCCGGCACGGAAACCCGCCTTCCGTCAGGGCGGCGACCGAATCCGCCACCCAGCCGGGCGCGCCCCGGTCCAGCAACAAAAAACCGGTCTCGACATAATGGCGCGCGCCGAGGTCGTCCCACAGAACATCCCACGCGTCCTGGGCGGCGTCGAACATGCGCATATAGCCCAGCGCGGTGCCGTAGGGCCGCCGCGTCAGGCGGTGGCGATCGACCGAACTGCCGAGCGGATTGGGCACCGGCCCCTGCTCGAAAACCTCGACATGGTGGCCGTCGCGATTGAGCGCCCAGGCCGCGCTCAGGCCCATGATGCCGGCCCCAACGATGGCAATTCGCATGGCTAATCCTTCTCGAGCATGACGTTGAGGCGGCCCACGGGTTCGCCGGTCCGGCTTCGCACGACGGGCTCCAGCCAGCGCGCCAGCGCGCGCCGCTCCCGGCTCTGGAACCCGACGAAGCGATTCAGCAGGGCCGCCATCAAGGCTTCCGCGGCCCGCGTCGCGCCATCGTCGATCTTCACGGCAATGCCCAATCTCCGCGCGGGAAAGGCCGCCGCGTGAACGCCCTCGGCGCCGCCCTTGACGATGATCCGCGGCGCGGCGGTCATGAAAAGGCTGTCGAAGCGTCCGTCGCCCGCCACCATGTCGGGGGCGGCGGTCATGGCGGCGGCCAGGCGCCGGGCGGCGGCGGCGCGCGCCGCGCCGAGTTTGTCGGGCGCGCCGAACCGCGCCATGGCGCGGCCCAGCGCGACCAGGGGCATGGCGTGGGTCGGCGCGCCGCAACCGTCCACGCCGGTATCGCCCGGGTCGATTTCGGAGCCCGACATGGCGCCGAGAATATCAACGATGCGCCGCTGCACCGGATGGTCGGGCCGCTCATAGCCGGCGGTCGGGACGCCCATGGCCAACGCGGCGCTCAGCATGGCGGCGTGTTTGCCGGAACAGTTGTCGTGCAAGGCCGACGGTTTCTCGCCGCGCGCCGCCAGCGCCCAGGCCGCGTCGGCGTGCAACGGCGCGTGGCCGCCGCAAACCAGGTCCTCGGCGCCCAGGCCGAGCCTGCTCAGCCAGTTCGACACGGCGGCGACGTGACGCGGCTGGCCGCCGTGCGACGCGCAGGCCAGCGCCAGCTCGACATCGCTCAAGGCGAATTTCTCCGCGCCACCGCACTCGACCATCGCCATCGCCTGCAGCGGCTTGACCGCCGAACGCGGCACCATGGGCCGGTCGATATCGCCCCATGACGCCACCACGGCGCCGTCCGCGTCGACCACGACGGCCGCGCCGCGATGGCGGCTTTCCACCACCGGCCCCCGGGTGACCTCGACGAGGACGGGGTTGGCCGTAACTTGAGTCCGTGCCCTTGCCATCGGACCAGCTTGCCCCGCCGCCGCGTCGCCGGCAAGTCACCGAGACGGTTGCGTTCGCCGCCCGCGCGCGGAAAACTGAGCCATAAGGTAAAAGCTATTGAGGGAGTCCCGCGATGCCAAAATTCAAACCGATCCTCGACAAGGCAATCAAGCGCGTGGGCGGGCTGGAACAGTTGGAAAAGGAACTGCCCAAGCCCAAGACCACGCGGCAACTGAAGGCACTGCCCGACGACCGCTATCTGTCCGCCATGTGCCTGCGCGTCTTTCGCGCGGGCCTCAAGCACACCATGGTCGACGCCAAATGGCCCGCCTTCGAGGACGCCTTCTTCGGTTTCGACCCGGGCCGCGTCGCCGCCATGCACGAGGAGCAGCTGGAAGAGTTGATGAAGGACCGGCGCCTGATTCGCCATTGGCCGAAAATCAAGGCGGCGCGCGCCAACGCCGCGACCCTGGTGGAAATCTCGCGCGACGCCGGCGGCTTCGGCGCCTGGCTGGCGGCGTGGCCCGGCACCGACATCACCGGCCTGTGGGCGGAGTTCGCCACCCGCTTCAATCACATGGGCGGCAAGTCGGGGCCGTATTTCCTGCGCATGGTCGACAAGGACACCTTCGTGCTCAGCGAGGGCGTGGTCGAAGTGCTGGTCGACAAAGGCGTGGTGAGCAAGAAACCCACCACCAAGCCCGACCTCGCCGCCACCCAGGCCACCTTCAACGAATGGGCCGAGGAATCCGGCCGCCCCCTGTGCCACCTAAGCCGCATCTGCGCGCTGTCGGTGGGGTGAGGCTAAGTTGAGTTGCCGGGCGCGCGCTGGGAAGATATGAAGCGATCGTTTTAGGGAGCAGGGAGAGTAAACCGTGGAAACCAGAGCCGCCGTCGCGCACAAGGCCGGTGCGCCGCTGAGTATCGAGACCGTCACGCTGGACGGGCCCAAGGCGGGCGAGTGTCTGGTCGAGATCAAGGCGACCGGCATCTGCCACACCGACGAGTTCACCCTGTCGGGGGCCGATCCGGAAGGGCTGTTCCCGGCGATCCTGGGCCACGAGGGCGCCGGCGTGGTGGTCGACACCGGGCCCGGCGTGAGTAGTCTGAAGAAGGGCGACCACGTGATCCCGCTCTACACCCCCGAATGCCGCCAGTGCGAATACTGCCTCAGCGGCAAGACCAATCTGTGCCAGGCAATCCGAACCACCCAGGGCCAGGGCGTGATGCCCGACGGCGCCAGCCGGTTCAGCCTGGGCGGCGAGAGGGTGTTCCACTACATGGGCACCTCGACCTTCTCGAACTACACGGTGGTGCCGGAAATCGCGCTCGCCAAGATCCGCGAGGACGCGCCGTTCGACAAGGTCTGCTACATCGGCTGCGGCGTCACCACGGGGCTGGGCGCGGTGATGAACACGGCCAAGGTCCAGCCCGGCGACAATGTGGTGGTGTTCGGCCTCGGCGGCATCGGCCTCAACGTGGTCCAGGGCGCGCGCATCGCCGGCGCCGACATGATCGTCGGCGTCGATATCAACCCGGCCCGTAAACCCATGGCCGAGAAGTTCGGCATGACCCATTTCGTCAACCCGACCGAGACGCAAGGCGATTTGGTGCCCTATCTGGTGGACCTGACCAAGGGCGGCGCCGACTACAGCTTCGAATGCATCGGCAACGTGGACGTGATGCGCCAGGCCCTGGAATGCTGCCACAAGGGCTGGGGCACCTCCGTTGTCATCGGCGTCGCGCCGGCCGGGGCCGAGATCGCGACGCGCCCGTTCCAACTTGTCACGGGCCGGGTGTGGAAAGGCACCGCGTTCGGCGGCGCCAAGGGCCGCACCGACGTGCCGCGCATCGTCGATTGGTACATGGACGGCAAGATCAATATCGACGACCTGATCACTCACACCATGCCGCTCGACGACATCAACACGGGCTTCGAGCTGATGCGCGCCGGTGAATCGGTGCGCGGCGTGGTGATTTTTTAGCGCGCCGCATGGACGCGACGACGGAACTGACCGCCCGCCACAAGTGCTTCGGCGGGGTGCTGGAATATCACCGCCACCACAGCCAGACCTGCGGCACGGAAATGCGCTTTGCCGTGTTCATCCCGCCCGTGGCCGCGCGCGAGCCGGCGCCGGTGCTGACCTATCTCGCCGGGCTCACCTGCACCGAGGAAACCTTCATGATCAAGGCCGGCGCGCCGGCCCACGCGGCGGCGCACGGGCTGATTCTGGTCGCGCCCGACACCAGCCCGCGCGGCGCCGGCGTGGCGGGCGAGGACGACGACTGGGACCTGGGCACCGGCGCCGGCTTCTATGTCGACGCCACCGCGCTCCCCTGGGCGGCCAACTACCGGATGTATAGCTACGTAACGGTGGAACTGCCGCAAATCATCGCCGCCAATTTCCCGGCGCGCATCGGCCAACAGGGCATTTTCGGCCATTCCATGGGCGGCCACGGCGCGCTGGTCTGCGCCCTGAAGAATCCCCATCTCTATGCGTCCGTGTCGGCCTTCGCGCCGATCTGCGCGCCGATGCGCTGTCCGTGGGGGGAAAAGGCGTTCACGGCCTATCTCGGCCCGGACCGCGAGTCGTGGCGGGAATGGGACGCCAGCGAACTGGTGGCCGGCGCGGAACGGCGTCCGTCGATCCTGATCGATCAGGGCGGCGGCGATGAGTTCCTTGAGGAACAGTTATACCCGGAGGTCTTCCAACAAGCCTGCGCCGACGCCGGCCAGCCGCTGCAACTGCGCAGGCACGACGATTACGACCACGGCTATTATTTCATCGCCTCGTTCGTGGGCGAGCATATCGCCCATCACGCCGCGGCGCTGCGCGGCCAACCGTCGCCGCCCCGACCGGTGTTCAGCTAACGACGGTTTCGATTAATCGAAACCGTCCAGGCCGCGACCGCGGCCCGGCGCCCCTGTGAACGCCGGGGGGCACCGCCCTCGCGGAGCCGCGCGCACCCTTGCTCCCAGGGGGCGCGCTGGCGTGAGCGAAAACCCATACCGCCGGGGCGCGGCGAGGGTCAGATGCGTTCTTCGAGCGCCTTGGCCAGTTCGTCGATCAACGCCATGTCGATCGGCTTGCGGTCCAACGCCGGAGCGCTGGAATCCGTGTCGTCGATCTTGGCGCTTCCCGCGGCGGCGGCGATCAACGCCGCCAAGGCGTCGGGTTCGCCGGCCGAGGCGGCGTCGCGCACCTCGACGATGGGGTTCATGTCCGTTGTGTCCATCGCTCAGCTCTCCTGGTTCATATCGGTGGTCTGGGCCGCGCGCGCGGCGGCCTCGGCATGGAAGTCGCGGCCACGAACGATGTCCTTGACGATCTCGCCGAACGGCATGTCCGGTGGCGCCACGCCGTCATGGATCGCCATGAACGCGCGTTGTGCCGGTGACGGGCCTGTCTTCGCCCGCCGCTTGCCGATGAGATCCTGGGCGGCGTCACTCAAATTCAGATCGACCGCGTCCTCGAAGTCACCGCCATCGCTCGATGGTTCGTCGTCGTCCGAGCCGATGCCGTAAGGGCCCGGAGTCCGGCCGCGCAGGCTCATCGGAAACTGAAGCCGATGGGCCACCGTGCTCGGTAACGTTGGGATTCGCATTGTCCCACTCCTCTAATAAAAAGAGTCGGACAAGCGGTCGCAAGTATCATGCCAACGAGAAATTCCTCGCAACACATTGAAAAAT
>Ga0114949_10002465_pt1 | contig 11575 bp, 11 predicted proteins | sample N074metaG_FD_83505 | JGI IMG/M metagenome (GOLD analysis project Ga0114949, IMG submission 83505) | Deep subsurface microbial communities from Kermadec Trench to uncover new lineages of life (NeLLi) - N074 metaG | ecosystem: Environmental > Aquatic > Marine > Ocean trench > Sediment | place... | reverse complement strand
CGGAAAAAGATCGAGTGAATCTCAATTCATGTTGGGGCTGTGACTGGATGATTGAGGAATTGCGTTACGGTACCTGGGCGCGCCGCGATGTCACAACCTACAAGACCCAGGGATTGTGCGAACACAGTCTGTGGTACGCGCTGAGTGACGAACCTGATGGTCGGTATCGTTGCGTTTACTGAGATTCGATTAACATAATCCGAGAACCGGAAGGCCACTTGGCTGGCGGGCAATATTTCAATCCACGATGTTTGATTTATGAATCAGACCTGACACCTTTTTCATCGATACCTTTTTCAGACACCGTTTTCGTCAGGCAACTCGTGAACAATATCGATAGTAAAGAAGCCGAGCGCGCGATATTGATTGCAGATTACGTCCGCGTATTCCTGCGAATAATATGAGCCGATCGTATAGCCCGAACCACCGGCAATCTCGGTCTTTTCAATATTGGGCAGGAGTGTAGCCATCGCGGAATCCTGTTCATCATTCTGCGGGGCGACAACGACGGAAAACCTGGCCTGCACATCAGAGTCGTTCACGTAGCCAAGCAGCAACCCGTCTACCTCTTCCAGGATCAATTCTTCCGGGGCGGAGACAGAATCATCAGTTATTGCCAGGGCATCCAATACATCGATAAGCTGTGCAACCTGTTCCGCCGGTGGGGATGTTTTGAGGTAACGCTCAACCTCGTCGCGCATTTCGATGAAACTGACTGACTGCTTAACGTCCGCGAGCTTCCTGTGCTCTCTCCAGTCGAATTTCACGTGCCAGGTGTCGGCGAAAGATTGAATGAATTCCTGCTCGCGTATTGTTAGTTCGCGATCGATATACGCCAAACGCGTGAGGATTTCCAGAATGATTTCGCCGCCGGCAGGCCGGAAAAAAGATTTAGCGAGATCACCGACTTCAGAATGCTCTAGTTTCAATACTTCTTGCAATCGGGCCCAGAAGGACTTGTGCCGATGACTGTGAACCCAGAGTCGGGAGCCGATGAGAATGTAGATGATACCAGAGGCGATCCAGATGACACTATCGATCAGGCCCTGCCAATGGGCGATAAGGATATAGTTGAGGGCGAAGAATGTCAGCGGAATTATGTAGATAACATTACCCACAATGGAAACACTGTCGGCAACTTCCGCATTGTGTTTTCTTTTCCAGATTTTATTTAATTTCAAATACGCTGCCGCGACTGTAAATCCGAGTGATGCGTAAACCATGACGCCTATAAAAGACTTGAAGAATTCCATGATCGTTTGTTCCGCTTGGTTGTATTCCGCAAATTGCTGCTATTTTTTGTTTTCGCCCGCGTTGGATGCAGTCTAGACGAGCCGATTCGCGTTGTCTGCTTTCTTCCACCAGGCCACCATTGGCAATCGATTTTTGAAGGAAATTTTGGCATCTGGCCGGTTAACAGGTACGCTCGTTGGCAGGAGTGGACACAGAGAAACCAGCTCTTGTCTTTATTCGATGAACTCAAGCGGCGCAAGGTATTCCGGGTAGTTATTGCCTACGCCATTGCGGCGTGGCTGTTTGCCCAGGTAGCGGCACTTGTTGCCGATGCTTTTGATGCACCGGCCTGGGTCATGCAAGTGATTCTCGCCTTGTTGGTTTTGGGTCTACCTGTTTCGGTGGTTCTTTCGTGGGCGTTCGATCTCACACCCGACGGAGTCAAACGGGCCCAAGACGCCGATACGAATCAACCGGCATCTCGAAAACGCGCGAGACGCGGCCGCGGCCGCGACCGCATTCGAGCTGGTGCCGAACCTTCCGGAAGCCCACCAGGCTATGGGTGATTTCTATATGTACGTAACTCGGTAGCATGAGAAGTGACTGGCGGCACTTGCTATAGCGGCGCGCGACATGCCCGGTTCCTCGGACGTGCAGGAAACAATAGCTGACGCGCAGCGACGAAGCGGGGATTTCGAGGCCTCGATTGCCACGACGGCTCGCGCCATCGAGCTCGATCCAAGGAATACCCGCCTGCTTCAACTGCAGGCCACTACCTACGCCGCCGTCCACGATGCCGGCAAATTTCATCAGCACCTCGACCGAGTTCTTGAGATTGAGCCCGACAGCTTTGGTGCACAGTTTCGCAGATTGGCATTTGGACTTTGGCTGGGAGATGATCTTGCTGGGCTACGGGCAATAGTGGAGGCTGCAAATCGCGATACTGCAAGTTTTTGGATTCGGTCACGCTGGTTGCTTGGCATTTTTGAACGGGACTTCGACGCCGTTATCAGCTTCCTCGACGAAATGCCAGACGATGTCCTGGGTATCGATACGAGAGCACGATTTTATGCAACAACCTATCAACTGGCTGGCCAGCTAGATTTGGCGGAGCCGTATTTCGAAGTGGCAAAAGAGTATTTGGAGCAGCAACTGGCAGATCAGTATTTTCCGGAATTTAGGTCCCGCTGGCTAATGAACCTCGCGGAGATAACAGCAGGACTGGGGAAATTCGACGAAGCCCGGCGCCTTGCCGAAGAGTCAATGGCAATGAAGTTCCCCGATGAACCCGCCGTAACGAAGCAGCTTCTTTCTGCGCAGCCCTCGGCGTCTTCATACCAGCGGGAGATCATGATCGCGCTATTGAATTAGAAGCAATCTGTCTGCGTGCTGGTGCTCGTTGTCCTGTCAGGTTGTGCGGAGATCATGGGTGAGTTGATCGACACGGTCGACCTCGGTTACTGCTACGGTTGCGACTGGATCGTGCAGGAATGGCACGATGGATGGTCGACACATAACTCCAAACCCTATGACGATGCGGCAGCCTGCGAGCAGGCGTTGGCGACAGCGGCACAGCGAGACCGGGAACTCGGGCTTCGCTGTATCAACGAGGAAGAACTGATCGACGCGAGAAGAAATCCGCCGAGCCAGTCGGAAAAAGATCGAGTGAAACTCAATTCGTGTTGGCGCTGTGACTGGTTGATTGAAAAATTGCGTTTCGGTAATTGGGCGCGCCGTGATTTCACAACCTACAAAACCCAGGGACTGTGCGAACACAGTCTGTGGTATGCGCTAAGGGATGAGCCTGATGCTCGGTATCGCTGCGTTTACTGAGATTCGATTAACATAATCCGAGGACCGGACGGCCGCTTCGCCGGCAGGCAATATCCCGACCCCCTGTTGCGATCGACTGCCGGTCACCATGTGTGCACGTCGACCTCATCGGAGGAACCTGCCCGTCAGGGCAGAACGGCTATGACCTCGTACTGTCCGGCATCCCGCCGACCGCCGCTGTAAACACGACATCGGTCGAACTGTTGAGCGCCGTCTCCGCGGAATCCTGCAATATGCTGATAACGAAGCCGACCGCGACCACCTGCATAGCGACATCGTTCGGGATGCCGAACAAGCCGCAACTTAAGGGTATCAGCAACAACGAGCCGCCCGCCACGCCCGAGGCGCCGCAGGCCGATAGCGCGGCAACAACCGACAGCAACAGAGCTGTTGCCAGGTCGACCTCGATGCCGAGCGTATGGGTTGCGGCCAGCGTCAGGATTGTGATTGTTATGGCGGCGCCACCCATGTTGATGGTCGCGCCAAGCGGAATGGATACGCTGTAAGTATTCTCGTCGAGTCCAAGCCGCTCGCAAAGCGCGAGGTTGACCGGAATATTGGCGGCAGAGCTGCGCGTGAAAAACGCAGTGATGCCGCTTTCCCGCAGCGCCGTGAAAACGATCGGGTAGGGATTGCGCCGGGTCTTGACCCAGACGATCAATGGATTGATGAGCAACGCCATGATCAGCATGGAGGCCAGCAGGATGCTTAGGATGCGGGCATAACCCTGCAGCGCAGAAAAGCCGAATTCCGCGAGATTGCCGGCAACGAGGCCGAATATGCCAATCGGGGCAAACCGGATGACCACGCGTACGATCATGGTCACGGCGTGCGAAATATCGGCCAGCATGCCGCGTGACGAATCAGATGCGTGGCGCATCGTCAGGCCCAGCGCGATGCCCCAGACAAGGATGCCGATGAAATTGCCGTTCATGATCGCGCTGACCGGATTATCGACCAGCTTGAACAGGAGGTTATTGAGAACCTCGCCGATACCCTGCGGTGGATTGATGGCCACATCCGATACAGACAGGATCAGCGTGGTCGGAAACAGTTTGCTCATAAAGACAGCCAGGAAGGCCGCGCTGAAGGTGCCGATCAGGTACAGGATAACCACAGGCCGCAGCTGGGCGTGACTGCCCGCTTCCTGGTTGGCCAAAGCAGCCGCAACCAGCACCAGTACCAGTACCGGTGCGACGGCTTTCAATGCCTGTACGAACAGATTACCCAACAACATCGCGGAACTGGCGGCGTCCGGCCACACCAGGGCCAGGAGCACGCCGGCGACAATACCGATGGCAATTCGTAAAATCAGGTTGCCACCGAAAAGCCTTTCAGCAAACGTCAATTGCGACATGTTTGGTTCTTCTTGTTCTGTTGCCGGATCAAGGCCGGACTATACCGTTACTCAGCAGAATTTCACGCAGGATTTCCCGGCCTCTTAGTGATTGATCGCTTCGCGGATCACGTTCGCCGTGTATTCCGCGCGAAACTGAACCATCTTGCGGCCGAGTTCGATTGTCTCCTCCATCGGCGCGATGTCGATGCCGTTGATCGATGCGAGGCCCGCTTCGACTCGTTCGTCGTAGCGCACCGATGACGGGTCCGTCACCATCATCATCGCGGTCACCCAGATGTCATCGTGATGACCATCGCTCTCGCCTTCCCTGACGCCGAGCACTTCTTCCGTGTATTTTTCGGTTTCCTCCCAGCCCGGGGTGTAGAACTCGATCACGGCATGCGCCGTAACGCGCAAATCTGCCCAGCGCTTGTTCAGGTCTTCCGCAACGGCTGTCATCCCGCGCTGGTTGCCGCCGCTGTCGCCGATCAATACGATATCCGTGAAACCCTGGACTCTCAGGCTTTCGCCTATATCCACCAGCAGGGCGTGGTAAGTCGAATCCCTGACCGTGAACGAGCCCGGGAACAACATCGCTCCCGACGGCGGGTCGAGGCTGCCCTCAGGCACGAATCCGACTATCGGCGCACACAAAGCATTGCCGAGGGCGGCGGCGATTGCCGGACACATCGAGCGCAGGATGACATTGTGTTTGCCCGTGGCCAGGTAGGGGCCGTTTTCCTCGATACCACCGGTCGGAATAATGGCCGTCGAATAGCCGTCGGCGATCCGGTCGCGCACTTCCATGTAAGTCAGTTCTTCAATCCACAGAGAATCGCTGGGCTCCAGCGGATTTGGCGTGGCGAGCATTCTTTGCGCGCGCAGTTCCCGGTCGGTGCTCTGTTGCGCGAGACTGGAAACGCTGGCGAATGCCAATAATGTCGCCGGCAGCATCGCCACCAGAAGCTTGCTCATCCTGATCATTAGCCTGAAACCTCCAACTACGATGCAACGACGGAATGATAGGTAATGTATCCGCCGAGCAACAACACCGCCCCCAGGAATACCTGTTGGAATCGATCCTCGTTGATTCTCCGGCGGGTCCAGCGACCAATATACAGGCCAATAATCGATGGCACGAGTGCGAACAGGGATAGTCGTACGTGCTCGATGGAGATCAGGTCATGGTTGCCGAGCGAGACCGCGAGCACGAACGTCGATAGCGCGAAAAACACACCCATCGCCTGCACCAGCATTTCTCTCTGGAAACCGATCGCCTGCATGAACAGGACGGACGGCACCATGAACGAGCCCGTCATCCCGGTCAGCATGCCGTTGATCGCACCCAGCGGGATCGAAAGCGGTTGCTCCCATTTCGGCGGCACCGTAATACTCACATTCAGCAATCGGGTCAGCGCAAACACAAACAGCACGGCGCCGAGCATGGCGGTCGGCCACTTGACGTTGACCACCGTCAGATAGCCCGAGGTGAACCAGATGAAAATCGCTGCCGTGACGAAATACAGCCACATACGCCTGACGATGTCCTTCAGGTACGGTCCTGAAAGGCTTTGCCAGATGTTGATCACGATCGTTGGAATCACAACGATCGCGAGCGCATCCAGCAGGCCGATGGTCAACGTGAGGATAATCAGCGTGATGACCGGGAAGCCGAAGCCGACCACGCCCTTGACGAAGCCTGCAACAGTGAAAGCGACAGCGGCTATGGCTAGAATGCCCATTGACTGCATCCTATCCGAGTCATTGGCTGCACGGAATCACGGTTACCAGCACCCGCCAGTGAATTGAGGCTCTATGTCCGATATCAAAGTGTCCATCACCAACCGCATTGCGCGACTCGAACTGAATCGCCCTGCCGTATTCAATGCGTTATCGCCCGACCTGCTGCAGGATCTTATCGACCGGTGTGACGATCTTGCCACAGACGACTCGGTGACCGTCGTCGTGCTGGAGGGCGCCGGGGAGCACTTCTGTGCCGGCGCGGATCTGCCAAAATTCACACAATGCATGGTGTCGAATCCGCAGGGAACCGCCGATCTCGGACGCCGCGCAACGGCAGCGCTGGCAGGGCTTCCGCAGATCACCATCGCAGCTATCAAGGGCTACTGCATCGGCGGCGCACTGGTGCTTGCGGCTGCCTGCGACCTGCGAATTGCCGCGGACAACAGCCGCTTTTCGATTCCCGAACTCGATGCCGGAATTCCCCTGTCCTGGGGAGGAATGGCGCATGTCATACGGTTGCTTGGAGAAACGCTCGCCAACGACCTTGTGCTGACTTGCCGGCCATTCGACGCTGCTGATGCACTGCGTGCCGGATTCATCAGCAGGATCATTCCGATCGGCGAGTTAGCCGACGAGGCTACGGCACTGGCCGGGAATATCGCCCGGAAGCCGCGGATCGTACTTCGACAGACCAAGCGAAAACTGCTGGACATTCGCGCCGGCACGTTCGATGCGCGAGACGATGCGGCGGAGATGATCGCCGCGATGCAGGATCCCGAGGCGACGGCTGTTGGCCGCGAGTACATCCGCAACATCCTCGGCAAATAAACCGCTACGCGCTATCTTCCGCCAGTGCCACCCTGGATGATCGCCTCATTGCCGGGCGCCGGATCATTGGGCACGTTTTGTGACAGCGCCAGCGAGCAGATCGCGAATCCGGTGCCAACCAGGAATACAGCCGAGTGCGACACCACCCAGACGAGGCCAAGCGCCGCCGGAATAATTACCGCGGCAATGTGGTTGATGGTGAACGACACGCCAGCGCTACTGGCGAGGTCCGCAGGATCGGCAATCTTGTGAAAGTAAGTCGTCGTCGCGATGTATAGCGCGAAAAACATGTGATCGACAACGTAGAGGCCCGCGGCGAGATAGGCATTCTCAACATAGGCATATGCCGTGAAAACCAGCACCAGCCCCCCGTACTCGATAGTCAATGCGTTGCGTTCGCCAATGCGTCCGATGGCGACACCGATTCGTTCTGCGAACAGCCAGTTGAACGCATAGTTTATCAGGAACAGGATCGTGATCTGGGACGCCGAATAGCCGAATTTTTCAACCATCAGGAATGCTGCAAACACCATGAAGATCTGCCGCCGGGCGCCGGAGAAAAAAATCAACGCGTAATACAGCCAGTACCGTTTTCGCAGGACGATGCGCTTGTTCTGCGCCGTGCCTCCGGAAAAATGCGGAAACGCTAGCCACAAGACGATTGCGAGGCAGAAACAGATCGTGCCGGCGATCAGGAAATTCCAGACATAGTCCAACTCGAATATCTCGAGCAGCACCCACAGCACCGCGTAAATGATCAGCGACGTCACCGCGGCAATCGAGATCAACTTGCCGAAGACCTGTGGTGCCTCTTCCTTCGACAACCACTGCATGGCCAGCGATTGCTTGACCGCTTCAAAGTAATGAAAGCCAAGCGACATCAGAACCGTCGTAAAATACAGGCCGTACACCGTCGGGAAGAATCCCGTCACCGCAACACCCACACCGAGCAACGCCAGTGCAAGGACCGCAAAGGTCTGCTCTTTCAGGACCAGCAGGATAAAGACGGTCGTAAATGCGATGAAGCCCGGTATTTCACGCAAACTATGCAAGATGCCTATTTCAATGCCGGTGAAAGCCGCGCGCTCGACCACGAAATTGTTCAGCAGCGCCGTCCAGGCATTGAATGCGATCGGCATGGCAATGCTCATCAATATCAGCAACGTGACCGGGGACTGCCAGCGGGGTCTTTTCACTGAGTTGGAATCAGTCACGTGTCAGCAAGCCCGGGCGCGGTCCAGGGTTCAAACGATGGCGTCGGGATATTGCAGTCTTTGTGATAGTCACGCCATGCGGCTTGCGGGTTTTTCTCGCCCGACAGAACGATATCAGTAAACATCGAAAAGGCGACGGACGCCTGCGTCGCGATGTCCTCGTCAAACGCCGGCGGCATCTCCTGTTCCCGGCGATACTGGTGCTCCCTGGCTGCACACGCTGCATGCATAAACGACCTGTACCAGTCACAGTCTTCCTCGACATCATTCAGTTCGATTCGCGCTGCGTCAAACGACCCGAGATACCAAAACGACTTCCAGTAACATCGTTGTACGACTTCCCACACGGCGTCATACGATCTCGAATCGGTTGCCTCGTAGATTTCAGCGCTGAGATCGTGATTTTTTTTCACGATCTTTACCAGCCGTTCCTTCAGTTCACCGGTAACTCCAGGCTGTCCGCGCAGCCCGCTGGCATCTTCCTCGGGGGCCGGAGGGATGACGAGAACCTGCCAGGACGAGAATGCGAGCATCGTCGCGGCGAGTCTTTGGCGACACGCCATGATCGGGTCGACGGCGTTGCAGATGCCGTTGATCTCCAGGAACAGGTGCCGGCCAAGCTCAACCCGGGTTTTCTCGCTGATGTAGTCCCGCAAGGGAATTTGATCGTAAATCACGGCAGATTTGGCGACAACCGTGCGCAACAGCGGGTTGTCTCGACCGGCCTCAACGGCGGTTTTCCCGCTAAAGAATTCTCGTATTCGTGCCAGCACCTGGTATCCCGTCACATCCCTTCGGCTGAATAATGATACACCCTGCTGTAGCCACAGCGTGGCCGGGATTCCGGCGGTATCAGTCCGCGGTGTAAATCTCCGAGTCGGGGTGAAAAGCGTGCCAGGCGAACCAGTAGGCGATTAATATCGGCATATCGTCGCCATTGTCGCCGACGATCCTGGCGGTATTGTTTTTCTTGTCGTACTGAACCTCGAATTTCCGCGCCTGGAATTCGTCTGTGAATCGTTTCGGACTCTTGTTCAATTCGCTGAACGGGTAGACCTTGAAGTGCCCGTCGATCTCCAGGCCCAAAACCAGGGACTTTCTTCCGTACTTCGAGTTCTCATCGGCAACCGGAAACATCAACGATCCGGCGCGGCGATAAGCCTGATACGGATCCGTTTTGTAGTCGCGCCGAAATCCCGTGTCGTTCGACAGCACTTGCGTCTCCGGATACCGCGCGACCCAGTCCCGCCACGTTGTGTGTGCCAGGGGAAATGCGTCGAGTCGTGTCCCTTTCATCTTCCCGGAAACGGCGGTTTTCATTATTTGCGACCAGAGCGAACCAGTTTGCCGGTCGTACAGCAATACGTCACTGTTATACAGGAGGCCCGATACGCCAAACTCGAGCCGCGTCCCTTCAATTTTCGCGTCGAACGCAATGCCACTGTTGCACAACGGGCAATAGGTGACAACGATTGCGTGGCCGCCAAAAGCATCGTTGACGATCTCGTGATGGTTGAGGATTCTGATCGGATAGGCGCGCGCGATACCATTCAGTTCAATGCCAAGCACCCGATCCTTCGGTTTCAGGAAACTCGCGTCGCCAGCAGATATGAAGTCGGGATAGTCGAGCGAGGGTATGCCGTCGCGAGGCGGGCCTCCTTGCAGTATTTCCGCCGCCGGCACCAGCGCGTCATCGATCACGAAGCCGTTCTTCGATTCCGCGCCGGATTGCGGTGAGAACAGTAGCGGCAGGAATGCAGCCAGGAAGCGCAAGCCTCTTCTCGTGTAAACAGGATAGGCCATACAACTATGACCCCGTGGTCAGGCGGTCGGTTCCCGCAATTCTCCCCCGGCAACGATGCGCTCGACCAGTGGCTTGATCGTCAGTCCCTGCACGATAATGGAGAACAACACCACTGCATAGGTGATCGTCAGGATCATCGCCTTGTATTCGTTGGCCGGCAGTGACAGCGCGAGGGCTACTGCAATGCCGCCCCGCAGACCGCCCCAGGTCAGGATCGGAATGGCGCCTTTCGTGAATGCCGTCCAGCGCGACAATATCGTTATCGGCACCAGGACACTGATCCACCGTGCGAGCAGGGCCACCGGAATAGCCAGCAATGCGACGCCGATGTGGTCGACAAGCTTGGCAATGACCAGCACTTCAAGACCGATAAGCAGGAACAGCACGGAATTCAGAATTTCGTCGATCAATGACCAGAATTTCCGGATGTAATCCCGCGTATTCTCGCTGACGGCATGGTCCATGCCCTTGTTGCCGATAAACAGTCCGGCAACGACCATCGCGATGGGCCCGCTCAAGTGGAGCCGCAATGCCGTGGCATAAGTCACCATGACCAGCGCCAGCGTGATCAGCACTTCGAGATTGTGTTCGTCGATTTGGTGCATCGCCCGGTATCCTGCATAGCCCGCTGCCAGGCCGAGAACCGCGCCACCGATTGCCTCGGTGAAAAACAATTCCGCCACGAACAGCACACCGACATCGCCACCGTGCGCATTGCCGCCGACAGCAATGGCGACGACGACAGTGAAAATCACTACGCCGACGCCATCGTTAAACAGCGCCTCCCCCGCCATCTTGGCTTCCAGCGTATCCGGCACGTCGACGGTCTTGAAGAGTCCGAGAACCGCCACAGGATCGGTCGGGCTGATGAGTGCACCGAACACGAGCGCCCAGATGAACGGCGTCTCAATGCCGAAAGCGTTCAGCATGAGCCATGTCATCCAGCCAATCAGGAAAGTCGATATCAGAATTCCCAGGGTTGCCATCAGGGCAATGGAGCGTGCCTGCGACCGGAACACGGTGAAGTCAACGTGAAGCGCTCCGGCGAAAAGCAGAAAGCTCAGCATTCCACGCATCACGGTTTCATGAAAATCGATCTGCGCCAGCACCCCGGTAACGATCTCCATCACGGGGGACGCCGGGCTGAGCACTTCGATCAATATGATTGCAAGGGAGGCCGCCAACGCAATCAACACCAGGCCAATCGTATGCGGCAGGCGCAGATACCTGTAATTCAGGTAGCCGAATAGTGCCGACAGGCCGACGAGGAAGGCGCCGATTTCGAAAATGCTCATGCGCCTTCAGCCCCGCCGATCGCGTCAGTTCTTGCGCAGTGGCTCAATGGTCAGTTCCCAATCGGCGTGATCGTCCGGACCCGACGGCCCGATTTTGCCTTCGGCGGATTTGAGCAGAGCCTCAGGGTCATAGACGCCACCCGCCTTGACGACCAGCGTCACGTTGCGGGCCGTCTTGATATCCTCGAGCGGGTTTCCGTTCACCACATAAAGGTCAGCCAGCTTGCCCACCTCGATGGAACCAAGCTGGTCGCCAATATTCAGCGAATTGGCACCGTTGATGGTT
>Ga0114949_10002462_pt1 | contig 11576 bp, 8 predicted proteins | sample N074metaG_FD_83505 | JGI IMG/M metagenome (GOLD analysis project Ga0114949, IMG submission 83505) | Deep subsurface microbial communities from Kermadec Trench to uncover new lineages of life (NeLLi) - N074 metaG | ecosystem: Environmental > Aquatic > Marine > Ocean trench > Sediment | place... | reverse complement strand
TGTGACCCCGCCAGGGCTCGAACCTGGGACCCTCTGATTAAAAGTCAGATGCTCTACCACCTGAGCTACGGGATCGTTCGGCCAGTCAAAAACTGGCATCATTAAAACTACGAATACTCATCTCTACCCGGCAACGATCGCGTGAGTGATTTTCTTGAAGTCTGGAGCAAGTCGATGCAATGGTGTCAGGTGCGAATATCTTTCAGATCGACACGCAAGACGAGACGACCTGTCATCAATTCCTGGTCAAAATTGAGAAATCCATTCACCAGATAAATCTCAGTCATGGTGCAATTGTAGATCAGTTTGCATTCTCGGTCTTGTTTTCTGTAATCTCTTGTTAATATTGCTCCTACAAGCCCATTTGACGCGGTTCCAACGAACACGTCGACTTCCTCTCCATCGGTTCCTACGGTTCCGTTGACGTATCCATAGTCAATCGGATAGATAATTTCTTCGTACTGAGGATGTGCGGATCCCTGCGCGCGATCGATCGTGATTCCATTCTCCTCTATGAGTCGATCCCAAACCGACCACTCAGGTTGAAAGAGTTCATTCGTCGTTTTCATCTTTCAGCACACGAATGTGAAGATCCTCGAGTTGGTGGTTGTCGACCACGTCTGGCGAGCCCACCATCAGTTCCTGGGCGCTCTGCGTCTTTGGAAAGGCGATGACCTCTCTTAGCGACGCCGTTCCGCACAAGAGCATAGCAATTCGATCGAGGCCGAGAGCGATTCCGCCGTGGGGCGGAGCGCCGTATCGAAACGCCTCCAATAGAAATCCGAACCGCCGGTCTGCTTCATCGTCAGAAATTCCAAGAATTTTGAACATCTGGCGCTGCACGTCCTGTCGATGGATTCTTATCGATCCACCGCCCAACTCCGTACCATTCAAGACGAGGTCATACGCCCTCGCGCGAGCAGCCGCCGGATCCGAGAACATGAGGTTTTCGTCGCTTTCTTTTGGGGATGTAAATGGGTGGTGAACAGCTGTAAATCTACCTTCACTCTCGTCTCGTTCGACTAAGGGAAAGTCGGTTATCCAAAGAAACTTCCACGGGCCGTCCTCCGATCGGGAGATCAGTTCCAATTCTTTCGCCATGTGAAGTCGAAGCGTACCCATCTGTTCGAATACCCCAGGCGCGGCGCCTGCAAGAATCAACACTAGATCACCGACCGCAGCACCAGTGGACTCCAGTGCCCTCTCGACGAATTCCGCAGGCAAAATTTCAGACTTTACACTTGATTTCGGGTCGGAACCATCAGATGGGCGTTGGAAATAAATAAGGCCTCCAGCACCGATCGTTTTCCTGACTACCTGTTTGTCGAGTCTGTCCATGGCACCTCGTCCTCGATCTCCTTCTCCGGGAACAGTAATGCCTAAGACGCTTCCTCCGTCCGTCAGAACACCATCGAATAGTTTGAAGCCCGAACCCCTGAAGGCTTCGGAAAGATCATGTATCTCCATCCCAAATCGAAGATCCGGCTTGTCTGAACCAAAACGGCGTAGTGCCTCGTCGTAAGTCATCCGCGGGAAAGGAGTTTGCAAGTCCACCCCCTTCAGGTCACTCCAAATTTCAGTAATCAGACCCTCAGTGCTCTCGAGGACGAGATCTTCTGTTGCGAAAGCCATCTCCACATCAATCTGTGTGAATTCAGGTTGCCGATCGGCTCGCAAATCTTCATCTCTGAAGCACTTTACAATCTGAAAATATCGATCCATCCCCGCGATCATGAGGATTTGCTTATAGGTCTGCGGAGACTGTGGAAGCGCGTAGAATTTCCCTGCATGCACGCGGCTCGGGACCAGATAATCCCGTGCTCCTTCGGGCGTCGATTTCATCAAAACCGGCGTTTCTATTTCCAGAAAATTATTCGAATCGTAATACCGCCGAACGGACTGATAAAGCTTGTGCCGTAGAATCAGATTTCTCTGCAACTCCGGACGCCGCATATCCAGATATCGGTACCGAAGTCGAAGGTCCTCGTTTGCCTTTTGTCGTTTTTTCTCATGCGCCGAAACCGTGAATGGGATAGGTTCGGAATCATTTAGTATATCCAGATCGTGGACCAGGACCTCGACCGAACCCGTCGCCAACTTCTCGTTGACCTTCTCTTCAGATCGCGCAACGACAATCCCTCTGACTGAAATAACATATTCCGACTTGAGTCCTTCGGCGATTCTATGGGCTTCTTCATGCTGAGTCGGCTCAAATACAATCTGCGTAAGTCCAAATCGGTCACGGAGGTCGACAAAAATCAGTCTGCCAAGATCGCGTCTTGTGTCCACCCAGCCCTTCAGGACAACGCTTTCTTCTACGTGATCTATCCGAAGATCTCCGCACGTATGTGTTCGTACCCCGTGTCCGGGTTCGCTATGCTTCGACGGCTTCTGAGACATCAGTTCGGAAATAAAAAGGGCCTCACGGCCCGGACGGACTGGTCGAAATCGACTTGTTCAACTCTGTAAAAAGAATATACTGCCAGCACGCGTGAGAGGTTTTTGATGTCTTCTGAAATTTTGGTTTAGACAGCAGAGCACCCAAGCTCTATCTTCCGGCGGTCTTTTAACCCAAGCAGATTCAGATCTATGTCCTCTCAAGAGTCCGGATTGATCGCAGATCGAACTTTCTTCGGCCATCCCAGAGGGTTGGCAACGCTCTTCTTCACGGAAATGTGGGAGCGTTTCAGTTACTACGGAATGCGGGCCTTACTCATCCTGTTTATGACAGAGGAGACCATTTCGTCCAATCCAGGATTGGGCTACGATGTGACGACGTCCGCCGCCATTTACGGATTGTATACCAGTCTGGTCTATCTGCTTTCGCTTCCTGGTGGATGGGTTGCCGACAATATCTGGGGTCAGAGAAAGGCGGTTTTCATTGGAGGGTGTATCATTGCTCTTGGCCATTTTACCATGGCCGTACCGACCGATTACTCGTTTTTTCTTGGACTCATTCTCATCATTTTAGGCACCGGACTTTTAAAACCCAACGTCAGTACGATAGTAGGGGAGCTCTATCCTGAGGGCGGTGCGAGTCGTGATGCAGGATTCAGCGTTTTCTATATGGGAATTAACGTGGGCGCCCTCATCGGTCCGCTGATATGCTCGTTTCTCGGAGAGACTTACAACTGGCATTGGGGCTTTTCGGTGGCAGGCATCGGCATGGTACTCGGACTGATTCAGTTCAGAAGGGGCTACAAGCACCTCGGCGATGCGGGACTGCTTCGTTCCAATGATCGGGAGGAGATCGCCAGGAAAGAGAAACAATTCTATCTGGTGACAGGAGCCGTAGCCTCGGTCCTGGTACTCTTCGGTTTTCTGGTCTCGTCTGGTGTACTCCCATTAACACTTACCCAGATTGCCACCTATCTTGGATCGGCGATTCTGATTCTTGTGGCTCTGTTTTTCATCTATTTACTGGCGTTCGTGGAGCACACAAAGGATGAAAAGAAGCGAATTGGTGTTATTATCTGGCTCTTCCTTTTGTCTGCCATTTTCTGGTCAGGATTTGAACAGGCTGGTTCCTCGCTGAATCTATTCGGACGCGACTTTACGGATCGAGTCATCTTTGGTTGGGAAATGCCCGCTGGATGGCTTCAATCCGTGAATTCGACGTTCATCATTATTCTTGCACCTGTGTTTGGTGTGATCTGGATCTGGCTCGCCAAAAGGAAGGCGAACCCGTCGATTCCAATGAAATTCGCACTCGGATTGATAGGGCTTGCCGCAGGGTTCTTTGTGATATCCTGGGGAGCAGCAAACGCGAGCGCCGAGAATCCGTCTCCCATGGCCTGGCTCATCGTCATGTATTTCTTGCACACCGTCGGCGAACTTTGCTTGTCACCTGTCGGATTGTCCTCGATTACCAAACTCGCGCCGGTCAATCGAGTGGGTCAAATGATGGGAATCTGGTTCGTTGGGACGGCATTAGGTAATCTTTTTGCGGGCCTCGTTGCCGGAAGACTTGAAACCTTGGCGCCGAGCACTCTCTTTTGGAACGTGGCGCTGATGATTGGTGGAGCGGGTGTTCTCGCCGTTCTATTCAGTCCTCCGATTCGAAAACTGATAAAGGGAGTAGAATAGTCAGAGCGCCAGGATCAGGCTGATTTCCCCGGTCCTAGAAGGTGGGGTTCAAACGCAACCAGACCGACGGATCGGTACCCATTCCAAGATCCTGGAGTGGCCAGACGATCTCGAGGCGAAGGTTTCGGTCATCCAGGGAGATGCCAAAGCCAGCGGCAGAGAAGATGTCGTCGGAGCTGAATTCGTTGAACCCACCTACATTCATCCAACCGGCGTCAAACAAGCCGAAAAAGGCCACGTCGTCGAACAGGTCGTCAAAAAATCCCGGCCTGTAAAGCGTGTACTCCACGTTAGCAAGGAGCATTCGGGTTCCGAATATCGCATTTTGCGAATAGGCCCTTACGGATCCGACTCCGCCCAGCGTAAACGCTTTCTGAACGGGAACGTTACCTTCGGAATATCCTCCTCGAAGTCGTACGCTTAGGCCGGTGTGCCGACCCATTCGAGCATAAGATCGCAAGTCTCCAACGTATCGATTGAACGAAAAATCGCCTCCCATTCCTTTCCCAAATTCTGCGTCAAGCCGAAACGAAAAACCAGTAGGTAGGTAGCTGTAGCCCCGAATTCGACCGCCTTCGAGCGATGCCACAATCGTTCGCATTTGGCCATCCTGAATGGACGGATTGAAGCGAAACGGATCGCCGCCAAACAGCGACCACGACGTTTCGTTTTGTAGAGATCGGTATTCATCGTCACGATATCCGATTCCAAATTGCACGTAAGGAGTCATTTTTCCAACCAGGTACGCTGTCCATCCTTCGGTCTCGTAATAGTCGAAAAAATCGTACTTGAATAGGCCTGCTGCCAGGGTGTTTTCAACCCAACTCGACTTCCATAGGTCACTGGTGTTCGTGTTTCTTCGATAGGATCCACCAATCTTCAGATCAAAATCCTGTCTTCGGTAAGCGTGATAGAGTTTGGTCTCCGCTCCGATTTCATATCGCCAGTCATCGAGTGAAAACGCGTAACCGACCTGTCCATAAACGCGCCCCCGTTCATAATCACTCCAGTCGAGGGGAAGGCGGCTTACACCCAAAACAAGGCCTTCGACGCGATTATACCGAAAGGCTGGAATCGGTCGGTAAAGGGCCGTTTCTTTGAATGGCCAGCGATGTGTGAATTCACCCACAAATGTCGACGCGTGGCGATGCCAGTCGATGTCTGATTCTGTCCAGAAAGTATCGTCGTCCCGGTCACGATTTGACGAGCGCGTGTCTTGTGTTTTGTCTTTTTCAACAATCCTGTTTCGTGTCCGAGAGCCTTTCCCGTAACGATCTCGATTGTTTACCGCAAATCGAACCGTACGCGTAGGCGTGGATTCCCGCTCAAGCTCATTGGCCATGCGAATGGCTCTTCGCATTTCGTCCACGGTGTTAGATAGATCTTCAGCAAGATCTTCTTCTCCAATTCGTTCCAATTCGCGTAGAATGGATCGCATATCTCGTCGGATTTCGGAAAGGATTTCGGACAATTCCTCTGTTTGACCTGGAGAGCCGGTTGTTCGGAGTCCCCCGTACCCATCTGCAGCTTCAGACATTCGCCCAGAAAGTAGCTGCAATTGCTTCGAAATCGGAGTACTTGCATGGCGAAGCGTAATATCCTGGATGATAGAAATAGCCGTTTTTAGACCTGAAAGAACGATTTGTTGGTCCCTACCAGATTGATCTGAAACGGTTACGTGGCGTTCCTGGCCGATTACCGGCACTGCAGTGCCGACCAACAGAAGAAAAAGAGTCGCGAAAAGGAGAGAACCGCGTTTCATGGCAGTAAGACTGGTGCTATGGCTGTATGTCCGGAAGAGGACTCCGGTGTGATACAGATACGGACGTGGCCGCAAAAGGGTTACAACCCTATTCAGCGTGTTGGCCTACTCTCGAATGATTGGAATCGCTCGTCAGTTTCAACGACCAACAGCCACCGCCAATACCTGCTAGAATCGATATGATGAACATGGCGTCATTGATGTAAACCGGATTGGAAGTGAGAGCAGACACCAAAAATCCAGTAAATGACGCGACGACAACGAGTCCGCCCAAACGGACGGTAGAATCGAGATTGTTCGATCTGAAGACAAGGTATGAGCGTCGTATTACAGACCCGAAGAAGTAGAAAAACATTCCAACTCCCCATATTCCAAATTTGTACCAGAGGGCGATGTAGCCATTATGAATAAAGGTCTTTACGACGGTGACATCGTATATAATGTCATGTACCCGATACTCGACGCCCATCCCATACCCCAGAATCGGATTCAGTTTTACGTGTTCCCAAACTCCTAATGCCTCCTTAAAACGATTCACAAGTGAAATATCGTCCGATGCGGCGGTCATTATGGAGAGAAATCGCTCGGCTACTCCGTACACGAACAGCAAAATAGTATCTCCAAAAACAGCCAATCCGATCCCGATGACGGCAACCAGTGTAATCACAGCCGAGATGGTCAAGATCAGTTTTTGACGAAAAGGAACGATTAAGATGATCACGAGTGCGGCTATCAAGAACGCCAACCAGTATCCGCGACTCTGGGTAAGAAGAACTCCTGCAAAAAAGGCGAGGAAGAAAGCGGCAAAGGAGAGCCTGGGTATCCAACGAGTCTGGAATATCATGAACACGAGACACATGATGGCCGGAACGATCAGCAGGCTCTCGTTAGTGCCGGCTCTTCCGCTTGCAACTTCGTATGCGTATTCGGCACTTGCAAGAACGTCCTGAAAATTGAGGACATTTCGTATCAAAACGAACAGACCTACGAACAACATGGCACCTAATACCGCGACCAAGCCCCGTCTATTTCTCTCGAGCGCCTCCCTGATCGGGAAGTACAATCCCAAGAATGAAAGAGAAAGCCATTCGCTCACAAACCCGACAAGTGAACCGTTGAAAAGAATGGTCAATGGAAAAGAAAGTGAGACCAGAACAAAGAAGATCGCCAGAATGCGTTCCTCTGGTCTTCTAAAAACGGATTCACGGTACAGAAACAGCCGGGTGAAATACCAGTGACTGAGAAAGCTCACGTAGTACAACCCATAGAGAACCTCGGTGATTTGAAATCCTTCTTCATATCCTGCGATCAGAACGAAACTGGAAAGGACAAGGCAAAGGTTTACCAGGGGATATTGGAATACGATGACGAGTCCTATCGCGCCGACCATTACGATCGGAAGAAACGGAGCAAGATCAGGGGCAGCCCAAACCACCAAAAGGATCAGGGCAAGTCCGGAGAGGAGGAAGAGGCTGAGTGCGCCAGTTCCGAACTTCAGCAGCCGGGAAGCTTGGAAATCGTAGCGGATGGTCTCGAATGCCATGGGTTCAACTCAAACTTTCGCTTGAGCGGATACTGCTACCGCTTCATCCAAGCGCCGAGTCAGGTACATGTAGTTCGTTTTCCACCAGTTGACTAGAAAGGCGTAGAGGACGGCAAGTATGAATCCCGACAGAGTGGACGCAACCACGATGATCGAGCGTTTCGGTTTGAACTTTTTGGATGGGGGAATAGCGGAATCCACGATTTGAACAGCTTCTACCTTTCTCTGTTCGTCGAACTTCGCTTTCTCAAGCATCGGCGCGACCAGCTCGAGAATCTTCTCTTGGATCGTTTTCTCCATCATGAGCTCGGCATAGCGATGAATCATGGCCGGGGTATCCTCCTGAGAGACCGGAAGTACCTGCTCCTTTCCGTCCAGAGCCGCGTCGTACAGCTGCTGAGCGGCGCGAAGCACTTCCCCCATCGATAGAACGGTCGGGTTTTCGTTCCCGAACTGACTCTTCAGGGACAGATACTGTATTTCAGACGAAAATACGGTGATGCGCATATTCGCCAACTGCTCGAAATAGGCCAGTGTCTGCGCCTCGAGATCGAAAACCCCGTATATCTCTTGAAAAACTTGCAACGAATCCAGCAGAACGATTCGAGAAGCAGTTGATTCGTGGAAACGTTCCTCGACGAACTGCCTGAACTGACCTGCTGTCTTTGTCGCCAGTTCATTATCGACGCGATTCAAAGCGCGGACGAAATAATTGGAAATATTGGCCGCCCGGGTTGGATCCAGGTCTAGGGTTTCGATGGACAAATATTCCAATTCGGCGTCAATCACAAATTCCACATTGTCTCTCAGGAGAGCAACCGCTTCATCGAAGGGGAATTCCGCGTCGCCGAGGTCATATATCTGGATCAAATCGAACGAGTCGACCGCGCTTCCCACGACCGTCCGGCTATTCAAAATCGCCAGATATCGCACGTAGTCTCCGCCGCTTCCCCCGATCAGCGAAAGCGCTGATGAAACGTCTCCGAGGAGCGCAGAACTCAGACCGCCAGATGAAGATTCGGGAAGGAGAAGTCTTGACGTGGCTTTATACCAGTTGGGAAGTAGCAGACTGATCGCGATTGCCGCGACAGCCGAGATTCCCGTGAGAACGATGATGAATCGTTTCCACCGCCAGATAACACCCAATAAGTTCCACCACGATGAGTCGGCGTTTGCTTTTCGCTCTTCGTTCGTTAACTGTTGTTCTTCCATTTTCGACGAGTTAGTACCCGGGTATTCCGTCGGCGTCGCTTTTCTGCCGTTATCTACTGAGACTGATGATCAGCGCGACGACAGTCGCGATGGTCGTGACCGATTGCAGAATGGTTTGCATAGTCCGAATTCGAGCGTCGGACTGCCTCCTCAGTTGTTCACTCACCAGCCTCTGCAGTTCAGGATTTTCAGCAATGTCGGTTTTTCGGTCAACGAAAATCATATCGCCGGACCCGATAATCTGGTTCGTGTCTTGCGCTATGTCACTCGTGCCAGGATGAATGATCACCGTATCCAGGGCAAAATCTCCTCTCCCCCCTGCTTTTTTAATATAGTACTCGGCATCTCGACTCATTTCATATCCGACAAATCCAGGTCTTCTGACCTGACCGAATACATAGACTGTTCTTTCGTCACGCGGAACGACGAGTCGATCTCGGTCCCTTAGAATGATAGGATCCGAATCACCGGTCATCGTAGCACCGAAGTCTATCGAGACTCGATTTTGCATTCTTATTTCCTGGGCGAAATAGGCGCGGCTGAGGAAGTCAAGGTCGGTCATTCGCAAGCGCAGCATGATCTCCGTGGAGTCAGCAACTAGAAGTTTTTCTATTTCGTCAAGAGGTTTCTCAAAAACTGAACGACGAGGTTTTTCAGTCGCGTCGGGCAGCGCTCGGCGTTCTAAGTACGTTCCCCTCAGTAATGCATCAGAGCGTAAACCACCGGCCTTTTCGACTAATTCTCGAAGTGTTGTCACACCGTCAACAATCGGGTACGTGCCTGGATGGCGAACCATTCCCTCGACCGTTGCGGAGCCCAAAATATTCTCGACTCTAGCGACCGAAATATTGTCACGTGGTTCGATCGGGAAGGCACCAGCGTCGCCGTCCAGCACTTCCGCGAGAGAGAATTCGAAAGATTGAACATCGCCGTCGGCGTTTTCTCGACGAACGCGAATATTCGAAATGGATGACTCAGCGCCTATTCCACCCGCTACACCGATCAGGCTGGCGATTGTATCATCCGACCTGTAGTCATAAGGTCCAGGGAATAAGACCGCTCCATCGATATAGACGCTGGAGAACGCGGGATCAAAACCAGGGATATGGATAACATCACCGTCCTGCAGATAAGGGTTCGTTTCCGTATTTCCGGAAGCGAAATATTGCATCAGGTCGACAGAATGGGATTCACCATTAGTGTGAATCAACTGAATATTTCTCAAAGATGGTCGTAAATCGCGATTGGACACGGGTGACCAAGACGTATCTGCGAAAGCAATTTCCAAAATGGTCGAAACACGAGCCGCAGGAAGTGCCAGGTACCTACCCGGCGACGGCACCGCTCCAGCGACATGAACATAAAATTGACGAGACTGAAGGAGAACGACATCCACCGGCATATTCTGGAACGATTCCTTGAGCCGCGTCAAAATTCGATCTCGGGCTTCGTTCAAGGTCAGGCCCGCGACAAAGACCGGCCCTGAGTCGGGCAGATTCAGTCGACCGTCGGCTCCCACCGATACTTCAGGTACGATGGTCTTGATAAGAGGCATCGATATCGAAAAGACGTCTCCTGGCCCAACCACGTATATATCTGGGTCGACGGCCCCCTCCATTGGTAACATCGCTTTCGAGAGGGCGGACTGACTAAGACGGCGTTGGAGTCCCTCTAACGGATTAGCGAGTGCATCCGAAAGACCGTACGGGTTGATGGAGCCAACTTGGGCTCGAACCAAATGGGCATCGAGTACGATGAGGGCTACAAATAATCCAAAAAGAACTAATGCGGATCGTCCGCTTCTTAGATTCGTCATGCTAAAGATTCTTTCGAATCTCAAATTGCGCAGAACACGGCGCTATTAGATGGCTGCTCGTAACGATCTTCAGATAGGCAGCAGTTGTGTAGACGGGCTAATCGAATTGACGAATTTTGGCGTAAACTAAGGTATCTATCGGCCCTGTGCAATCGGGTCATTCTCCACCGTGCCTACCATGAGTTCTGAAAAAATCATTCATCTTCTGGCCCCTGCAAAGATCAATTTGGGTCTTCGCGTACTTGAGAAGAGAACGGATGGGTATCACGAAATCCAGACCGTGTTCTTGGCTCTGGATTGGTACGATCAGATCTCCATTTCTCCGCCCCCATTGATCTCGAGCTCATCGACAAGTTTTTCGCCGTCGTCGAATTCAACGTCGTCACTAGACTCGCCGTCTACAGAAATCTCGCCGTCATTGATGAGTTCACCCTCGTCAGCAATCTCAATGACGTGTACGGACCCGCGTCTTCCAACGGATGAAAGTAATTTGGTTATGCAGGCCGCCTTGATGCTGGCTGAGCGCTGCTCGAATTCCTCAAGCGTAGCTATTCATCTGGAAAAAAAATTGCCCCATGGAGCAGGGCTCGGTGGTGGATCAAGCGATGCGGCGGCAACCCTGATGGGTCTCGCCGAATTCTGGGATTGCGGCATGAGTCGGGCAGAACTTGCCGCACTCGCTGCGGAGTTGGGTTCTGACGTACCGTTTTTTTTGAATCCAAGACCTTCACTTGGGGAGGGAAGAGGGGAGCGATTGACGTACATCGATGAGATTTTTCACGGCTCTAGTGAAAAGGTAGACGTGTGTGTGGCTGTCGTAACTCCTCCAATCATAGTTTCGACCGAAGAAGCCTATTCTCTTGTTCGGCCCAATTCGGAGGCTGTATCGCTATCATTGGAAGCGGTTCTGAAGGGACCTTTGAACGAATGGCAGATCGGGCTCTCGAATGATTTCGAAATGCCTGTCTTCAGGAAGTATCCAGAACTCCAAGCGATTAAAGAAAGCCTGATTCGTGACGGTGCACTGTATTCATCTCTGAGTGGCTCTGGATCTGCAGTATTCGGACTCTTTGAATCCGAGGAGATGGCTCGAACTGCTCTCGAGTCCACCAGCCATAGCGGCTGGGTGGGGAGTCCGATATTAACTGTCTGAGTCC
>Ga0114949_10002459_pt1 | contig 11579 bp, 10 predicted proteins | sample N074metaG_FD_83505 | JGI IMG/M metagenome (GOLD analysis project Ga0114949, IMG submission 83505) | Deep subsurface microbial communities from Kermadec Trench to uncover new lineages of life (NeLLi) - N074 metaG | ecosystem: Environmental > Aquatic > Marine > Ocean trench > Sediment | place... | reverse complement strand
CTTGGAAAGCCCACTTGAAGGTCTTGGCATCGGCGCCCTGCGAAAACACCAAGACGGTTGCGGCGACCGCCGCAAGGATTCCGTTCCGAAAACGCATGATGTACCCCCCTGTCAGGTGTCTCGATCAGGCTCGACCGGCCAGTCCACGCGGCGGCGGCGAGCCATCGATGATTTTTGGATTCGGCTCCATTTTTTTTCGCCTTGAAGCGATGGTATTCGGCTCCCGGTCCACAAACAAGCGGCTTGAAGGGCGCGCGGGAGCCGTTGAGGCGGCCAGATACCTGATTACAGCGTGTCCTTGAACACCGCGCCGCCCTTCATCACCAGGCGCACAGTCTCGCCCTCGCCGGAGAGTGCGGAGATGTCCGCCACCGGGTCGCCGTCGATCACGATCAGATCGGCCAGCGCGCCGGCCGCCACCACGCCCAACTCGCCCTCCCGGTTGAGGATTTCGGCGTTGATCGAGGTTGCCGATTGCAGAATCTCGTGGCTCGGCAGGACTTGGGCCCGAATCCTGAACTCGTCCAATTCAAAGCGGTGCATCTCGCCCAGGAGATCGGTGCCGAGCCCTATCTTGACCCCGGAGGCGCGGAGAATTTCGAGCGCTTCCAGCCCTGCGCCGCGTACGGCATCGAGCTTGCCCAGGCTGACTTCCGGGAAGCCCAGATCGCCGCCGACCCGGTGCAGCGCATCGTAGGTCGCCAGCGTCGGCACCACGTAGACGCCGTTCTCAGCGCAGAGCCGGGCGGTTTCGCCATCGATCAGGTTGCCGTGCTCGATGCTGCGCACGCCATAATTGACGCAGCGCGCAATCGCCTCGGCGGTATAGGCGTGGGCCATGACATAGGTTTTCCAGGACCGCGCCTCCCAGACGATGGCGCGCATTTCCTCCTCGGAGTACTGCAAATTCCAGATCGGGTCCGAGGGCGAGGCAATGCCGCCGGAGGCCATGATCTTGATTTGGTTCGCGCCGCGGCGCAGCTCGTCGCGCGCAGCCTCGCGCACCGCCGCGACCCCATCGGCGATCCGGGTCATGGTCAGGCTGCCCTGGCAGCACAGGCAACCACCCGAGGGCGGGCCTTCGAGCGGCCGAAAGTCGCCATGGCCGCCGGTCTGGGACAGGGCCTTGCCGGAGTAAAACACCCGCGGCCCCGCGATCAACCCACGGGTCACCGCCATCGCCAGGCCGTAGTCGGCGCCGCCGGCGTCGCGGACGGTGGTGAATCCGCGCTGAAGCGCACCCTCGAGCAGGCCGCGGGCGTGTTGGTAGAGTAACGACTTGGGCATGGCATCGACCCGTCCGAGGTCGGGATCGGCCGCGACCGCGTGAAAGTGGGCGTCGATCAGCCCCGGCATCAGGCAGCGCCCGCCGAGTTCGATCACCCGCGCGTCCGAGGCTTGAATCGGCCGGTCCGAAACTTCCTTAATGCGGTCGCCCTCGACCAGGACTTCGAGGCCCTCCCGGGTCTCGGCGCCGGTGCCGTCGAACACCAGACCGCCACGGAACAGAGTCAGAGTCATGGTTTCTCGCCGCCCCCAGGGTATTTTCGTATACGTTCTTGGGTCGGAAGCCTAAACCGCAGGCCCCCGCCCCGGCAATGCCAGTCATCGTCTCGGCCCCCCGGCCCTGCTTCCGGCCTTGCGTCCGGCGCAGGGCTCCTTCCTGCGCATCCCTCTTGGCCAAACCGCCCCGACAATAGTATCCTTCGGGGTTCCGATTCCAATACCGGCTCAGCTCCCAGGAGGACACCCATGGTCGAACGGCCGAATTCGGCTGCGGCGCTGGACATTGCCAGCCATCTGCATCCCTACACCAACGCCCGCAAGCACGAATCGGTGGGGCCCATGGTGGTTACCGAGGGCAAGGGCATCTATGTCACCGACGATCAGGGCCGGGAATACATCGACGGCCTGGCCGGCCTTTGGTATGCCGCCCTCGGTTTCAGCGAGGAGCGGCTGGTCCAGGCCGCGACCGAGCAGCTGCGCAAGCTGCCATGCTACCACAGCTTCTCGCACAAGACCCCCATGCCGACCATCGAGCTGGCGGCCAAGCTGCTCGAGATCGCCCCGGTGCCCATGTCCAAGGTGTTCTTCGCCAACTCGGGCTCCGAGGCGAACGACACCGTGATCAAGATGGTCTGGTACTACAACAACGCGCTCGGCCGGCCCGGGAAGAAGAAGATCATCAGCCGCATCAAGGCCTACCACGGCGTGACCGTGGCGACCGCCAGCCTGACCGGCCTGCCGTACAACCACCGCGACTTCGACCTGCCAGTCGAGCGCATTCTGCACGCCACCTGCCCGCATTACTACCGCTTCGGCCAGGACGGCGAAACCGAGGAGGACTTCGCGACCCGCTGCGCCGCCGAGCTCGAGCAGTTGATCCTCGACGAGGGGCCGGAGACCATCGCCGCCTTCATCGGCGAGCCGATCATGGGCGCCGGCGGCGTGATCGTGCCGCCTCGGACATACTGGGAGAAGATCCAGCAGGTGCTGGGGAAATACGACGTGCTGCTGGTCGCCGACGAGGTGATCTGCGGTTTCGGGCGCACCGGCAACATGTTCGGCTGCCAAACCTTCAACATCAAGCCGGACATCATGACCATGGCCAAGGCTCTGAGCTCGGGCTACCAGCCGATCTCGGCGGTCATGATCTCGGACCAAGTGTACCAAGTGATCGCCGACAACACCGCCAAGATCGGGACCTTCGGCCACGGTTTCACCTATTCCGGCCATCCGGTCGCAGCCGCAGTCGCGCTCGAGACCCTCAAGATCTACGAGGAGCGCGACATCGTCGGCCAGGTGCGGCGGGTCGGGCCGCGTCTGCAGGAGGGTTTACGCCGCTACGCCGATCACCCGCTGGTCGGCGAGGTGCGCGGAGTCGGGCTGATCGCCGGCGTCGAGTTGGTCGCCGATCGCGCCAGCAAGGCACCCTTCGACCCGGCCGGCAAAGTCGGCGCCTATTTCGCCGGGCGCGCCGAAGCCCACGGATTGATCATCCGCAACTTGATGGACACGATCGGGGTCTGTCCACCGCTGATCATCACCGAGGACCAGATCGATGCGCTGCTCGAGCGTTTTGGCAAGGCCATGGACGACACCGCCGTCTGGGTCGAGCAGGAAGGCCTTTCGGCGGCTGCCTGAGACCCAGGGCAGGCCATAAGGGAGGCCATTAAGCAAGGATTAACCATGGTAGGAAAAAATAGGATCAGTGTAAGTCGCATAATTCGCATCTGTTTCTGAAGGAGTCCGGCCCATGGACTACCAACATTTTTTCGCGGAAGCTGTCTCAGGGCTTAAAACCGAGGGCCGCTACCGGGTGTTCGCCGACCTTGAGCGCCGCGCCGGAAACTTCCCGCAGGCCAATCGCCACGGCCCGAACGGGATCGAGAGAGTCACCGTGTGGTGCTCCAACGACTACCTGGGTATGGGCCAAAACCCCGATGTGCTGGCGGCCATGCATGCCGCGCTCGACGATTGCGGCGCCGGCGCCGGGGGCACGCGCAACATCGCCGGCACCAACCACCACCACGTATTGCTGGAGCGCGAGCTGGCCTCGCTGCACGGTAAGGAATCGGCGCTGCTGTTTACGTCGGGATATGTCTCGAACATGGCCTCGCTGGCGACGCTCGCGGCCAAACTGCCGGGTTGCGTGGTGCTGTCGGACGAGATGAACCACGCCTCGATGATCGAGGGCATCCGCCACAGCCGCGCCGACAAACAGATTTTCATACACAACGACCCCGAGGACCTGGACCGCCGGCTGGCCGAGATCGCGCCGGAGCGGGCCAAGATCGTCGCCTTCGAGTCCGTCTATTCCATGGACGGCGATATCGCTCCCATCGCCGAGTTCTGCGACGTCGCCGACAAGCATGGCGCCATGACCTATCTGGACGAGGTCCACGCAGTCGGCCTCTACGGCGCCCACGGCGGCGGCATTTCCGAACGCGAAGGCGTGGCCCATCGCCTGACCGTGATCGAGGGCACGCTGGCAAAGGCGTTTGGCGTGCTGGGCGGCTACATCGCCGCCTCGGCCACGCTCACCGATTTCGTGCGCAGCTTCGCCTCCGGGTTCATCTTCACCACCGCGCTGCCACCGGCCATCGCGGCCGGTGCGCTGACCAGCGTCCGCCACCTCAAGGCGAGCAACACCGAGCGCGAGCAACACCAGGAACGCGCCGCGACCTGCAAGAGTCGGCTCTTGGCGGCGGGCCTGCCGGTCATGCCGTCGCAGAGCCATATCGTGCCGGTCCTGGTCGGCAATCCTGTGTTGTGCCGCCAGGTGACCGACATATTGCTCGATCGCTACAGCATCTACATCCAGCCGATCAACTATCCCACCGTGCCGCGCGGCACCGAGCGGCTGCGCATAACCCCCTCGCCAGTACACAGCGATGGCGACATGGACCATCTGGTCCGGGCGCTGAGCGAGATCTGGGCCGAGCTCAAGCTGTCCACCGCGGCTTGATCCCGGGGTCACGAACCCGGCCCCGAGTTTGGGAATACCGTTAAGTCAATTCGACAACGATCTCGGTGGGTCCGCCGGGCGCATTGATCGCCCAGCCCGGGCCTTCGAGGTCATAGGGGCAGGACGACACCGCGCAGATCAGATCCATGCGGGCTTCGAGGACTACATAACCGCCGGGCTTGACCACTGGCCCTTTGGGCGTATTGAACATGAAGCCCTCCTCCACCCTTGTGTTGGTGAAGAAGTTCACCGCCAGGGGGCCGGCAGGAACGCCATAACCCAATTCAGCCATGGCCTCCTCCAGGTTACCGATGCAGCTCCGGTGCCCCGGGACGCCGAACTGCTCGTAACGGATGGCGTCACACGGTGCGATGATGAAGTCGTGCAGGCCATCAGCGCCGTCCTCGACGAAATCAACCATGGGCTGGCGTTGGCGGCCGAGAAACGTATCGCCAACCCGAGGATGCAGCGACCGGGTCGGCATCCAGGTATGATGCGGCGACAAACACTCGTTGATATCGTCGGCCCGAAACGCGAAGAAGTCCGCCGACTGCTGCCCCTTGGGCGAAATGATGCGAAAACGCCTGCCCGCGCCAACGTGAAACGCGCGGCCATGCCCAGCCGGCACCTCGATCGTTTCCATGCCTTCCTTCCCGTGCCGACGATTCAAACGCCCAACGCCCACACCCGGTCAGTGTAGCCGCCGGTTCTCCGGGTTGCCGGCCTCCCGCCCCGGTTTTGGCGATCCGGTTACGACGGTGATATGCCGCGCAAGCGTTCGCTGCGCCGGCGCAATAGTTCCATAATGGTCATCAGAAAGATCGACAGGATGATCAGCATAGTCGCGGCCGCCGTGATGGTCGGGCTGATCAGTTCTCGAATGCCGCTCCACATTCGCCGGGGCACAGTGTGCTGCTCGGTCGAGGCGAGGAACAGGACCACCACCAGTTCGTCCCATGAGGTGGCGAAGGCGAAGAGCGCGCCCGACACCACGCCGGGCAGAATAACGGGCAGGGTCACCAAGAGGAACACCCGCACCGGATTGGCTCCAAGGCTGGAGCCGGCACGCACCAAATTTTGGTCGAATCCGGCCAGGGTCGCAGTCACCGTGATCACCACGAAGGGCGCGCCGAGCGCGGTATGGGCGAGAATGATGCCAAACAGGTTACTGACCAGCCCGACCTGGGCGTAGAAATAGAACATGCTGACGGCGGTAATGACGATCGGGACGATTATCGGCGAAATCAGCACCGCCATAACCAAACCCTTTAAGGGGAACTTTGCCCGGGTCAAACCCAACGCCGCCACCGTTCCCAACAGGGTCGCCAGGAAGGCGGCGGAGATACCGATGATTACGCTGTTGATGATCGAGCGCTGCCACAAGACCGATATCGGACTGTCGCCGAAAATCTCGTCGTACCAACGCAACGAGTAACCGGCCATGGGATAGGTGAAATACGGCTCCGAATTAAACGAGAGCGGTATGATCACGAGGATCGGCCCGATCAGGAACAGGAAGATCAGCGCACAGATACCACGCAGTGTGTAGTACCAGGCCCGTTCGATTGGTGATGTATAAGGAGGTAGGGCCATAGCTCAATTCAGCTTCAGGTTATCGATGCCGACCAACCGGTTGTACAAGGTGAAGAACACCATGACGACCGCAAGCAAGACCACGCTGAGCGCGGCGGCCAATCCCCAGTTGACGGTGACGTTGGTATTCAAGGCGATAAAGAAACTCAACATCTGGTCTTTGGGTCCGCCGACCAGGGCCGGCGTAATGTAGTATCCCAGGGAAATGATGAACACCAGCAGCACCCCGGCGCCGACCCCTGGAATGGTCTGCGGCAGGTAGACCTTGATGAAGGACTGCAAGGGATTGGAACCCAGCGACAATGCCGCCCGGTAGTGGCTCGGCGGTATACCCTTCATGACACTAAATATCGGCAGCACCATGAACGGCAACAGGATGTGCACCATAGCAACGTAAACGCCGATACGATTGTGAATGAGTTGAATGCGCTCGTCCCAAAATCCGAGCAACACCGCCAGATCGTTGACCAGTCCTTCGGTCTGCAGCAACACCACCCATGCGGTGGTGCGGACCAGTAGCGAAGTCCAGAACGGCAGCAGCACCAGCATCAGCAAAATATTGCTTTTGCGGGTCGGCAGGGTGGCAATCAAAAAAGAAACCGGGAAGCCCAAAATCAGGCACAATAATGTAACGATCGCGCTCATCCACACTGTTTGGACAAGCATATGGACGTAAATCGTCGTTTTCTCGGGGGCCTGGACGATATTACCCTGGGCGTCCATGCGCTTGTCGAGGGCGGTCAACAGATAGAACGCGGTATACTGCGGTGACGATCTCTTGATGGTGTTCCAATAGTCGGTTTTGCCCCATCGTTTGTCGATGGCGATAAAGGCATCGATAATCTCGGCATCCGACGTCTCGGGCGGCGGCAGCTTGCGAGCGGTCTTCTTGACTAGAGAGCGGAATCCCGAGATCTCATAGTTGAGCCGTTTGCCAATTTTGCCATGGATCTTGATTTTTTTGGCGGCGGCCAATTCGATGGTAAAGGCTCTGAATACCGCGGGGCTCGGCAGCCCGGTGCCGTCCCACTCCTGAATGAGTGCGGCGGTTTCCGGCAATGCGTCGGGAATGACATCGTTCTTCACGCTGAGCGACAGCATGGAGAAAATCGGCGAAATGAAGGTTACGACGAGGAACAATAACAGCGGTGCGACCAGCGCGAAGGCGCCGAGTTTGCGCATGCGCTCGGCCCGCGCCAGCTTAAGCTTCAGGGGCACGCCGTCATCGGTTTGAATCATCTCGGCTGTAGAAGTCGTGGCGGCCATGGTTCAATCGGTGTTCAAGAAATTCTTAAACGGGTAAAGAGAGGCGGGAACGGCCATGAAGCCGCCCCCGCCCAACGGGTCGTCTACTTCTGCAGCCACGCCTCGAGGCGCTCTCTGAGCTCTTCCGAGTGATCGGCCCAGAACTCAACATTGGCGTTGAGATAGTTCTTGGTGTTGGCCGGCGCCGTCGGCAGATCCTTGAGGATGGCAGGATCGATAAACGGCACGGCGGCCGACACCGTGGGTCCGTAGGAGATGTACTTGGACTGGTTGCCCATCACCTCGGGCCGGCTGGCGAATTCAATGAACTTATACGCCAAATCGACTTCCGGATGACCCTTGGGAATGACCCAGTAATCCATGTCGAGGATTTGGCCATCCCACACGATGACGAAGTTTTTGCCTTCGTTCTTCACCGCGTTGAAGATCCGCCCGTTCCACGCCGTCGCCATGACCACTTCCTTGTCGGCGAGGAGCTGCGGCGGCTGGGCGCCGGCGGTCCACCATACCTTGACGTGGGGCTTGAGCTCATCGAGCTTGGCGAAGGCGCGATCAATACCTTCCTCGGTCTCGAGGGTCGAGAAGATCTGATCCATGGGCACGCCGTCGGCCATCAGGGCGAACTCGAGAAGCGGGTCCGGGTCGCGATATAGTGCCCTCGGTCCGGGGAACTTCTCGACGTCGAAAAGATCGGCGATGGTGGTCGGCCGGGGTCCGCCTTCGGGGAAGACGTCGCCGTCATAGGCATAGATGGTCGACCAGGTGATGGTGCCGACGCCGCAGTCGAGCGCCGCGCCCGGAATGAACCGGTCCCGGCCGCCGAGCCGGCTGTAATCGATTTCTTCGAGGGTGCCCTCGTCGCAGCCCTCGAGAACGTCCGAGGTTTCCGCATCGATCAAGTGGGTGACATAGTTGCCGGTGTCGACCATGGCCCGCACCTTGGACATGGAGCCGTCCCACTCGTCCTCGAGGACGGTGATGCCGAACTCCTTGGTAAAGGGCTCGTAGTAGGCCTTGCGCTGGCTCATGCTGTAGGCGCCGCCCCACGAGGTGACGGTAAGCTCCTGCGCATAACCTGGCGCCGGACCGGTGACACCGAGAATGGCGGCGCCGGCGAGCGTCAAGATCGAATACTTGATGACGTTTCGCATGGGTGACCTCTCCTGTTCAATGTGATGCCGGCTTGTGCCGGCGGCTTAGGCTACCGGCTAACGCCGGTGGCCTATTTTCGTCTCGTCCGAAACCGCAATTCCACGGTTCGCGAACCTTCCAGTTCGTCCTCTCGACTTGTGCCGTTATTCCGGGTCGAGGGCCCGGCAGTCATGGCTCTTCCAACCGATCGGTATGGTTTGGCCAATCTCAAGCTGCGGCGCGCTTTCCGAGCGCGCCACCTTGATGACGAAATCGTTGTGTCCGCAGACGTCGACCCGCACGCGCATGTGGTCGCCGAGATAGATGAGTTCTTCCACCCGGGCGTCGAAGCGGCAGGGAACGCTGTCGGCCGGCGGATCGAACAACACGCTCTCGGGCCTGAGCGACAGGACCGTTCGGGCGCCAACGCCGTCAACGTTGATGGCCAGCGCCTCGACCTTGCCACCGCCCTCGATCTCGACTGTGCAGGTTTCGCCATTCATCGCCGTGATCTGACCCTGAAGTCGGTTGTTCTCGCCGATGAACTGGGCAACGAAAGAGTTTTGGGGCCGTTCGTAGAGATCCTCGGGCGACGCAATCTGCTGGACCACGCCGTCGTTGAACACGACGATACGGTCGGACATGGTCAGCGCTTCGGACTGGTCGTGAGTGACATAGACGAAGGTGACGCCGATGTGCTGGTGGATGTGCTTGAGCTCGAGTTGCATCTGCTCCCGCAATTGCTTGTCGAGCGCGCCCAGTGGCTCGTCCATAAGCACGAGCTGGGGATCGAATACCAGGGCGCGGGCCACGGCGACGCGCTGCTGCTGGCCGCCTGAAAGCTGGCCGGGCCGGCGCCGCTCGTATCCCTTCAATTGGACCATGTCGAGCGCGCGATCGACCCGCCCGGATTCCTCCGATCGCGGCAGCTTGCGCGCGCGAAGGGGAAAAGCGAGGTTCTCGTACACGGTCATGTGCGGGAACAAGGCATAGTTCTGGAACACCATGCCGATGTCACGCTTGTGAGGCGGCACGTTGCGCAGGGACTGCCCGGCGAGTTCAATGGTGCCGCTGGTCATCGTCTCAAAGCCGGCCAGCATCAATAAGGTCGTCGTCTTGCCGGACCCCGACGGCCCCAGCATGGTCAGAAACTCACCGCGCTTTATGTCGAGGTTGAGATCCGTGACGACCAGATTTTCGCCATCATAGCTCTTCTGGACGCGATCGAACCTGACGATCGTGTCGTTGGTCACAGATATTCGTCCCTGGTGCTTTCACGCTGTTTACCACGCTTCCACACCGACGCATTTCATAGGCGTGCCGACGAACTTGGCCGCACTATTGCCTGGCAATAGCAACCGCAAGCGGCCGATGTGTCAACCTTCAATGCGTTAACGCCGTCGAGAACTGCCGTTTCCCTGGAGTTCGGCAGATGCCAAGCGGCCGTGACGCCCTGCCGATGCATTCGTCGCGCGTGTTTTCGACAGGTCCCGCATTAATTCCACACAAATGATGTAGGGATGTCGGCTCCGGTGGGAGTGAAATTTTGGGCTGCTTGGGTTGGGCTGCTTGGGTTGGGCTGCTTGGGTAATGCCGATAGACCACGGCCAGTTGCGTGGCGCGGCGCAATTCGGCAAAATCGCGCCATGAATTCGATGCGAAAAGCCCGGCGTGCGGCCGTCTGGATGGCGGTGGGCAGCTTCGTGGCGCTGGCCGCGTTGTTGACAGTACCCGCGTCCCGGGCCCAGCAGATCGCCGTCGATGTCGAACTGGTGCTCGCGATCGACTGCTCCTACAGCGTCGATGCCCGCGAGTTTGAGCTGCAGATGACCGGCCTGGCCGCGGCCTTCCGGCACCCGGCAGTGGTAGCCGCAATTCAGGCCGGCGACCGCGGCGCGATCGGCGTCGCCGTGGTGCAGTGGTCGGGCGCCGCCACCCAATCGACCGTAGTTCCCTGGACGCTGATCACCGACGCGGCCTCCGGCGCCGCCTTGGCCGCGCGGATCGAAGCGGCGCCGCGCATGACCCGGGAGGGCGCGACCTCGATCTCCGCGATGGTCGCCTATGGAATCCGCTCGATCGAATCCAACCGCCTGGCGGGCGCGCGGCGCGTGATCGACATCTCCGCCGATGGATTTAACAACACCGGCTACAGGATCCGCACGGTCGCGTCGCTCGCCGCGCTCTCCGGCGTGACCGTGAACGGCCTGGCGATTCTCAACGAGGTGCCGATGCTGGGGATCTACTTCGAAAAGCACGTGATCGCGGGCGCGGGCGCCTTCGCGATGGAAGCCAACGACTACCACCATTATGCGGTCGCGATCCTGCGCAAACTGATCCGCGAAATCGGCAATCCAGCCGTGACGTAAATCCAGGTAATAGCCCGCCGCCTGGACAGCCCGGATGGTTCAACCTAGGTTGAGACACCGTAGCGCAACATCGGTTTGACGGCACCATGTACCGCGACAACACCTTAATCCCGAGCGAGGCGATTCGCCTGCTCGCGCTGGGCATCCTGGCCACGCGCGCGTGTCCCTATGCGGAACTGGCCCACGAAGTGCGCCATTTCGTCGGTCACGTGATCGGGCCTTCGCTCGATCTGGTCGGCGCGCCCATAGAGGTCCTCAAGATCGAAGGCCTGATAGAAGATGCCGGCCTCCCCGGGGACGAGTCCGCAAGGCCGCTCGGTATTACCGAGGCCGGCCGGGCCGAGCTTGTGCGCCTCTTGACCTCCAACCTGCGCGCGCCGGTCAACGACATCAACAAGCTGATCATCACCCTCAAAATGCGGTTTCTGCATTTGCTCGCCCCGGCCGAGCGGCGCTTGCAGGCCGAGATCCTGATCGAGATGTGCGAGCGCCAGTTGGCGCGCCTGACCGAACTCAGCGGCCACCACGAAGACGCGCCCGGCCACCTCCCCTCATGGCTCGACCACGAGATCGACCAGACCCGCGAACGCCTCCAGTGGTTCCGGGATTTGCAGGTCGATTAATACAGGTGCTGGCCGCCGGTGACGAAGATTTCGGTGCCGGTGACGTAACCGAAATCCGAATTGCAGAGCTGGTAGACCGCGGAGGCGACCTCCTCCGGGCGGCCCATGCGGTGCATGGGAATGCGCGGG
>Ga0114949_10002458_pt1 | contig 11580 bp, 12 predicted proteins | sample N074metaG_FD_83505 | JGI IMG/M metagenome (GOLD analysis project Ga0114949, IMG submission 83505) | Deep subsurface microbial communities from Kermadec Trench to uncover new lineages of life (NeLLi) - N074 metaG | ecosystem: Environmental > Aquatic > Marine > Ocean trench > Sediment | place... | reverse complement strand
GGGCTTCATATGGAGTTTGAGTTTGAATGGCTAAGCTCTGGTCCTGAAACTTTTTTTAGCCTTAAGAATGAAAATTTTACAGATGAACTCTCGGCGATCGGAGTACTGATCGGATTGATATTTATCGCCTTTGCAAGAGAAAAAGTAGAAGATGAATTTATTATGAAGTTACGACTGGAATCTCTTGTGGTAGCGGTATTGGTCAACTATTTACTCTTGTTTTTTGCTATCCTGTTTGTTTATGGATTAGACTTTATCTATGTGTGGGTCTACAATATGTATACCGTACTGATCCTGTTTATCGCACGATTCTATTGGGTAAAAGCCCGTGAGAATAAAATGCTGCAATCATGAAGAATTTATTAAAAGTGCATCGCGCGAGGTTTAATTACACACAGGGTGAACTTGCTGAACTGATTGGCGTTTCCAGGCAGACGATTAATTCAATCGAAAGTGCGAAATATATACCATCCACCGTTTTAGCTCTTAAGTTAGCGCAAGTATTCAAAGTAAGGGCAGAGGAGATTTTTGAGCTCGATGAAAATGATTGACGTTCATGAGTGAAAATAAGACGGAAGGGATGATGCATCGTGGAGTGATCGTTTTGGGCAGTGCCCGCAGTGACGGGAACACGCGTATGATGGTCGATCGTTTAGTCGCTCTGACGGGTATGCCCATTATCGATTTGAACGATTTCGAAGTGGGTTATTTTGAATATGATAACTATGACCGCGATGATGATTTCCTTAAATTAATCAATACTCTTCTCGAGTATGATCTTCTTGTTTTCGCAACTCCCGTTTATTGGTACAATATGAGTGCCATTATGAAAAATTTCTTCGACCGAATTACAGATTTGTTGACAATGCACAAAGATCTTGGCAGGCAGTTGCGGAGTAAATCGATGGCTCTGTTAAGTTGTAGTGCTACCAACGGTTCTGATGACCATTTTGCAGTGCCTTTCAAACTCACAGCTGACTATCTCGGAATGGCGTTCAGAGGTCATGTTGCTACCTGGACTGAAGAGGATGGTATCACGGAAGAGGTAAACAGCCTGATAAAGGAATTTTCAATGGGCCTTAATTTCTGAAATTCGTACCGACGTTTATGTCCGATCCGAAGGATTCCTATGGAAAGGACTCCTATGGAGATTCTTAATTCGATGTTTCCCCTGCGTGCTTCATGATCATCGATCTTGTCTATGATTCACGACAAATAATCCAGTCTATGGGCATGGAATTAGCCAAAGCTGTATCTTAAACGAGATATGAAACCCATGCTCACTTTTATTGTCCTCATGCTATGTGCATCGATATCGGCGCAGGTCGAGGCGGTCAAACCAGAAGTCGAAACAAAGAGCATCTTTTTTGGAGGGGGAAACTGGTACATAGATCATCAACAAAAACAAGAATTATACGATTGGATTGATTCGGTGCCGGATCTCCACGAGTTTGAAATCGTCATTCATAGTCACACAGACAACATTGGGGGCAAGGAATACAATGCCTGGCTTTCACAGATGCGGAGTGATGCTGTTTTTCAAATTCTGGAAATACATGAGATCCCGGCAGATTGGTTATTCATCCGCGATTATGGGCAGGAGCATCCTGACTTCAGCAACGATTCTTACATGGGGAGGCTCAATAACAGGAGAGTGGATGTGATTCTTATACCACCTTCTTCCTGACTAGTGTGACGCTACCCTATTGCACGAGGATTATATTGATGCCAGAGGATTGCACGGATTATTTTCTGTCCCAAGGACTCCTTTGGACATAAATCCCTCGCTATGCCCAGTTCCCATGCATACGAAGCAGCTCATCATGAATCCAGGATTGAGACTGTTGCATCAATTCTACGGCACTAGCACCTTCAATCGGCACACCTATGCTCACGGCCGTATCGATCCGTTTTGAAGAAAACTTATGCATAAAAAACGAAATCAGGCCGCCGTCTTCCCATCTGTGGGACTCATCGCGATAGTCGATTGCCACAGGGACAACAGGAATCCCAGCCTCGTGGGCTACTTTAAAAGATCCAAGTTTAAAATCTTGAATGGTTTGTTTATTACTAGTTGTCCCCTCCGGATAGATGAGTACCGAAAACCCCTCCAGAAGTGTTTTTTTAATCGCGTCCTTAGCCGCCGACCTGCTCGAATGATCACCTCGATGTACGAAAATCACCCCGGTCGCACGGGCGCCTGACCCGATAATAGGATACCTGGCAACTTCTGCTTTTGAAACGATGAACGCCTCAATTAAGTGGAGCTCGATAAAAGGATCGAGCAATGACCTGTGATTGCTCACATAAAGAGCAGCACCTTGTATGGGTTGACCTTCAGACTTGAGATTCACTCCAATAATCTTCATGCAGATCGACGTGAACTTGTAACGGTACTTGTACCCTCGTTCCATGTCATGGCCGAAGATTGCATTATTGATAAGCAGCCCTGATACGTAATAGGCCAAGGTAATGAACAAGCCTATGAGGCGAAATATTGCCTTTATTTTTTTCAAATCTATCTAGTTTTTCAGGAGGCTAATATCGGTATAGTAATTGACATCTTGTTATATACTTGTTAACCTTATTTAACCTATAAAATCCTTTATGCGACAATAAAATCAGGACATTTGCACCGTCAACCAGATGTTGTGTTTTATGAAAATGCTTTTAGTCAGATCAGTTTTTCTTGTCTTATCGGCTTTACCCTGCTTTTCAATGTTGACCGCTCAACCCGCAGGCGACCCACAGGGCCCTGGTTCTGGTATCACCGGGCTTGTTCGTGACATGGACACAGGCCTGGCTATGGAGTTTGCCACTATTTCAGTTTTTGCGGATTCTGATTCCTCGTTAGTTGCCGGGGGCATTACAGAATTGAATGGTTCCTTTTCGCTAAATGTAAAGCCCGGAGCATACTATGCCAAAATCGAGTATATCGCATATCACGCAGCGTGGATCAATGACATCCTCGTAGAAAAAGACAAGATTACTGAACTGGGAAATATCGACTTGTCAATTGCACGTGCAATGCTCGATGAGATCGAAATAGTAGAAGAGAGGAGCCAATTTCAGCTAGGCCTTGACAAGAGGGTCTTTAATGTCGGTAAAGACCTCGTCACACGTAGTGGCAACGCAGCGGATGTTCTTGACAATATTCCATCCGTAACTGTCGATCTCGACGGAAACGTCAGTTTGCGCGGTAGCAACAGCGTCAGGATACTGATTGATGGGAGACCTTCCGGATTAGTCGGTCTGAGTGGAAATGATGCTTTGCGCACATTACAAGCCGATCTGATCGATCGTGTAGAAGTAATTACCAACCCTTCAGCCAGATATGACGCCGAAGGGATGTCAGGTATTATCAATATTATTTTGAAGAAGGACCAGCGCAAAGGGGTAAATGGATCTTTTAGCGCGCACGCAGGATATCCTCTGAATTTTGGCGCCAGCGGGAGCATTAATGTACGGAGGAAGGATGTGAACTTGTTTGCCAATTACGGATTGACTTATCGCAAGAGACTTGGCGGAGGTTCACTTTACCAGGAGTATTATGGTGATGACACGACATATCTGGAGCAATCCCGAGATCGCGAGCGAGGCGGATATTCGCACAATATCAGATTGGGAACCGACTGGTTTATAAACCCTAAAAATACCCTGACCGGGTCATTTTTATTCAGAATTGGGGATGGAGACAATAACACCTCAGTCTTGTACCGCGATTTCAATAAAAACTATGAGCTGGTTTCAATTACGACCAGAGATGAGACAGAAACGGAGAAGAGACCTTCTTATGAATTCAATCTTGATTACAAACGGACTTTTAATAAAAAGGGGCAGGAATTTACTGCTGCATTACAATATCAGGACAGTAATGAAGATGAAGTATCTGATTACATCGAAGGTGTGTTTAATCCAGATGGGACACCAAGTGAGATTCCCGATCTGAATCAGAGATCGACGACTGACGAGACTCAAACCATGTGGCTGGGGCAGGCAGACTATACACATCCCATATCTGAATATGGTAAAATCGAGGGAGGTTATCGCGGAACGCAGCGTAAAATTGGCAATGACTTTCTGGTAGAAGAATATAAAGACGATGATTGGGAAGTGATTGACGGCTTGACAAATTTCTTTCTTTACGATGAAAATATCCATGCCGGCTATCTCATTTTCGGAGACAAAAAAGGGCGGGTTTCATATCAGGCTGGATTGCGGATGGAGTATTCGCATGTGATTACGGAGTTGATTGAAACCAATGAAATAAATGATCGCAACTACACAGATTGGTTTCCATCAGCACATGTTGGATATGAACTTGACGGTGAAAATACACTGCAGCTCAGTTTTAGCAGCCGGATTAAACGCCCTCATTTTTGGTATCTCAACCCTTTTTCCTCCTTTAGTGATTCTCGAAATTTGAGGCAGGGCAATCCCAATCTCAATCCCGAATACACCAGTTCATATGAATTAAATCACATTAAATACTGGGATAAATCGTCCATCAGTTCGAGTCTGTATTACAGGCATACCACTGATGTTATTCAGCGTATCAGGGAAATAAACGATGAAGGAGTGACCGTTACAACACCTCAAAACCTCGCCACGAGAGATGCTTGGGGACTTGATGTAACCTTTTCTACTGAAATCACCAAAATCTGGAAATTGGATGGGAACGTCAATTTGTTTCGTCAAATCACTGAAAGTGAAGAATATGGGAATACTGATACATACAGTTGGCAAGGACGTATCAATTCACGTTTGATTATCTTCAAGGACGTGGAGACACAATTGCGCATCAATTACCGAGGCCCTCGCGAAACTACCCAGGGGCGAACACAGAATATGTTTTATGCTGACATAGGTATCAGCAAAGATATTTTCGATAAGAAGGCCACCCTCACACTCAATGTTCGCGATATTTTTAACACCAGAAAATACCGGTATACAACTGAGGGCACGGGATTTTATTCGGAAGGGACTTACAAGTGGTCTTCGACCCAGGCTACTTTTACCTTTACTTATCGACTGAATCAAAAGAAACGTGCTGAACGGCAAAGCCGCGGTGGTGGTGAAGGCATGGATTTTGGTGGCTAATATTCCTTTCTTCAAGAGTACTTGATTTATTAGTTTGGCAGAGTGAATATCGCTCTAAAGAATGCTGGAGAAGTAATTAAAGAAACGATCAGGGGTCTGAACTGGGAGATCTGGCTGGCGATACTAGTACTCATGATTGCTCAATGGCCAATCTGGGCCTATCTGAGCCAACCACCAATCTTTATTTTTGATGAAGCAATTTATGCCTTGAATGCGCTTGACATGTACCTGTCGGGCGATCCCATCGTGTTGACGCGTGGAGGTGAATTGACTTATTTTAATACAAAGCCCCCACTGGTCATTTGGCTTCAGGCCATGAGTATCGGAATGTTCGGTGCGAACGAATTTGCAATTCGATTTCCAAGTGCTATTGCTGCTTCAGTCACTTGTATTACAATTCTTGTCTTCTCGAAGTACACATTACAAGACATACGTATAGGGATTGTCAGCATCCTGATATTGGTGACTTCCTATGGATATATCCGACCGCATGTCACGCGCACAGGTGATTTAGATTCTGTCCTGGTCTGCTTTATTACAATTTATGTATGCTCGGTTCTTCATTTCATACTGGCTAAGGCTAAAAACGAGACCCGAGCTATTTGGATCGCAGGTATAGCTGCAACAGCTGCATTTTATGCAAAGTCGGTAGCCGCTTTTTTCCCACTGCCGGGGTTACTTTTAAGTGCTCTGGTGGCAAAACGTGCTTCCCGTTTGTTCAAAATACGTGCAACATATCAGGCGGCCTTCATGCTTGTTTTCGCCTGTGGGATGTACTATGTAGTACGGGAATTCATGAGCCCCGGGTATTTACGAGTTGTATTATATTCGGAGTACAGTAGGTATGTCAACAATATCATGCCATGGAACGCACATCCTGTGAGCTTTTATGTTTCCAACCTGGTTGACGCAGGGTTTTTCACCCCTTACGCGTATGCGCTACCATTGTGTATAGCAATAGGTATCATGTCAAAGAAGTATCGGTTGGCGACAATCGTGATCACCCTGCTGATTATTTCATATTTAGGTGTCATCTCCTATCCGATCGTCAAGTTAGAATGGTATGACGCTGCTTTGTATCCGTTCTACTCTCTATTGTGTGGTCTTGGTTTGATTAGCATTCTTGGTCTCATTGAAAAGCGAATGCCTCGATTCAGATTTGGCTTTCCTGTCATTTTACTACTTATTTTCTACTTCCCTTTTGTAGCAATTGCAGACAAAAACAAGAGTCGAACTGGTATTAACAATGCTTATGAGCGAGAAGGGTATACGATACGCAAACTGCGCGATGAACAGCCAGAACTCAATTCCTACAATTTACTTTTGACCCACAGGCAAAATGCACATTATACCCAGGTAGAGTTTTACATCAACTCGTATCATGATTATCAGGGCTATGACATAAAACTCATGAAATCGTACAGATTTGCGTCAATCGGCGATACAATATTATGTTGTCGGCCCGAAACAATAGATAGTCTGGAAGAGAAATTTGTACTTCAAACAATCTATGCCAACGATGTGCATTGTCGGCTTTTGGTAGTGGACAGCACTCGTGCAGCATCCGTTCCAGATTAATTACCCTTTTATATTTTGGAGCGATCTATTCAATAGTGCCGTGACACAACCAAATAGAAATATTTGGGTCTTTTGTTGTAAATCGCTATGACTTTGTTACATGATTGGGACAATTTGACCCCGGAAAGTGATAACCTTTTTCATGCTTAATCTGTTCTCTAGTGCAATAGTGCGATAGCCCATTGTGCGTTAACAAGGATTGTTGCCTTATTTTATTCAACTGTACTATTTTTAATTGATGAATCGATTTTTCTTATTGCTCACATTTCTCGGATTACTCATTGCAGATTCTGAGGCCCAAAAATCTTCACCTGATATGGTAATACCGAACGATGTAAAAACAGAACAGGCAACTTTTGGCGCCGGATGCTTCTGGTGCGTTGAGGCGGTCTTTCAAGACCTCAAAGGCGTTTATCTGGTTGAATCGGGATATATGGGGGGGCATGAAGCCAATCCATCATACAGGGATGTATGTGCTGGCACAACTGGCCATGTCGAAGTAGGTCGGATCACCTTTGACCCTACTGTCATATCGTACGAAACGTTGTTGGAGGTCTTTTGGACAACGCATGATCCCACTACACTTAACAGGCAGGGGAATGACGTGGGCACGCAATACCGATCCGCGATTTTTTATTACAATGATATACAGCGGGAAGTGGCAGAAAAATCAAAAACTACAGTCGCGACTCAAATATGGAACGGCGACATTGTGACAGAAATAAATAGCGTGAGCAAATTTTACGTTGCTGAAGATTACCACCAAAATTACTTTACTGACAATCCAAATGCCGGTTATTGTCGGGTAATTATAAACCCGAAAGTCAAGAAAGCCAGAGAAAAATTTAGTCACCTGTTGAAAGACGAACTGAAATGAGAAACATGACCTTTCCAATCCTTGCCATACTACTAGTCGGAGTAATACCCCTGGCTTGTGGAGCTCAACAAGAGGGTCATGACAAATCGATGTCATATTTTATAAACGAAAGCGGTGATACAATTGATTATCTTATAAGGACTGAAAAAGAATGGTCTGATGATCTGTCAGATCAGGAATTCTATGTGCTGCGAAGACAGGGTACCGAAAGAGCCTTCACAGGAAATTATTGGGATAACAAGAAAACGGGGGTTTATGTGTGTGCCGCTTGTGGCTTATCATTGTTCGATTCGAAATCCAAGTTTAAGTCAGGAACCGGCTGGCCCAGCTTCTATCAGCCATTAGATGAAACACACGTAGAGGAAGAGTCCGACAATAAGTTAGGCATAGTGAGAGCAGAGGTCCATTGCCGTAAGTGTGGCGGACATTTAGGTCATATTTTTAATGATGGACCGCAACCGACAGGCCTGAGATACTGCTTGAATTCAGTCTCGCTGAATTTTCAAGCTAATCAATGACATACAAAATCTGTAAATCAGTCAAAGGCTGATTCATATTTTTAACTTTGTTGCGTACAATAAGGTATTATGCAAATAAGTTCAGTTGCCGCGAGATCATTAGGAGAAGCAGCAGTGTATCTGAAAGAGATCGATCCTGATGTGTATAGCATGCCTCTCGATCTGCTATTTGGTGCATCTATAGGTCAGCATACGCGCCATTTTGTAGAATTTTATCAATGTCTTTTGGATCAGATTGCTGGTACTTCTTCTGAAGTTAACTACTCAATGCGCTTGCGCGAGCTTGCCATTGAAGAAAATCCTGAATTCGCATTACAAACGATCGATCGTTTGGTCAGCAGGATTCACGCTCTGGAGAAGAACATCCCATGCAGGCTAAAATGTTCTGAGCAATTTGACAGTGACGATGTCTATGTGGATTCAAACCTGGAAAGAGAGTTACTGTACAATATCGAACACACCATTCATCACCTTGCGATAATAAAAATAGGTCTCGCTGCCGTCGCGCCGGAGATCGAGCTTTCCAGACAGTTTGGGGTGGCTCCATCAACACTCCGTTACAGAGACGGAATATGTGTACAGTAAGTTACCTCCCATATCATGGTGGTTTCATTCTCACTTCAAATCGGGACGAATCACCAGACAGGGCAATAACGGAAGTCGTATCACGAAGCATTTCAAATACAGATGTATATTTCCCGAAAGATCCACAGTCAGGCGGTAGCTGGTTTGCCTTTTCTGAAGACGGACATGTCGCATGCTTGTTAAACGGGGCTTTCGAGCCTTATGACAGAACGCAGAAATTTGATCTCAGCAGAGGGATTTTATTGTTGGACTCGTTCAAATATATAAACGTTGCTGACTTTATTGATGATTACAAGTTCAGTGCTTCGGCACCGTTCACACTACTTTTGATACGAGACGATTTAATCATAGAAGTCATTTGGGATGGGGATTCAATCCATCGGACAAATATCGACCCGAGCAGTGCGCATTTTTGGTCATCTGTGACCCTCTATCCGGAGCATATCAGGAATCAACGGCGTTTCCTTTTTGACGAATGGCTGAAGCAGCACTCGACATATAGTCCGGAAGACATACAGACATTTCACCGCTACGGTGGCTCAGGTGACAGTATGAATGATTTTGTGATGAATCGCAATGACGTAGTAAAGACCCTGAGTATCTCCTCTGTTTGGCAAGCGGACAACCAATACCTCTTCAATCATGTTAATTTGGATGATGAAACGGCTTCATTCACAAAGATTATAGACAAACACAACCCCGTTGCTAAATAAGCTTAGATATCACCCCGCTTTTATTCGATTGAAAAGCTGGGAATACTGGCCCTTGCAGATTACGGTATTACCAACAGCTTTTTTCTGGTTTATACAGGGTGTCCGTGCCTGGGATCTCGCATACTTTACGGCGATCAATCCCGGTATTCACATGAGTGGATTGTACGGTACGTCTAAAGAGGAGATCAACCGACTTTTACCATCCCATCTTCTTCCAAAGTCCGTCTATATCGATGACTTGAATAAGGATCAGGCACATATCGAAAATGCAATGCGCGAACTTGGTAATTCGTTTCCTGTTATCCTCAAACCAGACGTTGGAGAACGCGGCTTGAACGTGTGCAAAATCGAGAACATTCATGAATTATATTCAGCAATCAGGACTGTTAATGGGGATGTCATTCTTCAGGAATACATAGATTATCCTGTCGAACTAAGCGTTCTCTGTTACATTCATCCGACAACGGGCAAACGGGATATTACTTCTGTTTGCGTAAAAGAGTTTTTATCCGTGACCGGCAACGGAGAATTGACAATTGACCAATTGGTAGAATCCAATCCCCGGGCAATTTTACAACGCAAAAGGCTTTTATCTCATATCGATTTTCAATATATCCCAGGCGAAGGGGAAGTCTATGTCTTAGAGCATATCGGCAATCATTCGCGAGGCACAAAATTTTTAAACGGCAGCCACCTCATTGATCAAAAACTAAAAAATGTATTCCTTGACATACTTGACAATATGGAGGGTGTACAGTTTGGAAGATTTGATTTACGGACAACATCAATTGAAGATCTGAAAGAGGGACGAAACTTTGTTATTATTGAATTTAATGGTGTAAACAGTGAGCCAATTCATGTTTATGACCCCAGTTATTCTGTCTGGCGTACATATTATGACTTTTGGAAGCAATGGTCACTCCTCAGGCGCATAGCGCAAGCGCAAATGAAAAGAGGCATAGAATCACAACCCCAGGGTGCTACATTTCGTTGTCTTCTGGAATACTTCAGTTATATCAAAGAATCGAACCTGACTGAGGAGAAGAGATAGTAAAACAGATAGCCACTCATATCATGTTGGGTGAGTTACCTGATTGCAGATAGTTTATTATTAAAATTTCGGAAGCGAATTTTTGAGCTCCGTTCCTCTTGAAAGAGAAGGGTTTGGGAGACGACTAAGATTATTTTGAGCATTGTATAAATAAAAAAGATGGAAAGAGTATTTCCATATTCGGTACGGGAAGAACGGCTTAATATTGCCACACATGCGGTTGGTCTTGCACTTAGCCTTGCCGCCCTGCCTCTTCTGATCATACGTGCCAGTACATATGGAAGTGCGGTACATGTGGTGAGTTTCAGCATCTTCGGCGCAAGTCTTGTCATTTTGTATGCAGCGTCTACGATGTATCACAGTGCTCAGAAAATAAGCCTTCGGAAGAGGTTGAACATTTTTGACCATGCCTCAATTTATGTCCTCATTGCCGGATCTTACACCCCATTTACTCTAGTAACGCTCCAAGGGACAACAGGCTGGGTGATTTTTGGGATATCATGGGGGCTGGCTTTGACGGGGATTATCTTAAAACTGTTCTTTACAGGAAAATACGACATACTGTCGACAATTATGTATGTCCTCATGGGTTGGGTCATTGTATTTGCGATAAAGCCACTCATCAACAACCTGTCTTCAGAAGGATTAATCTGGTTGTTTGCCGGAGGTATGTCTTATACAGTTGGTGCCATAATATATAGCGTCCATCAGATTAAATTTAACCATGCTATCTTTCACATATTTGTTTTAATCGGAAGTTTTTGCCATTTTATATCTGTTTATTTTTATGTAATACCTTAACAGTGATGATGCAATGCTAAATCATGCCCTATTAATAGAAAGAAAACAAAACCATGAAACCCGGGTGCATTTCTTGTCAAAGTAAAATTAAACTGAAAAACATTACGCAGATTGAGTCTTTGTTCCCATTTGATGGCGCTGTGCGCATTGACAATTATGGGTACGCCGGAACGCTTATCTGGATTGCTAGAAATCATCCCGAATTATATCCACTAGCATGTGACGACTGCATCACCAATGGACTTGTATTATTAGGGAATCCCTCCAAACAAAAATACGGAATGGATGACATTCCACATCTTATACACTTCGATAAGAACTTTACTTGCAGAAAATGCGGAGAAGAATTTCAATTCT
>Ga0114949_10002457_pt1 | contig 11589 bp, 12 predicted proteins | sample N074metaG_FD_83505 | JGI IMG/M metagenome (GOLD analysis project Ga0114949, IMG submission 83505) | Deep subsurface microbial communities from Kermadec Trench to uncover new lineages of life (NeLLi) - N074 metaG | ecosystem: Environmental > Aquatic > Marine > Ocean trench > Sediment | place... | reverse complement strand
TCCGTTCCGGAAGCGTTTTATCGCTCAAGATCGCCGCACCTGGTATTTTGTTTGGCCGTCTTCATGATGATGGGTTATTTCTGGTGGCGGTATCGTCCTTCCCTGCATTGGCTTGTTTCATTGTCGACTCGGCTGGCGCTGACCGAGCCAATCCTGGGTCCCGTCGCATTGACTAGCCTGTGGCATAAGTGGCCTGCAGAAAGCTTTGAGGATTTGAATGGACGCAGCGCAGGTTTTCCGGTCAGGTTTTACGGTCGCGATTCAATATTTCTGCGAGCCGGTCAGGGCATAGAATCATCGTCTCCGATAGTGTCTGGCCGCCACTGGCCTTTATCAAAGCAGTCCTTTGATCGGACTGTACTGGTGCTGGAGAACAGGTACGCCATGCGGCAGGTGGATAAATGAATCACCTGGTGGCCTATTTAGAAAAGTGACCAATCTGGTAAACGTCCCCAAAAACCTCAGGTGAGCTTGCCATCGGCACGATCCGGATCCGATTCAAATACCTTTCAGCAGCCGCTGCAACGTCAAGCTCGGTGGAAAAATGATATTTCCGGATGTTGTAGCCAAGAAGGGCGAACATCGCCACCATAAAAGGCCGTTCAATCGGTACTCCGTAAACGAGCTGCCCGCCAGGTTTGAGGACGCGTTTGATCTCCTGTATTGCGCGTTCGAGTTCGTCGGGTTTGAGATGCTCCAGAATGCTGATAAGTAGTACCGTGTCAAATTGATTGTCAGGGTAGGGCATATCCAATACATCACCGTTAAGCAGGGCCACGTCGATGCCCAATGGCGTAAAGACCCGTTTGACTTCCATCACATCGCAAGAAAGATCGAGGCCAGATATCTTCCCGTACAGGTCGTTCAGGTTGAGAAATGTGAGCCCACTGCCAAATCCGACTTCGAGGACAGCGTCACCACCAAGACATTCTGCCAGGCACAATTCCACTCGCCGGCGGTACATGCGACCGAACACGGGCAGGTAGTAGAAAATGATTGAATACTCTTTGCGGACACCACGATATTGCTTGTGTGGCAGTAATTTTAATGTAGTTTGCATTTTTAGCTACCCCTCCTGAACACCTGGATTAGACAACGCTCCGACCTGGGTCGGCAACATCAACACCTCCATGATGCAATCTACCGGCAACCCAGAGGCCATTCCACCTTGTCATGCAGCTAGAGATGCAATGAGGTTCCTGGTCAGAGATAATTGTAACCGGTATTTATCGCTCTTATCTTTGGCATGCACGCACCAAGCACAATTGTCGTGATGCACAAAATGGCCCCGCTAACAGCAAGCCCTGCCTGTACGCTTACGGTTTCTGCTATGTAACCGATTGGTAATATGCCCAGCGGCATCAACCCGTGTGACATCAGATCGATACTCATAATTCGCCCTCGCATGTGCTGCTCTACCTGGAGCTGAACGAGGCTCCTGTTCATCGACATGTTGATGGCTGACATAAAACCGACGAATGCAATAACAATCATCGAGAGGTAAAACCATGAAGTGAATGCGAATAAGGCGACACCGAGACCCCACAAAGCGCTGGATGCCAATACCCAGTAACCCTTATTCCGGAGACCGCCCAGGGTCGCAAGTGTTAGCGAACCGACAATAGCCCCGCAACCCATGCCGGTCATCAGCCACCCCAGCATATCGGCACCGCCGCTGAGCACCTCCCGATTGAAAGCGGGCAGCAGTGTATTGATGCTCAAGCCAAATAAAAATGGAATGATTGATAGCAGAATCAAGCCACCAACGACAGGTGAATGTATGACGTAGGACAGTCCCTCTGCCATGTCATGGAATGGGCTTTTACGACTGCCTGGTATCGGGTGGCCTGAATGATTAATAAATAGAACGGTGATCGCCGAGATGAAGTACAGTGCCGAGAGCACAAAGTAGACTAAACCCACACCGAAGGCAGAAGTCGTATTGCCACCAGCTAACATGGCGATCATGAAACCTGCCAGTGCAGGCCCAAGAATACGGGACAGGTTCCAGGACGCAGTATTAAATGCCATGGCATTAAACATGAGCCTCTCACCGACAATTTCCGGGATAAGGGCCGTTCGGGCTGGAATAGAAAGTGCCATCACGGTGCCATTTAAGGCACCGATCCACATAAAGTCCCAGAATGTTACCCTGCCGCTGATGACAATAACTGCCATAAACAAGGTTGCGACTCCATTAACCACGGGGGCCCAGCCGATAACCGGTTTTTTCCTGACCCTGTCTGCCAGGACGCCTCCGACAAGGGAAAAAACGACCTGCGGAAACATGAATGCCAGTGTGACCCAGGTTAAATCGATCGCCGATGATGTCATCTCGTAGACAAGCCAGCCCTGTGCAACCAGTTGCATATTCATGGCAAATGCAGAAGAAAGCATGCCTAACCAGAGAAAGAAATAATCTCGTATCTTCAAAGAAGCAAACATGGACCTGTCTTCCACTGATGCAAGTTCTGTCGTTGCCTTATTCAAAGTAGACTCATTCCCAATGAAGAAATTCCGAAACCGAAAAGTATAGCCTATTGCACATCAACGGATAATAATCATTCCAGGATCCTGGATTGGAGAGCGAAGTGAAGACAGAAATTATGTTGTTTGTGAAAGATGTAAGCAATTCATCAGCCTGGTATCAGGGTCTGCTGGGTGCTAAAAGTGCTCACGGTGGCGCGGAGTATGAGATGTTGACGGATAGTGAAGGTGAGCTGCTTTTTCAATTGCACAAGTTAGAGGGAGATGAGCACGGGGTTAGCCTGTCGGATGATTCGAGTGTCCGCGGAGCAGGTGTGCTCTGTTATGTTCGTGTTGATGATGTACAGCAGATTTATTCAAAAGCGTTATCCATGAAGGCAGATGTACAGAGTGAGCCAGCGTTTCTCGATCTGGCCGGACACACCGAATTTATCGTAAAAGATCTCGATGGATATTCGTTAGCTATTTATTCAAGGTGATCTATCCAGGGTGATCTGTTCAAGGGGATCTATTAAGGGGGATCTATTAAAAGTAACGAGCTGGGAAGGGTGAAAATTGACTGATCTGAAAGAGTTACTTGATAAAACTGACCTGTTTGTAGACCAGTTTGTTGCTCCTAATGCTAAAAAATGGGAACTCGAACGTCAAATGCCGAGTGAAATTTTTCAGCAAGCAGCAGGTTTTGGACTTACCGGTATTATTGTTCCCACTGAACTGGGAGGGCGAGATGTCGGCGTTGTTGGTTTGACTCGAGTGCTCCGGAAAATTGCCGCTGCAGATATGGCTTGCGCGTTTTCCCTGGTTGTACATAACAATCTCGCCGCGGCTATTGCTAATAGTGGGAACGATCATCTGAAAGAAACCTTCCTGCCGGGATTGTTGAGTGGCGACAAGGTGGGCGCCTTTTTACTAACGGAACCGCAGGGGGGGAGTGATGCCGGAGCGATAACCACATTTGCCAGTAGCGGTAACGGTAACAAGAACAATGGATTCGTGCTCAATGGTGAAAAGGCATGGGTTTCTAACGGCACTCATGCGGATGTGCTAAGCGTCTATGCGCAGACAGGAAAAGGCATGCTCTGCCTGGTGGTTGCAGCCGGGTCAGATGGGATAGTTCGTTCAGACCCCTATTCGATGCTCGGTGGACATGGGCTTGGAACCTGCGCATTCACCTTCAGCAACGTACAGGTACCTGCCGGCAATGTCCTTGTCCCGGAAGGTGAAGGTCTAAAGGCGGCACTTGCTGGAATCGATATTGCACGAATTAATGTAGCGGCTATGTGTTGCGGTATGCTGGAAGCTTCTCTGGCGTATGTCATTGAGTTTGCCAGGAACAGGCAGTTTAAAGGCAGGGCAATCACTGATATGCAAGGGATTCAATGGCGGTTAGCGGATATTGCGACGGACCTGGCCGCTGCAGATGCCTTGTTAGCACAGGCTGCACGCAGTCATGATGAAAATGGACCCGTCGCTACTCTCGCCGCCAAGGCGAAGAAATGCGCTACGACCATAACGCTCCGGAGGCTTGCAGACTGTATGCAAATAATGGGTGCCGCTGGTCTACAACAAGAACATCCTATCGCCAGGCATTTCGCCTGCGCCAAGATCGCCGAATACCTGGATGGCACAACGGAAATCCAGAACCTGGTGATTGCACGGGCCCTGCTTGCCGAGTGATACCGGCTCTGCCCATTCCTTTATGGAACCCGTGTCAACAGCGGATTATTCAGGTAGACCGAGTACTCGCTTGCCAATAATATTCATCTGAACCTCGTTCGTGCCACCGTAAATGGTAACAGCCCTGGAGTTCAACCAGCTCCGGGTGGCATTGAGTTCCTGCTCCTCGAATCCATCGCCCTCCCAGCCGAGACCGTCCATACCCATGAGTTCCGATTTTAGTTCGGCACCGTTTCGTGCCAGATTTGAGCCAACGAGTTTGAAAATGGAAGTCGCGGCACCTGGGGTCTTTCCGGACTGGCTCTCTTGCATGACGCGTTGTGCTGTCAGCTGGAATGCCTTCTCCGTCATTGTATGGGTTAAAACTTTTTCCCTTGCATCTTTATCAGCAACCTTACCGTTCGACTCACCGGTATATTTCTTCGCTACAATGGCGAGTTCATGAATCGTTTTCTTCTTCTTCTGGCGTCCACCTCCAGACAGTCCGCCAATCCCGGAGCGCTCATATTGCAGCAGGCGTTTACCCACGGTCCATCCCTTGTTGAGTTCTCCCACGAGATCATCCCGGCTGGCAATCGCGTCATCGAGAAATGTTTCGCAAAAAGGTGATGACCCTGAAATGAGCTGAATTGGCTTGATTGTGATGCCATCCTGGTGCATATCCAGCAATATAAAGCTGATGCCATCATGTTTGGCCGCGTCAGGGTCGGTTCGAACCAGTGCAAACATCCAATCGGCGTGCTGCGCACCTGAGGTCCAGACTTTCTGGCCGTTGATAACGAAATGATCACCTTCCAGCACCGCCCGGGTTTGCAGACTAGCGAGATCTGAACCAGCACCAGGTTCACTGTATCCCTGGCACCAGTGAACTGTGCCATTACAAATATTTGGCAGGTGTCTTTGCTTTTGTTCTTCTGTTCCGAATTCCAGTAATGTTGGGCCGATCATCGCGAGCCCCATGCCTGATGATGCCGCCGTCGCTTTGATGTGGCCCATTTCCTGTGAAAGGACCTGGGCTTGTTCTCGATTCAGGCCGCCGCCGCCATATTCGGTGGGCCAGGTGGGTGCAATCCAGCCTTTCTCTGCCATTTTTTCGCGCCAGGTTTCTGCTTCCGCCGTACTATAAATCTCGTGAGCATCTTCCCAGTGAAAGGAGAGATTTCGCATCTCTTTCGGGCAGTTAGTCTCTAACCAGGAGCGAGTCTCTTCCCTGAAAGTATTCTTGTCAGTCATTCTGGTCTCCACCCGTTTCTAGCCACCAACTGCTAGCAGTCATGGCTTCGGGTAATTTTTTACAAATTGGTAGATCGTGATTAATAGAGAGTAGGCCATATTAGATGAACCGGGAGAATGATCATACATTTTAGCTATGAACCTTCATTTCTGGCACGCTATTTTTGGCACGCTAATGCAGAAAAGGTTCCAGGTCATTCGCCGAAACAGGGGCAGTAATGGTCTTGACACCGAGACCTGAGAAAATTTCATTGTGCTTGATGTCTGTCGTCGGCGTAATCAGCACAATTTGAGTGGTAACAGGGGTCGCTGATAGAAGCTGCTCAATATCCCTCTGCAGTGTTTCCGTCACCTGCGCATCGATGACGATCGTGGCGATATCCCATAATTTCAATATGTTGATCGCCTCGATACAGGATTCCGTACTAATTAGTTGAGATGGCCTGTTAGCACTTATCCCATCGATAATTGAACTATGGAGGCCAATACCCAGAATGCTTGCGGTCATAGTGAAATAGTCTAGTTGCTTAATAAAATGAATATTCCGCGGAACAAGCCGACGAGTCATTGATATAAGTCAATGAGTCCGGATTCAGTCTTGGGCAAACTCTTTTAAAATATTAGAGGGGAAGCAGCGAGATGATATTTGAATCGGCAGATGATGTTAAAACGCTAAAAAGTATTGGCATTAACGTTTTGTTACTCATAGGCGTAACCCTGAGTTTGATATTTATTGCTGTTCTGATTGGCTAAAGGTCAATTAGTTCAAGGTTGTAGGGACCCGGATTCATTTTTTTGGTGTTGCTAATCGTTTCAGGGTGCGATGGCTTCTACCAGAGTTCTGGTCCCTTTTTGTTTTGCTTGTAAGAAGCCGCTCAGGGCTGTTTATGAAAGACCACTCAAGGCTGTTTATTTAAGAGCCGCTCAGGGCTGTTTATTGAGCACAGGCCATGAGTTTGGGCAGTCGGTGTCGGCGATTTCACAGAGCTGGTGGTGGTCTATTATTTCTACTTCCTTGCCTTCCACCTTGAGAAGGCCATTCTTCTGAAACCTGGTGAAGACGCGGCTGACGGTCTCTACTGCAAGACCGAGATAGTTACCAATATCTGTCCTGGCCATTGGCAGTCTGAAACGTGTGGATGACAATCTGCGTTGTTCATAGCGCATAGACAGATTTAACAGGAAAGCACCAATTCTTTCTTCCGCTGTCTTTTTACCCAGCAACATCTGCAATTCCTGATCTAACCTGATCTCACGGCTGAGAAGCCGATACATGTGGGCCTGGAGATTGTGGATGACGTGGGACAATTCTTCGATCTGTGGAAAGGGGATCTCGCACACGGCTGAAGTCTCCAGTGCTTTAGCCGAACTGACATGGACCTGTGTGTCGATGGCATCAAGGCCAAGAATTTCCCCTGGGAGGAAAAATCCAATGACCTGCTCATCCCCGTTTTCATCGATATGATAGGCCTTGATGGCGCCGGACCTCACGGCATAGAGGGATGAAAACGCCGTGCCGGTTTCGAAAAGGTCCTGGCCACGCTGCAAGGGTTTGCCGCGTTTCACCGCTTTATCTACCTGGTCCATTTCGGACTCGGTGAGAGAGTGTGGAAGACACAAGGCGTTCAGACTGCATTGTTGGCAGGATACGGCAAACTTGTTCTTGGATTCTGGCATAAACTCTCAGGGCTACTATGATCTCAGGGCGACTATGACTCGTCATACCGGAAGTCAGTATGGATAAATCAATAAATTTGTAGAATACTCGTGTTTAGCATGAAATTTTACCGTAATCAGTCCTGATTACACATCGGATTTGATCTGGGTCATTTTTGCCGAATGATTGGTGGTTATAGTAGAAAATGTCCATAGTCTGCATGGAGATTACATTGAATTACGAGAAGCTCTTTGAAGACAGCTATTCGAGAGTGATCGGGGAAGGTATAGGACTTGGGGAGACGGGAAGACAATTTTTCAAGCACTTTTATACAATTTTTTTTAGTAAATCTGCGGAAGTACGGGACAAATTCAAAGAAGTTGACATGGATGCACAAATTCATGTCCTAGAGAAATCCATGTTCCACATCATCAGCTTCTACGTCGCGAAGACCGATACTGAGTTTCTGCGAACAATTGCCCAGAACCATAATCGCGAGCAATATGACATAAAACCCGAGTTTTATGATATCTGGCTCGAAGCACTGATTGAAACAGTCGAGGAGCTTGACCCAGAATATAATGACGATCTCGGTCTCGCCTGGCGCCTTGCCATGACCCCGGGTATCCAGTTCATGAAATTTCACTACTAGCCAACAGCATGTTTTGCTGCTGAGTGCATTGTTGGTCACTGAACAGATCGTTAGAATAGACAGATCTCCCAGGATGACGAACTATGAGTACTGATAACAAAGTTGTTACAGGCTGGCTGGCGATTGTCTGTTTAACGATACTGTTGATGATTGTCGTGGGCGGTGTAACCAGACTGACCCACAGTGGACTGTCCATGGTGGACTGGAAACCCATAATGGGTTTCATCCCGCCAATCGGTGAAGGGGAATGGCAAGATACATTCGAGGCATATAAGCAGTACCCGGAGTATCAACAAGTGAACAAGGGAATGAGCCTGTCTGAATTTAAGGGCATTTATTACTGGGAATATGGTCACCGGGTTCTGGGCAGGAGCATTGGCATAATTTTCTTCCTGCCATTCATGGTTTTGCTGTTAATGGGGAAAATTGAACGAAAACTCGTACCCAAACTGATTGTTGCGCTCATTCTGGGAGGCATGCAGGGGCTGATGGGTTGGTACATGGTAATGAGTGGGCTCGTTGATATGCCAAGAGTGAGTCATTACAGGTTGGCGGCACATCTGGTGCTTGCGCTCATCATCCTCTCTTATCTTTACTGGATCATTCTTGATTTACGGCAAACACCGAAAGTTAATGTCCCTGGCGGCTTCAAATTGCTATGTGTGGGTATTCTGGGCGTCACCTCTGTGCAGATAATCTATGGTGCGTTTACTGCTGGTTTAAGGGCAGGATTGGGATTTAATACCTATCCCTTAATGGATGGAGAATTGATCGCATCAGCAGCCACGATGATGGCGCCATTCTGGCATAACTTTTTTGAGAACGGAGCCATGGTACAGTTTCTCCATCGCTGGATTGGGGCACTGCTCTTGTTGTTAGTCCTGGTTTTGCTTGGTGTATCAATGTTGGGGAATTTGTCTCGCCGGCTGGTAATTGCCTGTGGGTCCCTGGTTGCGCTCACCCTGGTTCAGTTCTCACTGGGCGTGTTCACTTTATTAAATTATGTACCCCTTGCACTGGCAAGCGCTCATCAGGCTGTTGCCTGCGTGGTGCTGCTGGCGAGCATTTTTCTCGTATATATCATTCACGATCCAGAAAACAAAAAAGTACCTATCGAGGGCTAAAAGATGCGCGTTTGTCTCGGCCAGATTAATACAACGCCCGGTGACTTCGACGGCAATCTTTCCCGAATTAAGACGGGCATAGATACTGCGAGGAAAAGTGGCTGTGATGCCATTATTTTTCCTGAGTTAACGATCCCTGGATATCTCAGCCAGGACTTGATTTATAACTCAAAATACGTCGATCGTAATCTGGAAGTTCTGGATGATATTTGTGATTACACCAAAAACTGTCCCGGCTTACATGTTGTTGTTGGATTTATTGGGAGAAATGAGGCTATCGGAAAGCCTTTTTTCAATATGGCAGCCGTCATTCTTCAGGGGACAATTGTCAGGTCATACAAAAAGTGCTTACTGCCCTTCTATGACGTGTTTGATGAGCTGAGGTATTTCGAACCAGGAACCGATCTCGCCGTTCTCGAAATTGCCGGGCAAAGTGTCGGCATAACAATTTGTGAAGACTTGTGGAATGACAAGGGTTCAGATGGTTATAACTACGACAGTAATCCCATGAGTTCCTATCGCAAAGCAAATGTTGATGTCATTTTTTCACTGAACAGTTCCCCCTATGCACAAGGTAAATGCTGGCAGCGGCTCAATGTAATTGCTCCCGGTACGAAACCTGGAATTAGCGTTGTTTATGTCAATCAATGCGGTGGCCAGGACGAACTTGTATTCGACGGGCAAAGCTTTGTTGTCAGGCAAGGTGATTTGTTACACATCTCAAGCGAGGTTTTCAGCGATTCGTTTGATATTGTTGACCTGGATAAACAAGCTAAGTTAGTCAGCGATGCAGGCGATCCTGCTAATCGCGACTTGATTGAATCCAAATCTGTTGAACTCTACGATCTCCTGGTACTTTGTTTAAGGGACTACACCCGAAAATCCGGATTCGAGCAATTGGTGCTAGCCAGCAGCGGTGGAGTTGATAGCGCTGTTGTTTGCAGAATAGCATGTGACGCGATGGGTTCTAATGTCCATGCCATCAGAATGCCTTCCATATACAGCAGTGACCATTCCAGGGATGATGCAATTGAACTACATGAGAATCTCAGGTGTTGGGACTATGAGGTCCCCGTTGAACACCAGCCGCTTATTGATATGCTGAATGAACATTATCAAGTTCACCCGGATGAGGATAACCTCGTTATTCAAAAGATGTTATCCAATAGTTACTCATCGGTTGCCGATGAAAATATACAGGCAAGATTGAGGGATATTTACCTGATGCATTTCAGTAATGCTTTCGGCGCCATGCCCCTGTCCACGGGCAACAAAACCGAAGCCGCCTGTGGTTACTACACACATTTCGATATGAACTTTAGTTTTGCGCCGATTAAAGACCTGTACAAATACCAGGTTGTGGAAATCGCCAGGGATCACAGCGAGATACCGCAGAATATATGGGAAAAACCGCCCAGCGCGGAACTCGCTTCGGATCAGAGTGATGAAGCCAGCCTGTTGCCATACTCTATCCTCGATCCCATCGCTCGTGCTTATGTGGAGGACTATATCAGTACCTATCCAGGCTTCAGTGAATGGATAGCAATCCAGGTGGAATCTAACTCCAGGGTTTCAGGTGATATGGAACAATTATTGAGGTGGGATCGTTCGAAAAACGCTGAAGAGGACTTTTCACGGATCATCAACCTGATTGGTCGGATGGAGTATAAGAGACGGCAGACTTGTCCTGGTACCAAAGTATCAAAAGTTGCTTTCGGTATAGGCAGGCGAATTCCGATTGTGGAGAAATGGCGAAGTTAGCCCGCATAATATATGCATTATGCGGGCTATTCCGGAGTGGGCATGAAACCCCTTTCTTAAGTTCCAACCAGCCAGGGTAATCTTTTCCCCTTAGGAACGAGTCTTAAGAAACCACAATTTTGCGGGGTTGCAAGGCTTTGTGCTTGGGAAGAATTAACTCGAGCACGCCATTCCTGTAACTCGCCCTGGCCTCATTCTCATCCACTTCACAGGGCAGTGGAATGATCCGTTCAAAACTGCCATAAGCACGTTCAGTAATATGATAGTGACCTTCTTTCCGGTCACTTGAATATTGTCTACTGCCTCGGACATGCAATGCCTGGTGTTCGACCCTGACTTCAAAGTCTTTGCTATTCATGCCGGGTGCTTCCAGCAGCACCTCAACCGTGTTGTCTGTTTCACACAGCTCCGCGGAAAGAACACCCCAACGACTGGAGTTGGTTGCAAGCGCCTGGTTTGCTGATTCGTCATGACCAGGTGTAAAATGCGTAATAGCATTTCGGGTCTTGTTCCATAGTTCTTGCCAACCGTCAGCGAGATAGTCGACGGTATCTTTAAGATTGTGGGTTAAACGATCTAGTGTAAACATGGTTTCCTCCGTTTATTCGCCTTGCACCGTGATATTTAAAGGTTTGGGTTTTACTGCTTTAGGGATGGTTATTTCGATAACACCGTGAACGGCCTTTGCCTTGATGGCATCCTCATTTGTTGAATCAGGCAACGTAAATTGTCTGAAGAATGTTCCCCGGATGCGCTCCCGACGCTTGTAGTTGTCTTTTTCCTCTTCCTTTTCGATTGACCTCTCACCTTTGATGGTCAGTACGCCATTGTGTAGCGTAATATCAACATCCTCAGGTGATACACCCGGTATATCCGCCAGAACGGTAAATTCCGTGTCACTTTCCCTAATGTCAACCTGCGGGGTCCAGTTTGAACCGGCATAGGCGATCGGTTCACGAATGAACCCGTGTCGGTTGTCAAAAACACGACCCAGTTCT
>Ga0114949_10002454_pt1 | contig 11598 bp, 11 predicted proteins | sample N074metaG_FD_83505 | JGI IMG/M metagenome (GOLD analysis project Ga0114949, IMG submission 83505) | Deep subsurface microbial communities from Kermadec Trench to uncover new lineages of life (NeLLi) - N074 metaG | ecosystem: Environmental > Aquatic > Marine > Ocean trench > Sediment | place... | reverse complement strand
TCAGCAGCGTGAAGACCTGACGGTGAGCTTCCTTGCCGCGATGCCAGAGCGGGGCCTCGGATACCTTGCGCACGTTCCAGGCGTCGAAGAGGTCGAGGGGATTCGTACCACGGCGGTTCGGATGCGATCGGGGCATCACTGGCGCGATACGGTCCTCATAGGCATCCCGACTGACGCGCGGCTTCGTCAGCTTTTCAGCCTCGACTTCAAGCACGTACCCATCCCCGAGGAAGGGGTTCTGTTGACGAGCGTTCTCGGAGAAATCCTAGATGTGAAGGCCGGGGACGTCATTGACATCGAGCTCAAGGAGGGCGACCGCGGCAAGAGGAAGCTCACCGTTGCCGGGCTCATCGAGGAAGGCTTCGGTCTTCAGGGATACATCGCGAAGCGCAATCTCCACGCACTGCTGCGGGAGTCGCCTAGGTTCTCATCCGCCCTACTCCGGATCGATGCCTCCATGGAGAGCGAGGTTCAGTCTCGACTGAACGACATCCCGGCCATCCAGGCGGTGTCGCGAAAGCGCGACGCCATCGCTAGTTTCGAGAAACAAACTGCCGAAACGATGAATGTGATGACGTTCATCATGACGTTGTTCGCCACCGCTATCGCCATCTCGATTGTTTACAACAACGCCCGCGTGAGCGTGTCGATGCGCGGCCGAGACCTGGCGACGCTGCGTGTGCTCGGATTCACCCGCGGCGAGATCTCGGGTATCTTGCTTGGCGAGCAAGCCGTACAGATCGCAATTGCCATTCCGCTCGGGCTCCTGCTCGGGACGCTCGGCGCCAAGGCGATGATCGCGGAATGGGCAGACCCCGAGCTCTTCAGAATGCCGTTCATCATTTCGAATCAGACCTACGCGTTCTCGGTCATGGTGGTCTTGGCGTCAGGGGTCGCAAGCGCCCTATTGGTGCGCAGGAAGCTCGATCGGCTGGACCTCATCGCCGTTCTGAAGACCAGGGAGTGACCGCTAGAGGCCGAACGGCTCACTCTCCCACCCCCAGGCGGGGTCGATCGGAAGGCCGAGGTGGGTCATGACCGTCGGTGGCACTGCGGTGTGCCCGGGCCCCGGTGAGATCGTGTGCCCACGACGCGCGGACCCGCCACTTACGACGATGAAAATCGTGCGCTCTTCGTCGCCTTGCGGGCCGTGACCTTTGCCCATGCCGCCGTGATCGGTCGTGAGCAGGATCAGCCAGTCTTCCTGGTCGAACGTGAGCCGAGCCCGCACCGCATCGACCATCTGACCGATCTGCGTGTCGACCGTCTCGACCGCTTGGATGTACTCGGGCACCGTCGGTGAAAAACCGGCCACGTGCCCCTGATGGTCGACGTCGTCGAGTTGCACGAAGACGACATTCGGCGTTTCGGCGGCCAAGTGTGCAACGACCGCAGCCGTCACCGCGATATCACCCTTCGCCGAGTCGTTCGGCTCGTTGCCCCAGAACTCTGCGTCGGCTTCTGCTGACGCCAAAATACTCTCGTTGATGGGAGCCCAGGTCACAAACGATGAGAGATACGCGTCGGGCTGCTCCTCTCGAACGCGTGCGAAGAAGTGCGGATACTCATCGAACCGCGCGTCGTCGAAGACGTTGAGCTCGACTCCATGCTTGTCGACCCAAACCCCGGTGAGGATGCTGCTCCACCCTGCCCCGCTCCAGGTCATTTGTTCGGTCGGCGTCCCCAGTACGCCACCAGCGAAGGCATCATAGGTGACCGTGCCGTCGGCGATCAGCTCATCGATCGCCGGCGTGGACACCTGCTGAAGCGCGTCAGACCGCAACCCATCAATCCCGATGACCAATGCATGCTTGGTCTTGGACGTGCCGCTATCACTGCCGCACGCGGAGCAAAGGAGGAGGGAAAGGAAGAAGAGCCGTCTCATCGAGGCGGAACCCTACCCCGCGACGCCCGTGCTGTCACCCAACGACGATGGCAACCAGTTCGCGTGGCACGCGAAGTGGTCCCGTAATGCCGCGTTGAGCTCGGCTGCCTTCTGAAAGGTCACACCGTGCCCGGCGTCGTCGAACCGCAGGACCTGGGAGTTGGCGATGCGCGGAGCCAGCCGGTCGGTCTGCGACGGGCGGATCAAGATGTCTTTTCCGGGACGGACGAGAAGCGTGGGGACCGCGATCTGCGAAAGACGCGACTCCGTCGAATGTCTCCACACGGCATAGAGCTGGCCTAACACGGTGCGAAGGGCGGGCGGATGCCCCAAACGCACGTCGAGATGCGAGCGGATCGCCTTTGGCCCTATCGAATGGAGGAACTCGTCTGGATAGAGCAAGCGAGGCAACGAACGCATCCGATGCTTCGGGCCTCCGAACAGCCCCTGAAGAAAGAGCCTCATTCCGCGGGAAGTAGGCAAGGACCCAACCGACCCGCCGCCGTGCGTCGCGATCAAGGTCAAGCTTCGGCACCGATCCTGGGAGCGGAGCGCGAGCTCTTGGGCGATCATCCCGCCCATCGAAACGCCGACGATGTGGGCTCGGTCCCACGAGAGGTCGTCCAAAATCCGAACCGCATCGTCGGCCATCGCGGGGATCGTTCGAGCAAACGGCCCGCGTCCGCTGCCACCAACACCCAGATGGTCGTAGTGGCAGCAGCGATGGTCGCTCTGGAGCTCGTCTGTCTGAGGCCCCCAAACCGCACCAGGCATCCCGAACCCCATCATGAAGAGGACTTGCGGACCTTGCTGGCCGAAGAGCTGGTACGACAAACGCGGCGCTGTCTTTGTAAGATGCCGACTCACTGAGCCTGTTCGTAGTAGCGGACGGTGGGGTACGCCAGCTCGATGTCGCCACTCTGGGCAAAGCGGTCCAGTATCTGCTCCCAGAGCTGTTGCTCGGTACCGCGGCGCGTCTTGGGCTTCGTCATGTAGCGCACCGTGAGCAGCACGCCGCTGTCGCGCACCGTGGTGTACACGATGGGCGTGAGCTTTCCTGAATAGATGAGGTACCGCGACGCCGCCTTCCGCACTTGGCGTTCGACTTCCTCGGTGACAACGAAGGTGTCCTCATCGACGATATCTTCGAGAATCGCTTTGGCCTTCTTCCAATCACTCTCGAACGTGATGAGGACGGGAATTTCGTGCCAGATGTACTCGAAGCCCTTGTTGAAGCTCGCGGTCGCAGCACGCAACACCTTGCCGTTCGGCACTTGCACGATCCGTCCGGTGCTCTGGTCGGCGTCGACCCAGTTACCGATTTCGAGCAGGCTGAATTGGAACAGCCGGATGTCGATCACATCCCCGGCGACTCCCTCTATCTCGATGCGATCGCCGACTTCAAATGGGCGCCGCAGTATGATGAAAAGAAACCCAGCGATGTTAGCGATGGTGTCGTGTAGGGCCACCGCCAGGCCGGCGCCCAAGATGCCGGCAAAGGTGGCGATCTTCTCGAGACCCGCAAACCAAATCACTCCCAGGGAGATCACGATCAAGATGCCGATCGTGGAGGTGACCCCACGGCTCCAGGCGTATCGCTGCCTGACATCGGTGACGCTCCTCAGTATCACGCGCATCATGCCGGATCGGACCAGCAGAAAGAACAGCACGACAAGTACAGACTTGAAGACCTTGATCTGTGTCTCAGGCATCATCCCCAACCAGGCCGTGCCATCCGTCATAAACTCTTCCACGCCGGCAGGGTACCGCCCAGCTCCGCTCGATGCGAGAGAAAGGCGTGCCCGACCCCTCGGTTCTGGCCTAGCCGCCTATGCGATCTTTGAGGAGCAGGAACGGCTTCTCGACCAGATAGTGTAGCACTAGGGCTGCCATCATGGACAAGGTTACGAAGATCGCGAAGAAGACAGCGAACGCCGATTCCGCCGGTGCCACGGCCGTCGCAATCGAAATCGAGAGCGGTATGAGCGGGAAATGAACGAGGTAGAGCGTGTAGGACACCCGGGCGAAGAAGAACAAGAACACCGAGCGAAAGATCCAACTCGGCCCACCCCCGAAAAGCAAACCAAACGTCATGCCGCCGAACCCCAGGGCGACCACGAGTGGTTGTAGCGTTTTGTCCCACCATGTGATCTCGTTCATCATCACGCTCGTCGTGGAAACGAGGAGGAAGACGGCGGCTCCGAGCCAGAATCCGACTTGAGCGGACCTTGGGGACACGAGCTCGGGGTTCGTCGCGCGCGCGCGGTAAACGAAGGCGAGGAGAACCCCGATCAGAAGCCCGTCGAGTGTCATGTGGAACGGGCTTCGGAACACCGGGAAGAAGTCTACGTAACTCACGACCTCCGGCCTCATGAACGCGGTCAGCGAGCGTGCGCCGACGCCAAGCAGAATGATCCCCGCCACGCCGAGCGCTCACTGCTCGAGCGTTCGGAGCTTCAAAAGCGCGGCGGCCAGAAATGGCGCAACGAGGTAGAACTTCTCCTCCACGCCGAGCGACCAGAAGGTGACGACGATGTTCGAAGACAGGTAGTCCTGCAGGAACACCAGGTGGTACGCGACGCGGCCCCAGATTCCCTCAAACGAGATTCCGTAGTCGGGAAACGTGCCGAGCGCCGCCAACACGAGCATCGCGTAGTACGCGGGTACGATTCGAAGTGCTCGCTTCTCGAGGTACGGGCGCCATTGCCAGCTTCCACCGTGCTTCTCTCGGCTCTTGAGGATGTGGTGGGTGAACACCAACCGCTTCAAAGGGGGCATCGACGAGAAAGCGCGTTTCCTTTCCTACTTGAGCCAACCCAAGCATTGGTGGCTGTATTTCGGTGTCTGCCTCGCTCTCTCGACGGTCCTGTACAAGGGGCTCTCAGTCTTTGAGGACCCGCTGATTGGCATCGGGCTGCCGCTGTTGGTTTTCTACCAGACACTAAATTTCCATCACTACATCGTCGACAGTCGTATCTGGAAGGTTCGGCAACCGGCGTTGCAGAAGACGCTCGGCTTGAGCGCCAACTGAGCCGACCTCATAAAATGGCACGAATAGCCCATCTATACTAAACGGGTGGTGATGGGGATGTTCCGACTGTTTGGCTGGTTGCGCCCAAGCCTCTGTGCAGGGCTGGTCGCGCTTCCACTACTTGTCACCCCGGCGACGGGCTGCATCAGCCAGATGCGGACCGACGTCGCGGACACTCAGCAACGACTCGATTCGCTCGAAGAAGACCTCGAGGTCAAACGAAAAGAGCTCGACGAGGCGCTGGCCGAGGCGAGCCGCGTACTTCGCCGCAACAGCGCCGATCAAGGGCTGCAGATCGAACAGATTCAAGAGCGTCTGGCCATGATGGAAGGCCTGATCGCCGAGCTTCGTAACGAGAGTTCGGGAGCGAGCCAAGCTCAGGCCCAACGAACCCTCGAGCTCCAGCGCCGACTGAGCGAAGTCGCACGCGCCGCTGGGATGGATGTCGCCCTGGACCCCGAGGAGATTCCCAGGAGCAAGAGTGCCCACTGGCAGGCGCTCTCGAAATCGTATCGCATCAACAAGCACTCGTACACGCGCGCCCTCGCAAGAGCCTACGTGGAGCGTTACCCCAAGGACGATCGCGCAGACAATGCGCAGTACATGACAGGATCGAGCTACTTGAAGCAGGGGCAAGCGGCGGCGGCGCTCGGGGAGTTTCAGAAGGTCCTATCGACGTACCGCAAGGGCGATGCGATCGACGAAACGCTTTACGACATGGCGCAAGCGTTTCGAGAGATGCGTTCGTGCAACGACGCGGGTACTGCCCTCAAGGCTCTTCTGAAAAATCACCGGAGCTCGCCACTCTTTTCCAAAGCAAAGAAGGAGCTCCGCAAAGTGCGTGAGCTTGGCCCCGCCGACTGCGACGACCGCTAGTGTGCGGATCTTTTTCTCTCGCACACTAGGCACACATTAGGGCGCGGTGAGATAGATCGGCGAGGACCACGCGCGCTCCTGGTTCATCGACAGGCAGTCCTCGTCGAAGGGAACGCGGTAGTCGCCATAGCAGGGTTCGCACTCGTCACCGTCGCATCGAAGGATGCCTGCGTTCACCGCGAGCGTCGGCTCTTGAATCGCGCGAACGTAGTAGAGAACCTCGCGCCCTGCGGAGGCGTACCATCGGTCCTCGAACTCGACCTCACAGACCTCGGTGTCAGTTGGACATGGGATGGTCAGCCAAGGGTCGTCGACCAGCTCTTCGACGGCTTCGGTTTCTTTCATTTGCCGCCCGATGCGAACGACCTCGATGCGCGTGATGCGCCGACGCTGGTCGGACGGGCGGTAACACTCGCCGGCGCATATCCGCTCGACTCGCTCAGCCCCCAGCGCCTCGGTTACCTCGTCGGGACAACCGGGGAGCTGAGTAAACGCGCCAGCCGCACGAACTCGGAACTTCGGGGTTCCGTCGAAATCGAGCTGGCTGCCCATCGGCACGCGCCCCTCGGCCGCGTTGACGAGATCAAACCAAAGCAAGATGCGGTCCCCGGAGGTCCCATAGACCTCGCGGTCGAACAGGGCCTGCCAAATCGCGTCCCGCGTTCGCTCCTTCGCGTGCACGGCGACGAGCCCGCCCGTGAGAAAGAAGGAAGCCTGACGCTCCAACCACACTCGGCGGAACGGGGGCTTGGCGTTCACCGACTCTGTGGATAGCTCCACGGACCGGCTCGCCTTCGCGGGATCGCCGAACAGAACTTTCTGCCACTCCTCAGTCGAAGCTCCACGCGCGTCGGTCATCTTGCGGCGCTCGTACTCCTTGTAGCCCGTTCCGGGCCGAGCGGAGTGGTTGTCGCTCGATGCAATGAAGCCGAACGTCGCGTGGCGAGGCTCCTCGGGATCGTCGAAGTTCCCGCGCGAAAGGATGTATTGCACGGAGCCGCCCGGACGATACGAGAAGCTCGGGTTGAAGCAGTCGGTGCACTGACCACAGTTGCCCCACTCGGTGAGGTCGGTACCCGGGAGCGTCAGGTGCCCACTGACTCCGACCCTGACATAGTTCTTCCGCGCAGCCTCGACGCGTTCGTCGCATCCTTCGGACAATGGGTTGTCACAACGGCTTCGGACGATCTTACCTGCACGCCAACAACACGGTTCGTAATCCTCGGTGGGTTCGGGGCAGACCGGCCCGTCCTCGCTCTGCTCCACGGCACGAAAGGTCCGATACTCCTCGGAATTGCCATGCCCCGAGAACACCTCGATGAGCTGCTGCCACTTTGGGTCGTTGTGTTTGGCCTGGAGTTGTTTGTCGTAGAGGTAGCCGGGTGGTGTGTAGAAGCCCCAAGTGGTGCCGTGCGGAATGACCATGGAGCTCAGGCCCCACTCCCCAAGCTTACGGAAGAGCACATCGGGTGTCGCCGCGATCTCGCGACAAGCGGCCGGAAGATCCGGTGAAGCTACGTCCTCCGGGCAGTCATCCACGCGAACGATTTCGAGAACGTGCGCTGCGACGTCGTTGTATGGCTGCTCGTTCGGGAATGCTCGGAAGGGAATCGATAAGTTCGCGCTGATGGAGCTCATGTCGGCCATCGCTTGCGCAGCGAGGCCCGGCGCCGCAATGGGGCGCGCGGGAAGCCGTTCGTCCTCGGTGTCCTTGAAGATCACGTTTCTGTGGCCGTAGTGGTTCGCCGGTGTCGTGCCGATCTGCGTCCATTCAAAGCCGGTGAAGGCCACCAGGTCCGGCTGCTCGCTCTCGGAGGCGACCGCGTTGCACTGACGAATGGACTCCCGGATCATTTTCCAGGTGCGGGGCGTCAGCGCCTCCGCGTGATCGGTGAGCGAGTAGAAGTCGAGCTGCGAGCAGAAGCGAGCGAAGTCACACGCGTCGGCGGGCGGATGCACGCCCTCCCCGCCCATCAAGGGAAGGCTCCATTGAAAGGCGTCGACCGACAAAGTGGAGTGCACGTGAAGGTCGCCAAACAGCACCCGCGCCTCCGAGCCTTCCACAATCGCACGCTGCGCGTCCTCGCGCGCATTCGAGATAGCGGCGTCGAGTGGACTGGCCGTGATCTCCCCGTCGGTTTGCAGCTCGCCTCCCCCGAGCACCACCCAGAAAACGAGTGCGACCAAGGCGAAGGGCACGACCATAACGAGGCAACCTCGCTTCCAAACCGACATCGCGTCGCAGAATAGTGGGGTGTCACGGTCAAGCCAAGCGGCTTGTGCGGCTCAGGGGGCCCAGCGGATGGTTTCGGCTTTGCCCGTAATCACTTGGTTTTGGTCCAGGCCGTCTTGCCCCGAAAGGTAGACTCCCGGTGAGCCGCGTCGGTTCGACGAAAACGCGATCAGGCGGCAGTCGGGAGAAAACGCTGGATCCTTGTTGTCACCCTGACCTTGCGTGAGGCGCTGGTACTCCTGGGTTTCCAGATTGACCGTGAAGATGTCGAAATTCTGGTCACGTCCACTGAAGGCGATGAGCGGCTGCTTCGGGTCCTTGCACCAAACCGGGGTTTGATTGTGATTCCCGCGAAACGTCACCCGCTTCAAGTTGGTTCCATCGATGTTCATGGTGAAGACCTGAGGGCTGCCATGACGATTCGACACGAACGCAAGCTTTCCGCCCGGTCCACATGTCGGGCTGACATCGATCCCACGACTGCGGGTCAGGCGCCGCGCCCCTTTGCCATCGAGGCCCGAGCTGTAGATCTCGTAGTTGCCAGATCGCGACGAGGAGAAGTACATGCGGTCGCCGCAGATCACGGGCGCCATGGTGATCCCTTTACCGCCGATGACTCGCTTGCCACCGACCCGCGTGTTCGTGATGAACATCCCTTGCTTGGTCATGCGCGTGTACCAAATCGCGCCCTTCCCAAACGAGGGAAGCATCGACACGCCTTGGCCGCTCGACACTTTTCGGACACCGTAGCCGTCCATGGAGGCGGCGTAGACGCTCTTGTGCCCAGGTCCATGCTTCCGGGCGAACGCGATCTCGGTTCCAAACGGCCCGTAGGTGCCGGTGACGACCCCGATGACCTCGTTGACGAAGGAGTGCATCCATTTGCGAAGCTCGGTGGGCGGCCCACGGTACGTCCGACGAAGCACCGGCACGCCACCTCCGCTCGATTGGTAGAAGCGCAGCTCGACACTCAGCGCAGTGTCACTACCGAACACCTGACCTTTGATGACCCCGTTGGCGCCCAGCATCGCCCACGCGCCGAGATCGACCCCGAGACCCGAGCTCGCGTAGTCGTGTCGGACCGATTGCGGCCCGATGACCCGAAACCCTGGCATCAGACGGAAATCATTTTGCAGAACGGCTCCGCCGTTCGCGGCCTGTGGCTTCGGGTCGCCCAACAGATTGGGAACACCGATGCGGAAGACCTCTTCGTCCGGGGCATCGATGTCGACGACGATCTTGTCCTCAGGCAAAGGCGGTGCGTCCTCTTGGCCCCCGGCCGGCACCACGGAGAATACCACCGGTCCGAGCGCGAGCCCCGCGACCAGTGCCGCCCGAAGCCATCGATGTCGAAATTCAATCAAACTCATGTGCAACCTCAGTGGGCGTGACGCCCAAAGAAACGCAGAGAGATCGTTTTCCCAAAAACACGATTCGCCACCGACTCCGGCGGCCCTGGAAGATCCGAGCCCTCTGCCTGGCTCATCCTCCGACGAACGGATTCGTCGAATGCTTCATTCCCGCTCGCGCGGCTCACTTCGAACTCCCCAACGCGCCCGTCCTCCGTAATCGAAAGTTCGATCACGCACGCGAGCTTCTGAAGGTCCTCGTCGCTGAGCTGCGTAGGCACCTGCCAGCCCCTCCGAAAGTACGAGTAGAGCTTCCCTAGGTAGATCTCGAGCTCGTCTCCAGTTGCTTTGGTGCCTTCGACGATCCCGTCGGGGTCTCCCTCGAGCTCCGGGCCCTTCGTCAGATCCGAAATCGCGCCCGCGCGCTCACCCAGCCGCGAAAGTAGATCGTCCTCACGCTCCTTGCGCTTCTCTTTTGGTTTTGCGAGGCCCTTGTCCTTGTTGGCCGTGGGCACGGCGGCCATCGGCTCGGACTCCGGGGCTTGGGGCACCGGCGCGGTTTGCTGCACGTCGGGAATCTCCTTGCTCGGAAGTTTGCGAGGCTCCTTGCGCTTCCCAAGACGCACGAACCGAGTCTCTATGACCTCGATCGTGGGAGGCGGCAGATCATCGACGCCCGCCCCGAACAGCGACTCCATCCCGCCGAACAGGAACGCGCTCAACAAGGCCAGCATGGGTATGCCAACGAAGGCGCCGACGGTAAACGCGATGCCTCCCGCGATCTCCGCCAGCGTCGGCTGCTCCGTCTCCAGCAGAGAGAGTGCCCGCCAATCGCTCACCTCGGCCATCGCCTACCTCGGCTCTCGAGTGACCGGGTCGGTCACCAACCCCATCTTTCCGATGCCAGCCTGTCGTACGAGAGCAAGAACCTGCGCCACCACGCCATACGGGACTTGCTCGTCTGCTTGGATGAACACCTCATCAACGTCGAGAATCCGCTGGTCGGACACGAGGCGCTCCCGCAACACATCGAGCGAGACCTCTTCATCGAAGAGAAAGATTCGCTGATCCCGTTGCACCGTGATCAGTGGATGATCTTGGTCGATGTTCATGCGAGGCGCGTCGGCTTTTGGAAGGTCGACCTTGACGCCTGTCGTGAGCATCGGCGCGGCGATCATGAAGATGATCAGCAGCACGAGCATCACGTCGACTAGTGGGGTGACGTTGATTTCGCTGAGCGGGCTCCCTACGCCGTTGCTGTCGCTGGAAAACCCCATCGCCTACTCCACCAAGAGGTGACGGCGGATGATATTCAGGTAGTCGCTCGCGAACGCGGCCGTCTCACTGTCGACCACGCGGATGCGCCGAACGAAGTAGTTGTAGGCCATCACCGCCGGGATCGCAGCCGCAAGACCGATCGCCGTCGCGATGAGCGCTTCGGCGATGCCCGGCGCAACCACGTCGAGCCCGGCGCTCTTCTCACCGTGGATCGCGATGAACGAGTTCATGATGCCCCAGACGGTCCCGAAAAGGCCGATGAAGGGCGCGGTCGAGGCGGTCGTTGCCAAGAACGACACCTTGTTCTCGAGTCGAGTCAGCTCGGCACTTTGCGCCCTCCGAAGCGCGCGCTCCACGTTGTCGACGTCCCCTTTCGTCGGACGCCCCTCGCGCGCGATTCGTGCGAGCTCGCGATACCCCGCGCGAAACACCGTCGCGATGGGAGAGCGATCGTAACTCGCCGACTGACCGTGGATGTCGTTCATCGCCTTGGCGTTCCAAGTGCGCGCCCTCTCCTCGGACCAGAAGATCTGAAGGAACCCCCGACTTTGATCGGTGACCTGCTTCAGGCGGATCCACTTTGCGCCGATGATGTACAGACACATCACCATCATGAAGACGAGGATCACCAGGACGAACTGCACGACCGGCGAAGCGCCAACCACGAGCACCCACGGATTGAGTTCTTCAGGTGCGCTCGTCTGAAGGAAGACCGAAAGCATCAATGGCTACCCCACACGAGTACACCCCCCAAAGCGCGTCAGTTCTCGGAACCGCTCACGTTGCGGTCGCGAGCCCAGCCGCCCTCGTCGGTGCCGGTCGCCATCTCCTCGCCCACGGAGGTCGTGGAGATACTGTTCCCTTTCAAACCGAGCGAAGTGAGGTAGCTGCGGACAGCGTGCGCACGACGCTCTCCGAGCGCGATGTTGTACTCCTCGGTGCCGCG
>Ga0114949_10002453_pt1 | contig 11599 bp, 7 predicted proteins | sample N074metaG_FD_83505 | JGI IMG/M metagenome (GOLD analysis project Ga0114949, IMG submission 83505) | Deep subsurface microbial communities from Kermadec Trench to uncover new lineages of life (NeLLi) - N074 metaG | ecosystem: Environmental > Aquatic > Marine > Ocean trench > Sediment | place... | reverse complement strand
GTAACTACATCCGATCGCAAAGTAGGGTTTGGATAGCTTCCCTGAAGATCACCCCCGGCAATATCTGAAAATGCTCCAAGGCCCACAACCCAGGTGGTGTCAACCCAGTGAAAGAACTGCTTAAGATCGGTATCAAATACTACCAGTCCGGTTTCTCCACTTCCCAAAGATGAGGTCATTCCCTGACGTTGTGTAGTGGTAATTCTGGGCATCAACATTCCCTGATTTCCATTGGGGCTTACCAAATCCAAGACTGCATTGGAATTAGGGGATGAAGTGCCGATTCCAACGGTATTTTGCGCTTTTAAGCCAGATTCACTCAGTATCAGTGCAAACATTACCAGGGAACAGGCAAGCAATAGATTACAGGTGAGACGAGTTTTTATCATTGTAACTAGGTTTTTGGAACTTTACAGGTTATAAGAGGCCTGTTAAGACCACGAAGTAAGCATTTGTATTAGTTACAAAGTATTGGTTTCACCCCTGATTTAGAATATAAACAGGGGTATTAATGGGCACGTGTAAGGTCTGCAGAGAATTTGTTGCGTGTGGCCGCGTGTCGTGTGGTGCTTAGCGCCTGGCGGGTTGCGTTGTTGCAGGATTCTAAGCTATGCAATCCACGAGTTTCACTTTTTGGATTTATCAGGGAAGAACTGCTTTTGAAAAATAAGGATTATGGCAACACCGATGAAAATTGAAGTATCAGCCACATTGAAGATTGGTCGAAAAAACTCAAAGCTTTGCCCTGCCCAAATCGGCACCCAACTTGGGAAAGTGGTTTGGATGATGGGAAAATAGAGCATGTCAATTACCTGGCCGTGAAACCAGGGACTAATTGTATCCAGGGGAGCGTTATTTAGAAATACCCCATAAAATACACTGTCAATCAGGTTTCCCACCGCACCGCCAAGAATTAATGCTATTGACCAACATAAGCCTTGCGGTACCTGTCTATTGATTAGAGAAATCAAGTAATATCCAATCCCTCCCATGGCAAACAAGCGAAACACCGTCAACAACAATTTGCCGTATTCCCTGTCAACCTTGAGCCCAAACGCCATACCACTGTTAAGTATGTAGTGGATCCGAAACCAATCACCAAAGACGGAAAACTCTGTGTTCAGTGGCATATTGGAATGTACTGCCAGTTTAACCGCCTGGTCAACAGTAATCACTAATACTGAGATCAGTAAATATTTTGTGTATTTCAAAGGGACCTGGTTTTAAATGCTACCTCATCGTGGGAAGATGAATCAGTCAATACGAATCGTTTCTGAAAAATTAATATAAATGTGACTCCAACGAAAATACTGGCATCCGCTATATTAAAAACAGGTCTAAAAAACTGAAAGGCCTGACTGCCCCAAACCGGGAACCATTCTGGAAAGGTTCCATGGTACAATGGGAAATACAGCATATCAATCACCTGCCCATGAAACCAGGGAGAAACTGCATTACCAGGGGCATTATCAAGTATAACTCCATAAAACGTGCTATCAATCACGTTACCCAGAGCACCTGCCAGAATCAATGACAAGGAAATCAACATGGAACTATGGATTTTCTTTCTGGCCATGAAATAGAGATAATAAGCAATACCTACCACAGCCAGTATCCGGAAGATACTCAGCAGAAGTTTACCGTACATGAAATCGAATTCTATTCCGAAAGCTATGCCCGGGTTCAGTACATAGTGTAATTTAAACCAATCTCCAAGTATTGCAGTTTCTTCGCCCAGTTCCATATTTAGATGAACCATTAACTTGGAAATTTGATCTGCCAAAACAATGAACAAGCTTATGATATAATATTTAATATGCTCCATCAGGGATTAAACTGCAATTTTCACCTTTAGCTTAATCTCATCCATTTCTAACAGTTTCCCGTCCTTTAACTCTTCCTGAAATTTCAGCGACAGCGCTTGAGTTTCCTGGCATATATACTTCTGATTAGCCTCCAAGGCCTTGTTTACCAAGTGATTGTTCTTTTCAAAAACAATGTTAATCTTGTCTTGAACTTCCAGCCCCATTTCTTTCCTTAAATTCTGAATCCTATTGATCACGTCCCGTGCGATTCCTTCCTTTTTAAGGTCCTCGGTTATAGTAATATCCAAAGCCACCGTTAGAGACCCCTCATTTGCTACGGACCAACCTGGGATGTCTTCCGAAATGATTTCGACATCATCCACGGTCAAGTACACCGTTTGATCGCCTATGTGCACCTCAAGTTGACTTCCCTGTTCCAATACCTTGATTTCGTCATGATGGAAATGTTGTATTTTTTTACTCAAGTCCTTCATGAGTGGGCCATATTTTTTGCCCAGTCTTCTGAAATTGGGTTTTGCTCTTTTTACCAGAATACCGGAAGTGTCATCTACGTATTCAACTGCCTTAACATTAACCTCCCACTTGATTAAATCCTCCACAGATTGGATCTGATGCCGGGTTTTCTCTCTGAGAATGGGAATTAACACCTTAGTCAAAGGTTGTCGTACCTTAATTCTATGCTTTTTGCGTAGGCGGTGTACCAAGGAGCTTATATCCTGTGCCAGGTGCATCTTTTCTTCCAATTCCTGGTCCACTTTACCCTCATCTGAGACCGGGAAACTACTCAAATGCACTGAATCATGGGCTTCCTTTCCACTTACGATATTCAAGTCACGATACAGATGATCAGAATAGAATGGGGCCACTGAAGCTGATAGCTTTGCAATTACCTTCAGACAATGATATAAGGTCTGGTATGCCGCTACCTTGTCCATGCTAGCAGCTGATTCCAGCGAAGCAGGGTTCCAAAAACGCTTGCGATTCAACCTCACATACCAGTTGCTAAGATCCGCAACTACAAAGTCCTGGATTGCCCGGGTGGCTTTGGTTGGCTCATAGTCGTCATAAGCTTTGTCCACTTCTTTTATCAGGCTATTCAACCTGGACATTATCCAGCGGTCACTTTCTCTTAGATGTTGTGGATCAACATCTTCCTGAGAGAATGTAAAGCCGTCAATATTGGCGTACATTGCAAAAAAAGCATAGGTGTTTTGCAAGGTCCCGAAAAATTTTCTTTGAGTTTCCCGGACCCCTGATATATCAAATTTCAGATTATCCCAGGGATTGGCATTGGTGATCATGTACCATCGGGTGGCATCAGCTCCATACTCATCGATGGTATTGAAAGGATCTACAGTATTCCCCAAACGTTTGGACATTTTATTGCCGTTTTTATCCAAAACGAGTCCATTGGAAATCACGTTTTTAAATGCCACCGAATCAAACAACATTCCTGCAATGGCATGTAACGTGAAAAACCAGCCACGCGTCTGATCTACGCCTTCTGCAATATAATCAGCTGGAAATGCCGCTTTGAACTTTTCTTTATTTTCAAACGGAAAATGCCACTGCGCATAGGGCATTGCTCCGGAGTCAAACCAAACATCGATAAGATCCGGTTCCCTAAACATTTTATGGCCCTGGGAGCTCACCAATATTACGTCATCAACAAACGGGCGGTGAAAATCAAAATCATCAGTTAGGGTTTCCTTCATAAAACCCTCTGCCACTGATTTTACAACTGCTTGTTTTAGTTCTTCAAACGAACCTATGCAACGCTCCTCGGTACCATCTTCAGTTCTCCAGATTGGTAAGGGTGTGCCCCAAAATCTTGAACGACTAAGGTTCCAGTCTACCAGATTTTTCAGCCAGTTACCAAATCGCCCACTACCGGTAGATGCGGGCTTCCAGTTAATTTGTTGGTTCAATTCTACTAACCTTTCCTTGAAGGCTGTGGTTTTAATAAACCAACTGTCCAAAGGGTAGTATAGTACCGGCTTATCAGTTCTCCAGCAGTGTGGGTATGAATGCTCATACTTTTCTACCTTAAAGGCCTTGTTTTCTTCTTTTAGTTTTATAGAAATCAGAACATCCGTAGATTTGTAGTTGTGATCACTTTCATCCTGGTCGTCATAATTCTTTACATACATGCCGGCAAAATCTGTGATCTCGGGCACAAATCTTCCCTTCTTATCAACAATAGGAACCTCATTGCCTTCATCGTCTTTTACTGTAACTCCGGGAATACCGTACTGCACACAGATCCGGTAGTCATCAGATCCAAATGTCTTGGAGATGTGAACAATTCCGGTTCCCTCTTCAGTGGTCACAAAATCGCCCGCCACCACTGTAAAAGCTGGCTTTGGCAAGGGTACATATGGCATTAGCTGATGATAATCTATACCAACTAATGCAGTACCCGGAAACTCCTTGATAATTTTGTGCGGTATTTGTTGATCACCTGGTCTATAATCCTCTATCCGGTGACTTACTGAATTCCCAAAATAAAGTGAGACTAAATCTTTTGCCAATACTACTTGTACAGGCTTATGGGTATAAGGGTTAAAAGTCCTAACCAGTGCATAGCTGATCTTGTTACCAATAGCCAGAGCACTATTTGCAGGCAGGGTCCAAGGTGTGGTAGTCCAGGCCAGGATGAAGACGGGAATATCAGGATCTGACTTAAACAAAAATTTTGACTGCGCTGTTTTCTCTACCTCGAACTGGGCTACAATAGAAGTGTCCTTTACCATTCGGTAACAGCCTGGCTGATTCAATTCATGTGAACTCAGACCGGTTCCAGCGGCTGGTGAAAAGGGCTGAATAGTATAGCCTTTGTATAATAGACCCCTGTCATAGAATGACTTTATTAAGTGCCATACGGATTCCATGTAGGATCGTTCAAAGGTCATATACGGTCTTTCCAGATCAACCCAATAACCCATTTGTTTGGTCAGTAGGTCCCAGTCTTCCTTATATTTCATTACTGCTTCCCGGCACTTTTTATTATAATCTTCTATGCTGATCTTTTTCCCTATATCATCTTTGGTGATGCCCAGTTCTTTTTCAACCTGAAGCTCTACCGGCAAGCCATGAGTGTCCCATCCTCCTTTTCTTTTGACCTGATATCCTTTCATGGTCTTGTATCGACAAAAGATGTCCTTTACCGTCCTTGCCATTACATGATGTATTCCAGGGGTACCATTGGCACTTGGTGGGCCCTCATAAAAGGTGAATCCATCAGCCCCTTCTCTTTCTTCCACAGACCGCTCAAACACTCTTTCCCGCATCCAGAAAGTTAGAATGTCCTTACCGATTTGACTTAAGTCGATAGTTTTATATTCCTTATATTTTAATGATCCCACTTTGTTAAGAATCAAGCGTTTTTTCTCTTTTGTTCCTGGCCTATTCGGCCATCAAGTTTGATAAGGTCCCGGTCGATTTCCTCATCATAGTACTCAATAAGCGAATGGCTATCCCCGGACCTCTTGCCACTATCAAAAATCAAAAGTAGCGCCGGCAAAATGATCAGATTGGTGAACATTGCAATGATTAGGGTTGCGCTTGCCAATATACCCAAAGCCACTGTGCCTCCGAATTCAGAACCTGCAAAGATAACGAATCCCGCAAACAATACGATGGAGGTATACATCATACTAGGTCCGGTTTCACGAATGCTTTTACTAATGGCCATCGGCACAAAAAAGTTATTGTCAAACAATTCCTGGCGGTATTTGGCTAAAAAATGAATGCTGTCATCCACAGATATACCAAATGCAATACTAAAAATTAGAGCAGTACTTGGTTTCAATGGTATATTAAAATAACCCATAATCCCGGCGGTAATTATCAATGGGATCAAATTTGGGATCAAAGAGATTATAATCATTCTGAAATTTGTGAAAAGTGCGGCCATAATCAGAGCAATAATGACAAATGCCCATATTAAACTGATCATGAGGTTCTTTACCAAATATTGATTGCCCTTTATAAAAAGCAAAGTGGTTCCAGTAAAGGTTGCTTTTACATCAGAATCGCCAAACAATTCATCAATCTTGGGTTTTAGGTGGTTCTGTATCAGAGAATCCATGCGGTGGGAGCCAATATCTGCCACTTTCATGGAAACCCTCATTTTTTGGCCAGTAGAGTCCACCAAAGATGCCAGCAGTTCCCAGTTTCCGCCCTGATTTCTCAAATAGGGTTGCAAAAAGCTCTTGTCATGATTGTTAGGCAGGTCATAGAAGGCCGGGTTATTGTTGTAATATGCCTGCCTTGCTGCCTTAATAAAGTTCGTTATGGAAATTGTGGATGATATATCCCGATGTTCCTCCACATAATCTTCGAATTCAGCAACCTTACGTAAAAAACTCAAACTGCTGGTTCCCTTTCTCTTACCGCTGTCGATCACCAGTTCAAGGGGCATTATCCCATGAAAATTTTCTTGAAAAAACTGCAAGTCCTGCCAAACCCTGCTGCCTTTTGGTATGTCATCAGCCATATAGGAGACTGAGCTCAAGCGTGATAATCCGATTATTGAAATTATTATTACCACCACGCTTACTGCCACTATCGAGTATTTCTGTCTATGAACCAAAAGATCTAATCCAGTGAGAATTCGGTCAAGGCCCTTTAAGCTTAAGTGTTTTAATTGACTGGGACTTGGTGCCGGCAGGTACGAGAAAACAGCAGGTATCAGTATAATACTTACAAAAAAAGTTGCCAGGATATTAATCCCGGCCACGATACCGAACTCCTTCAAAATAACTATGTCTGTGAAAGCCAATACAGCAAAGCCAACAGCGGTAGTAAAATTAGTTATCAGCGTGACAATGCCTATCTTCCGGATTACACGGCTCAAAGCCAACATCTTGATTCCATGGCGTTCATACTCCTGATGGTATTTATTGAGCAGGTATATTGAATTTGGAATACCAATGACCACAATTATTGGCCCCAGCAAACCAGTTAGTAGAGTAATTTTGTAACCAAATAGTGAGAGTGTGCCCATGGTCCAGATCACCATTACCCCAATTACAATCATCGGAAATACCACTGCGTTCCAGGACCGGAAAAAGATAAATAAGATGATTGCCGTGACCAATGCTGATAATATAAGGAACAGGTCCAACTCATCCTTAACCTTTGATGTCAAAAAACTCCTCAGAAAAGGTAATCCCCCCACATGAAGGTGAATGCCGGTGCCATCTGAATAAATATCCATCGCATGCATTACGTCATCCACCACTGTCTGGCGTCTTTCACTTTGAAGCACCTCCTCATCAAGGGCCACCAACATCAACATTGCCCCATTGTCTGTATTTACCAATTGATCGCTATAAATATGCTGTTCAAGGGCAATGGTCAACAAACTGTCTAATTGCCGTCTGTCACTGGGTATGGTAGGGAAAATTGGGACTTGGGTAAAAGTTTTTTTCTCAACATCCTTTTCCAAACGGCTTAGGTTAGTTAATGAAACCACGCCGATAACTCCGGGTATATTCTCAATGTAGTCGCTCATAAACTTAAACCGCTTAAAATTTAAGGGTTCGTACACCGCGCTATCGGCTACTCCGATGACCATGAGGTTTCCGTCCTCACCGAAAGTTTCTTTGAAGTTATTGAAGTAAAGCAGGTCTGGGTCGTTGGCCGGAACCACCTTGGCAAAATCATATGAAAGCTCCAGATGTTGTAGCTGGCTAGCCATAAATATGGTAACCAATCCCACCGCAATGATGAGAATAAGCCTAAATTTGAGTACAATATGAGCTAATTTTGTCCACATTTTATAAGGCACAAAGCTAACAATTTTTAGTGGTTTAGGATGCGTTTGGTATCACAGAACGCCGAACATCGAATGTCGAACACCGAAGGGCATGTACTTCAACATTCGGTGTTCAGTGTTCGACTTTGGATATTCTCATGGCTACCCAGTCCATCTGGACCCCGGCAGCGAAATTCCCTTCAACTTTCGATACATGCCAATGGCATGTCGGTCCGTAAGGCCGGAAACGTAGTCCAATATCTGACGGAGCATGCCATATGTGGTAGTTTCTGCAGAAATGGCATTTATAAGGCCACCCGGCAGAAGACGAAACACGCTCTGCTCCTTTCTGGTCATTGCTTCGTTCTGAAACAAAAACTTATATGAGGCGGTCGTAAAGGACTCTAGTAATCCTCCGAGTACCTCAAATCCACCAGCTTCGATTTCCTGCACTATTGGAGACCGATAAAGTCTTTCTATTGATACTTTTATGATCTCGCCAAGGACATCTCTGGTCTGTATGAGATCTGTTAATGCGTGATCGAACTTACCGGAAAGTATTTCCTGCTCATTATCTATAAACACTTTAGCGCATTGATCTATTAGTAACCCAATTGAAACGGCTCTCATCAAACCAATACGCTCGTCCCTACCCTCTATTTGCCGTAATTTGGAGGGTTTGAACTTATCTCCTAAAACTTCAGCGAATAACGATATTGTCTCCTTTTCGTTGATCAGGCCCAGTCGGCAACCATCCTCAAGATCAATAATATGGTAACAGATGTCGTCCGCAGCCTCAACCAAAAATGCTAAAGGATGGCGGCACCAGGACAAGCCCGGTTCCAACTCGTGCAACCCGAGGTTTATCGATAAGTTCTTAAAGGTGGATTTCTCCGTTTGAAAATATCCGAATTTCTTTTGACTTCGTCTGTTTGGCTGAAGATTGTCCAGACGGCTTTGTCTGGGATACTTTGTGAACGCCGCCAGTGTGGGGTTGGTAAGTCTAAGGCCCTGATGCTTCTTGTTGGTAAGTATCCTGAAACCCTGTGCATTCCCTTCAAAATTGATCAGGTCCTCCCATTCATCAGTATTCACCAGGTCCTTAAAGAACAACCCTTTTGAATGGTTCCTGAAATAGTCAGAAATTGCATGTTCTCCGGTATGTCCAAAAGGCGGATTTCCCAGGTCATGTGTCAGACATGCAGCTGAAACAATGGCCCCAAAATCAAATTGACTAAATCCGTTTTCAAGTAGCTTAGGGTATTTTTTTAGCAGTTCTTCACCTACGGTTTTACCCAGTGAGCGGCCCACGCTAGATACTTCCAGGCTATGTGTAAGTCGTGTATGAACGAAATCTTGTTCGGGAAGGGGAAATACCTGTGTTTTATCCTGTAGACGCCTGAAAGGATATGAAAATATAACCCGGTCATAATCCCGCTCAAAAGCACTGCGATCCGAAGTGCCGGAAGTCTTGTCATCACTCCCTGACAGAAGTTGTACCCAGTTCATTGGCTAGAGTTGTTTGAGCAATTGCTGCATCGAACACTTTTCTTGTAGTATTGCTGTCAAACTTCCGATGGATATTCGTTCCTGCTCCATAGAGTCCCGTTCCCGAAGGGTTACAGTATTGTCTTCTAAAGTTTGGTGATCCACGGTGACACAATAGGGGGTTCCAATGGCATCTTGCCTTCGATAACGACGACCTATGGCGTCCTTGGCATCGAACTGACATAGAAAATGAAATTTCAATTGATCAAACAGCTCCTGAGCTTTTTCAGAAAGTCCATCTTTATTCACCAGAGGTAGTATTGCTGCTTTTACAGGTGCCAGCGATGCAGGGAATTTTAAAACGGTTCTTTGACTGCCGTCTTTTAAGGTTTCCTCCGTATAACAGTTTGACAGCACCGCTAAAAACAATCGATCCAACCCAATAGAGGTTTCGATTACATACGGCACATAACTTTTGTCCTCGGCGGGGTCGAAAAACTGCAGTTTCTTGCCGCTATATTGTTCATGAGCCTTCAGGTCGAAATCAGTACGCGAATGAATTCCTTCCAGTTCTTTAAACCCCATAGGAAACCTGAACTCTATATCACAGGCAGCATTGGCGTAATGGGCCAGGTTTAAGTGATCATGAAACCGGTAATTATCGGCTCCCAATCCCAAGGTCTGGTGCCATTTCATTCTTTTTTCTTTCCACTCCTGATACCAATTAAGCTCTTCTCCTGGTTTCACAAAGAACTGCATCTCCATTTGTTCAAATTCTCTCATGCGGAAAATAAACTGGCGGGCGATAATTTCGTTCCTGAAGGCCTTACCTATTTGGGCAATTCCAAACGGGATGCGCATTCTTCCGCTTTTTTGTACGTTTAAGAAGTTGACAAAAATCCCCTGAGCAGTTTCCGGTCGCAGGTAGATCTTATTGGATTCTCCAGCCAGCGACCCCAACTCTGTTGAAAACATGAGGTTAAACTGTCGGACATCGGTCCAATTTCTTGATCCTGAGACGGGATCTGCTATCCCAAGTTCCTCGATCAGGGTTTTCAGATCATCCAAGGGCCCCTGTTCCATGGCCTCTTTGAGTCTTTGATTGACTGAGTCGATCTGACCCTGATACTTTAATACCCTGTGGTTGGTAGTAAGGAATTGTTCCAAATCAAAATTGTCACCGAATCGCTTGGCGGCTTTTACTTCCTCTTTGGTAATCTTATTTTCAATCTTTACTACGTACTCTTCAACCAGCTGATCAGCCCGGTATCTTTTCTTCGAATCCTTGTTGTCAATCAAAGGGTCATTAAAAGCATCCACATGGCCTGAAGCTTTCCAGGTGGTCGGATGCATAAATATTGCAGTGTCAATGCCCACAATATTTCCATTCAACTGAACCATGGCCTCCCACCAATACTTCTTTAAGTGATTTTTAAGCTCTACCCCGTATTGTCCGTAGTCGTAAGTTGCGGCTAGTCCATCATAAATCTCACTGGAAGGAAAAACAAACCCATATTCTTTGGCATGTCCGATGATCTTTTTTAAAAGATTATCTTCCGATTGACTCATATCTTATTAATTGAAGCTGCAAAGATAGCGGGAACAGGGGAATAATTGAATAATAGAACATTAGATTAACGATTTGGGGAACATTTGTGGCAAAGGGCAAAGGGCAAGGCGCATGGAGCATGGAGCATGGAGCATGGAGCATGGAGCATGGAGCATGGGGCACACTCAGTTCATTTCCTAAACTTATTCAACTGTAAGCGATGCCTGTAGCATTGCTCGTGCATATGCAACATTATAGATTAATCCGGCAAATCCACCTCCGCCGGGGTAATAAGGATTTATCCCGGCTTTTCGATCATAATCCAAAGCCCGCTGATGTTCATGGTAAAGACCAAATGAATACTTCATACTGACAAGCTCCTGCATCAGTATTCGCTTTAGTCAACGTTCTCACCATAGTGCCATCGGCCCGGCGAAGATCTACTTGGGGTGGTCTGCTAACCGTGGAATGGCTGTCAAGAAAATATTTACCTGAAGGGGAAAACTGAATAGGATTTATCAAACGTCCAAAAATTTGAGACTCGTGTTGCCCGGGTTGTTCAGTAAGCTGTTCTAACTGACTCCCGCTTATATGTACACGGTACAGATGGGTATCGTATATTCGGCTGGGATCTGCCCGTGCAGTAAAATAAACCCAACCCGTCTCCCTATCATAAAACACCAGCCTTTCGACGGGAAAATTGCCGTGTGTCAGCTTTCTGATTAATGTACCATTCAGGCTGTAAAGGTATAGATGATCCCATCCATCGCGGCTGGATTTCCAGATAAACTTGTCTTCTTCCGGTAACAAGGTGAAACGACCTTCCCGTTCGGGATGGGTATATAGATAACCGGTGGTTGCTTCCTCTTGCAAGATTGTACGAGAAGTACCCAACTCCCCATTGATGGCTTTCAAGATAGTTTTACGATAATTAAACTGTATCATAATACATTCACTACCTTCTGATAACCATCC
>Ga0114949_10002451_pt1 | contig 11605 bp, 11 predicted proteins | sample N074metaG_FD_83505 | JGI IMG/M metagenome (GOLD analysis project Ga0114949, IMG submission 83505) | Deep subsurface microbial communities from Kermadec Trench to uncover new lineages of life (NeLLi) - N074 metaG | ecosystem: Environmental > Aquatic > Marine > Ocean trench > Sediment | place... | reverse complement strand
CAAATTCCGGTATCAGGATATTTGAACCTTTCCTTGGTTTCATGGTTCAAATCATCAAAGACCCCCTGTACCATTCTTGAATTGAAAAGTAAGCCCTCAATTTTGTGCCCATTCCAATACCTGCCTTTATAGGTCAGTTCACCGTTTATATAAAATTGGTCCTGTTGAATGGTCACTACAGTGTTAGCGCCCTTTTGGATAGTTCCCCCTGAAATATTAAAGACAGCCAATAGTACTAAAAGTACAATTTTCATATTGAGTTAATTTATAACTAATTGATCTTTATAAGCGCCACAAATTGACCTTCACCTGGGGCCTTAATAACTAGTTTTTCCGATACATCAACCTTTTTCCCTGCAGACCATTGTGCATTCATAATGTCTAGCCAGGTTAACTCCAGGGAGCCACTATATTCAGATGTATCCAGAGTGACCTCTCCCCCTGCGGTAAAATAAATAGCATACGATTTTCCTTCAACAGCGCGGCAATAAGCTTCGTTGTCTACTCTGTCGGTAAGCAAATCATTACGCGGTTGGGCATTAAAGAAATCCATCCGATCGGACAATTGCCTCATCGATTTAATAAAGGCCTGCGCTTTCTCTCCCAGACCTTGTCCTGAGTTTGGTCTATGAAACCGCACCGCAGCTGACCCAAACAATACGCTCCGAACAAAGCGTTCCAATCCATTTTGGGTACTACCGTGCCGGCCCCCATCGTTCCCATAGGTTTTAACATTGGTTACCGGACGCAGATACCCCATGTTGCTCAGTCGTTCTATCTGTCTTAGACCATTGTCCCAATGTTGCTGGCCCTTTTGATGATTGTTCTGTGAGATTTCCACAAAATCATATGTTTCCGGGTGATCAAATGTTTCTCTATGACTGACATGATCGAGATCCCAGGGGTCCCACATCTCGGTAACAAATACCTTGTGACCAACTTCCAGGGCTTTTTTCTTTATATACTCCGACCAAAACTGGCCCCATAAGGCGGTTACCGAAGTCTCATTGTCAATACAGTATAGCACGTTTCCATAGTTTAGGGAATATGAAAGCAATTTATCCACGAACTTTTGCTGGAACCACAGTAATCGCATGTTGTTGTTTTGCTTAGGTATGCTCCAAAAGAATGGATTATCAGTAAAAATAGGGTGAGTAGGTATTTCTTCAGGAAGATCTACTCTGTCCGCATCATAATTAGAATTGTTCTTGGAATTAAATGGATTCCGATCCCAGATGTCTCGGTAAAAATCGAAGGTGGCCCAAAATTCAATTTGGACAATTATGTTTCTCCTGGAGGTTTGTTCCAGGAAATTCTCAAATCGCTGCCAATATTCCTGGTTCCACTTCTCCAGGTCATACAGTTTGCTTTCCTCATCAAAATAAAACGGCCACAGGTCGCCCGGGTCCCTGGACGACATGGTATTTCGTACATAATTGCCCCCTACAGAGCTTAGCAGATCCAGGTGATCTTCCAGGTTTGGAATTTGAAACAGGTTGTCCTCAACACTACCTCCCAGAAGTAACACCGGCTCACCCTGATAGGACCAATATTGGGGATAGTCAGGGCTTATTTCAATAGCAGTTTGGGCTACTGCCTGGTGAGATATCAACATAATAATGCCCAGAAACATATAGACCAATGACTTGATTACTAATTTATTCATAAATGAATTTTCAGGGATTTATATTTTCAGGCAGTATACCAATATTCTTCACAGAGATCAAGCGCTGATTTGTTAATGTTATCATGGAACAGGTACAAATGAAAAATTATAAAATATTCCAGTTGAAACCTGACAAGTAAATAGAACTCGACTATTTTTGCAGCCAAACAGATAACAGATGGAAAAGGCAATAATCACTACCAATAAAGGCGCTATGGAAATCGAGTTTTTCGAACAAGACGCTCCAAAAACTGTGGCTAATTTTATCAAACTTTCAAAAGATGGATATTATGATGGGCTGACCTGGCACCGTGTACTCCCGGATTTCGTCATCCAGGGCGGATGTCCTGATGGTACAGGCGCCGGCGGACCAGGTTATACCATTGACTGCGAACTTGACGGTGAAAATCAATATCACGATCGTGGCGTATTGTCAATGGCTCACGCCGGAAAAAATACCGGAGGTTCTCAATTTTTTGTTTGCCATAGCAGGACAAATACCAGTCATCTGGACAAAAAGCACACGGTTTTCGGGAAAGTGGTAAAAGGTGCCGAGGTAATAGATGATATCCAACAAGGTGATGCCATCGAGAAGATAGAGATTGTGGCGGAGGGCGTATAGTGCTGGGTGATAGGGTGTTAGGGTGTTAGGGTGTTAGGGTGTTAGGGTGTTAGGGTGATCAGCCCGACGGGTGTTAATGTTAATTTAGCCTTCAAATACGTGTAATTACTTTCAAAACACACGTGTAAAAATACGTGCAAATATATAAATATTTATACGTGTATTTTTAATAGAAATGACTTATTCTAATCGTTCCGCTACAATCTATTTCAAGGAATTATAATATTGTATAAACTTTGTAAGCTCTTCCGCTTTGTTGGCTGATATTTTTTCGTTTCTGGCAAATTCTTCCATTTCCTGTTTTCGATCAGGTAGTTCTACGATTAGTTTTTTGATGCTGCGAACCTTTATCAAAGGTCCATCACCCAGCTTAAAGTAATTAATATCCGGTATGCGTTGATATTTTGCCGGGATGTCGCCTTCTATTGGTTTTCCTTGCTGCCGATCCTTAAAGATAACCATCATTTTTGTCATTAAGGTTACTCTTCCGCTATCCAACCGTAAGAAATACGCTGGAGCCGTTTTGCCTTTAAGTTCATAGTTGTCGACTACAAAAGTTTGGGTACCAAGCTCAATTTTTTTAATTTTTGAATCCGGGTCAATGGCATACAGCAAATCTTTTTCCTTAAATTCCATCCGTTCATAGAAAATATTATAGCGCATGTCGATATCAGAAAAGTTACCCTTGTGGGAATACACATGGCTTTTTAAATAAGTATCAGTTAAATAAGGCGTTCCTTCAATTGTATATTCTACAGGAGAAGTAATTTTATCCAGACTATAGATGTACTGAACGCTTCCACTTCTCGCGCCTTCCGCTGGGTTTAAACTGAACTGCGCGTTACAATCTATTAGAATGATAACGGATAGGATTACCACCAATTTCAGTTTGATTGACAACATCTTATGGGTTTTTAGTTTTTCGTGCTTCCTGAAACTCAGCTAACTCTTCCTTAGACATAGGTAAATCTGGATATTCATCCAGCCACTGCTGAAAATCCTTTTCAAATACCTCACGATCTACCACAAACGCTTCGTTAATATATTGGTATTTCTTAGTCTCCATGCAATGGACATTGAACTCATCTCGCAAAGCGGTATACTCACCGGACACTACTACTTCCTGTACAAGGTGGGGGGGTAAAAAAGCCACACCGGTGGTTTTGGCAAGCACCACATCACCAGGTAATACCGTTACCCTGCCAATGCGAATAGGTCCATTAATACTAGCGATCATCATGTGTTTTATTGCCGAAGGATCTGAACCCCTTATCCAGGCATTAAACCCTTCAATCTGGGATAACCCCTCAATATCTCTTACCGATCCGTTAAATATAACCCCTCTTTTCCCGGCATGGTAAATGGCATTTCCAAGGTTATCACCAATCAGGGTACCTTCAACCATTTTGCCATAACTATCTGCCACATAAACATCACCATCCAGTAGTTTAATAATGGGGGCGTAATTGGTCACTGGTGTTTTTGTTCCTTCCTCTTCGGCCTGTTTCTGAACATAGTTATTAAAGTCCTTTCTTAGTGGCATAAACTGTGCGGTAACAACACGGCCGGTCATCACCTTTTCAGGATGGAGTATCTCCCATCCGTTTTCAAAAGTACTTGCAAAATTTTCGAATTGATTCTGATATCCTTTGGAGCGCAATGAGCCCCAGACTTCCTCCATGGTAAGCGCTTTTAATCTCTCCAGCAGCTGATCAGGAACCTTTGGCCTTCCATCGGGTGTACGTTCACCGGTCCATTCAGATGTTAATTCCTGAATACGCTCGGCCGGCCAAACCACATGCTGCGATTTTGAATAGAGGCCAATGAAAACAAAGGCAAAAAATAATAAAAGTCTCTTTTTCATAACGTATGGGCTTACTTTGAATAACTCATCTTCATATTGATTGAGAAACTTGATTTTTTGGTCACTCTTTCTCACAAGATTCCGTTTTCAACTTAAAAGCAGAAACCAAGATTCTGGCCTGCTCGATGTCTTGGGCCAGTATTTGAAATTGATACACATATTTGTTCATTTCACCATCTTTATAGGTCTTAATCAACTTATTCCTGCCACGTACTTCCAGAATTACTATGGCTTGGTTTCCCTTAGTATTAAATTGGATTTTATGAACATCAATATCCAGACAGTTAAATTCATAATTGTATTGAACGTCTTTTGAGACATTGGTAAATTCATAATTGTAAAGGCATATATTCTCATTATCAAGTTTTATTGATTGCAGGTAGGTGTCTGTATTGATTACCAACTTGCCAACTGACTCTTTAATGAATCTTTCGGCTTGATCAATTCCTGAAAAAGCAGTTTGTTTATCCATCTCCTCTCGGGCCAGTTCCTTCATACGGGTGAACACTTCTGAAATGTCTCTGGCTGCTTCAATATCCTGGGCCCGCAAAATTACTGTGTTTGAGTAATTGGCAGCATCTTCTCCGATTTTCGTACTGATTAATTTGCGATCGTTGTCTGTACGAAGCTCAATTAATACGGCATTCCTTTTTGTATCAAATTGCGTTCGTCCTTTATGCAGGTAGGCGGCATTGACCGCATAGGTAAGGTCCTCCCCTTTGGAAATGTCCCTGGATTTGATTTGAAAAATCAATGAGTTTTCCGGATCAATTGTAAAACTCTGCTCGTATGCATCTTGGTTAATAACTACTTTTCCGATGTGTTGAGTTAAAAAGTCTTTGCATTGATTAAGAGAAAAGCTGGTGAAATCAGTCCTTTCTTCACTTTCTGAAATTTGGACAAACTCCTTTAGTCGCGAAGTGTAAGTACGTGCAACTTCAATCGACTGCATGAAAATTTCAAACCCATTAACGTAACTCCCAATCTCACCATCCTTAACGTAAGATATCAGCCTGCTATCAGCCTTAGTTTTTAGAAATATTAATACCTTATTTCGCTTGGTGCCAAAATCAATTCTGTTGTGATAGAGATCTGCAGCATTGACTTGAAATACCTCTTTTATCCCCTTAGTTACATTTTCAATCTCCACACCTATGATATTTGAGTTATCTTCCTCATAGGTGAATTTTTGTTGATAATTTTCATCATTGATAACTACATTGCCTGTTGCCTCTTCAAAGTATGCTAGCAATTCTCGCTTATTTAATCCAGACGATTTTTCATCTTCGACCTTTTTATCTGCCATTTCAACTAAACTTTTCAGTGCATCAGTTAATGCTCGAGCTTCCTCGATACCTGCAGCATAGAAAATTATTTTACTCTCGTAGTTTTGGATTTGTCCATCCTTAACGATCTTGACAAGTTTTTTATCTGCCTTAACCTGACCAATAATCTGAACAATATCTTTCTTAGGTTCGAACAATACCCGGGATGAATTTAGATCTTGTGTATTTACCGTTTTGATAATTTCATTTCCGCTGTTTGTATCAGTAATCTTTACCGATACTACATATGGATGATCTGTGCTTTGAGAAAACTCCTGGTCGTATACCCTTTTTTTGCCTTTAACAGTTCCAGTATTTTCTGTTAGAAACTGCACTTTTTCTTCCAGGTCTTGTCCGGTACTTACCTGAAATAAGCCAAAAATAAATGATATGGTAATAAGTAACCTGATCATAATTTTAAATATACAAAGAACATTGTGGGCTGAGATAATGCTAAATTAACTGGACGTTCAGGCCAGTGTACATGTAATGTATTATAGATCATTCCGTGGGCAGCCCATTAAACCAGAAAATGACGTTGTCACATCTTTTCTTATCCATCACCAATGTATTACCGACGATGTCAGCAAACATGATAGCAGCGAGTTGGCGTGATTTGGACATGAGAACAAATTACGAATTATAAATTACTAATCACGAATGTTTATGGGAAACTGGCATTCAGTTACTCCCCATATGCTATTTAGTACTTACCCTAGTTTTTTGAACAACCAGGTATTACCTTGTTCTCTCTGATCAGGAAATGTCAGTTTCTCCATGTCCATTATACATTCGCCAAGCACCAGGGTCTCACTATTCCGGCAAAGCAAATGCCACATAGTAATCCCCGGACCTGGTCCCAAGTTTTCCGCCTCCACATGCTACCACTACAAACTGCTTTCCGTTGACGGTATATATACTGGGTGTAGCGTACCCCGCGGCAGGAAGCTTTGACTGGTACAAAAGGGTTCCATCTTCCTGGTCGAACACCCGGAAATGCTCATCCTGACTGGCGGCTATAAACAGCAGTCCATTGGAAGTAATAGCAGGTCCTCCATAGTTTTCTGTTCCGGTAACGGGCAGGCCTCTTTTGGACAGTTCCTGATGCTCGCCAAAAGGGATTTGCCATTTTATCCGGGCATTTTCAATATCGATCGCAGAAAGAGTACCCCACGGTGGACTGATGGCCGGGTAACCTTCATGGTCCTTAAATCGAATATAACCGGTGTTGGTGTATTTCTTTGGCTTATCAGGGTCGGAGACCTGTTGATCCTGGAGTTCAAGCTTTTTTTCTTCCAACTCAAACAAATAGGCAGCCAGATCTTCCACCTGATACTCCGCCAGCCAGGCAAATGCCGGCATGGCCCCCCTACCCTTGGTCAGTGTTGCACTAAACTGGTCTGCGCTAAGGCGGTCTTTCACACCTACCAGCGATGGTACTTTGCCCATAAAATCCCCGCCTTGCATATCCGCACCATGACACCCGGCACAAAATTGGGTGTAAGACCCCTTCCCCGTTCAATATTGGTGGTTGCATCTTCTTGTACTTCCACCATGGTCAGTATCCAGGGTACTTCATTGGCATTTACGAATAAGGTATTGGTGGATTGATTAAAAGCTGCTCCACCCCATTCACCTCCCCCGTCAAACCCCGGAAACACGATGCCACCTTGCTCCGAAGGAGGTAAAAACCGATGGCCATAACGAGTACGTGAAAGAATGTCCAATACGTACTCTTGTGCCTCTCCTGAAATATCCGTAACCGTCTCACGGGTATATTCTTGCCTGATAAATGGGGGCATTACTGCAGGGACCGGTTGGAATTCCCAGGCCTGCTCCCCCGGCATATCGGATGGTGGCGCAGGTTCTTCTTCTACGGGAAACACCGGTTCGCCGGTGTCCCGGTCAAGTACATAAACGAATCCCATCTTGGTAATTTGGATCACCACATCCGTTTTTTTGCCATCTACCTTGATGGTAGCTAAATTAGGTGGTGCCGGAAGGTCCCGGTCCCACATATCGTGATAAATGGTCTGAAAATGCCATACCCGTTCACCGGTTCTGGCATTCAGCGCTAAAATACAATTGGCAAAAAGATTTGCTCCATGACGGTCAGCTCCATAAAAGTCGTAAGAAGCGGAACCGGTAGGAATAAAGACATATCCGCGTTCTTGATCCAGGCTCATGCCCGTCCATGAATTAGCGCCACCGATATGCTCCCAGGCATCCTCCGGCCAGGTATCGCTGCCAAATTCTCCAGGAAAGGGTATGGTATGAAAAATCCATTCCCTTTCTCCTGTATGAATGTTAAATGCCCGTATATGTCCTGGTGCTGCCCCGCTGGTTTCGTCCACCCGGGTACCGATGATTATCTTGTCTTCAAAAATAACGCCCGGGGTGTTCGACAAAATAAAACGATCTTCAACGTCCCGGTCCAAACCTTTTTTCAAACTAATTTTGCCATTATCACCGAAAGACAAGAAGGGCTTTCCGTCTTCGGCATTGATACAACGGAGAAATGGACCAGCTGAAAAGTATATCCTACGATCAGTTTTCTTATCATTTTCCCAATAAATTAATCCCCTGTTCACCCCCATACCAAAATTATCGAAGTCACCATCGAATGGGTCATAAGACCAAATGACCTCGCCGGTTACCGCATCAAGGGCCACCAACTTAAGTTTGGCGGTACTACCATACAATACGCCATCTATGATCAGGGGATTACATTGAATCTGAGAGCGACCTTTAGGATCTGCCTCTCCCCCTTCGAATGTCCAGGCAACCTGCAGGTTTGAAACATTCTCCCTGGTGATCTGTACTGCATCAACAAAATGAGAACTGTGGTGATCACCCAGATATACCGGCCAGTTGATGTCGGTTTTGGTTGAACAACCGGCAAAGGCTAATATTAACAATATCGGGTATGTCCGCATGTATTTGGAAACTTTAATATTGATTATTGAAATGGTAAATTGCAACTTAAATTTTAATATTCGCTGATGCTAAGAATCTTGTTGTTAACCTTTGGTTTATTTTATTGGTTCCAGGCGCACAGCCAGGATCCAAACTATAAACACCTTTAATTACCATTAGTGATTTAAGAATAAAATGAACACTAGAAAACTTGGAAACTCAGATCTTGAACTAACCGTCATCGGTTTGGGGACCTGGGCACAGGGAGGTGCAGGGTGGAAATTTGGGTGGGGCCCGCAGGATGATGCTCAATCCATTGCAGCCATTCACAAGGCAATTGATAGCGGTATTAACTGGATTGATACCGCAGCGGTTTATGGATTAGGGCACGCAGAAGAAATTGTTGGAAAAGCCTTGAAAGGAATGACAGATCGTCCAATCATAGCCACTAAATGTGCGCGCAACTGGGATAGCGATGGAAATATTGTAAAAATCCAAACCAGAGAAAGCATCAAAAAAGAAGTCGAAAACAGCTTAAAGAGGCTTGGGGTGGATGTGATCGATTTATATCAGGTCCACTGGCCGGAGCCGGAGGAGCAAGTTGAAGAAGGATGGGAAACCATGACGGAATTGGTGAAAGAAGGAAAGGTACACTATATCGGGGTATCCAATTATAATGTTGAACAATTGAAACAAATTAGTGCCATTCAAAAGCCAGTGTCATTGCAACCACCCTATAGTATGATTGCCCCAGCCTTTGAAAACGAGTTACGGGCGTATTGTGAAACTAATGATATTGGTGTGGTATGCTACAGCCCCATGTACAAAGGTTTATTAACGGGAAAAATTACCAGAGAGCGGGTGGCTGCTTTTCCCTCAGACGATCATCGCATAAACGATCCCAACTTCAATGAACCTAAACTAACCCAGAATTTAAATCTTGTAGAACGATTAAAAGTCATTGCGGAAGATCTTAATATTACCGTGGCCCAGTTGTCCATAGCGTGGGTACTACGTTGGCCCGGTGTAACTTCCGCCATTGTGGGGGCACGTAGTCCTCAGCAATTAGCTGAAACCCTGGCGGCTGGCGGTATTGAGTTACCGGAAAGTGCCGTAGCAGAAATTCAAAATATTATGGAATCATGAAGAATATTCAAAAACCAGCTGGTATATGGCTGGACTCGCGCGATGCCTATATTGTCTACTTAGATAATGGTTCAGAAAAAATACTCCATTTATCTTCAAATATTGATGAGTCTCACCCGGTTGGCGGCAGTGGGACATCCACACCCTATGGATCCCAGGAGGCAATTTCCGAGACCGGACATTTACGCCGCCGCCAACAGCAAGAAAAGCAGTATTACCACTCCATTATTGAAAAACTGTCCCCTCGTGATGGGATTTATATAATTGGGCCATCTCATGCTAAAATAGGGTTAGAGCAGGAAATGAGCAAAGAACCGCGACAATCTGAAAAAATTCTGGCGGTAGAATCTTGTGACCGCATTACTGATAATCAGATCAAGGCTAAGGTCAGGGACTTTTTTAAAGACAGGTGAGGGACGGTTTTACCATGACCTATTCAAGAATTTTAGTTCCCATCGATTATTCAGATTGTGCATTAAACGCTTTGGAATATGCCATATCCTTTGCAAAAGAAACTGATGCCAAACTGATTTTGTTGCACGCTTACCATATTCCGGTACCGGCTGCAGAAGCCACAATGTCTATCAATACCCATCTGGTCGATGATTTTATAAAGGAAGGTAATGAAAAAATGAAGCAACTTTTTAAACGTTACCCCGAATTGGATCACCTGGTAGAAGCCACAAAAAATGAAATGGCATTTGTCACCGATGCCATTGCTTCTGAAATTAAAGAAAGTAAAGTGGACCTGATAATCATGGGAACCCATGGAGCCAGCAATGCCTTTGAAGAACTGGTCGGCAGTAACACTTTACACATTATCAAAAAGTCCAACAAACCGGTGTTAGCAGTACCAAATGAAGTTAACCACTTCACAATCAAAGAAATATTGTTCTCCTATGATTACCATTCCATAGATAGCAAAGAAACCATTCAACCTTTGATTGATTTCGCTCTTTTATTCGGTGCCCAAATTCATGTACTTCATATTACTGATAAAATGGACCGAATTCACTCCGGGGCCATAAGTGAAGCGAAGATATTGGAACAGTATTTAAAAGATATTCCTCACCAGTATCATATGCTGGCCGGGAAACATGTAGAAAGTGAAATCCTGGAGTATATTAAGAACCATGGGATTGATACCCTGGCTGTTATGCCCAGGAAACACACCATGTTTGAACGATTGTTCCAGACCAGTATAACCAAACAACTGGCTCATCACAGTAAGATTCCAATGCTGGCGTTTCATAGCTGAGGCTTTAAAGCAAAGCGCATGGGACAGAGGGCTCTGACCCTTTTAGCGGGCATATTCAAATTTTTACTTTTATTAATTTAACAACCATGATCCCAGCCACCCCAAATCATAACAACATTCAATATTGTAAAATGTCAAATCCTAAATCTCTCCGGTGTTAGGCACCGTAATTTCAGAATTTTTAACTAATATAGTAAAGCGCCTAACTAATTTACAAAAGCAATGCTAACATACTCCTGGCAAAATACACTTAAGTTAATTCCAGGAATATTTTTTCTACTGGCGCTGCTTTATGTGGGTCAAAAACTCCTGATTCCGTTGAGCTTTGCTCTTCTTATCAGTTTAATTTTGTTCCCAACAACCCGCTGGTTGGAACAGCGAGGATGGCCAAAGATTCTGGCTATTCTTAGTAGTATGTCTATTTTACTGGTATTACTATCAGGTCTTATCATTTTATTGATCCAGCAGTTTAGCCAGTTCTTAAACCGGTGGCCTCAAATGCAGATAAAGCTGGAAACGGGAATAAGTCAAATTGCAACAAACACTGGGGCTTTTTTAGGGTTTTCTGATGTGGAACAACAAGAGTGGATCAATACTTTGATAAATAATTTTACTGAGTATCTTCTGAATCGGCTGCCGCAAAGTTTGTATCAAACTTCCATAAATCTAGTTTTGATTTTATTGGTCCCTTTTTACGTGATTCTTATGCTGTATTATCGCAGTTTGTTGGTTGAATTCTTGCACAGTCTCACCAGCCAATGGTCATTCAAAGAACTCAAACAAATACTAAACGACAGCATTCATACTT
>Ga0114949_10002449_pt1 | contig 11614 bp, 10 predicted proteins | sample N074metaG_FD_83505 | JGI IMG/M metagenome (GOLD analysis project Ga0114949, IMG submission 83505) | Deep subsurface microbial communities from Kermadec Trench to uncover new lineages of life (NeLLi) - N074 metaG | ecosystem: Environmental > Aquatic > Marine > Ocean trench > Sediment | place... | reverse complement strand
TCGCCGGCCGTCGAGGAGGTGGATGGCGCATCCTTGCGAAAATACGCCTTGATCTTGTACCAGTAGGTCTTGACCGCGAGGCCGACCGTCGCCAACAGGCCGATCACGGCCGAGATGATCATGCTGCCCGTGCCTGGATCCAGATACGCCCATGCCGGCGGCGCCACGCTCAGTAGAAAGATTGCGGCGACGGCAAGCGCGGCATAGCGGCGGGCGGGTCCGTGAATGTCGGCGGGCGTACGATTCATGATCCGGTCCATTCGAGTCAGGTCGCTATTCTACAACGCACAACGATCCGCAGGAGCGGCATCTTGCCGCGATTGGATCGGCGGAATCGCGGCTGGAAGCCGCTCCTACGACATGCGGCCGTCACGGCGGCAGATCTCCGGGTAAACCGTCTCGCGCGCGCGCCGCAGGTGCGCGGAATCGTCGATCTCGAACCAGGCCAGGTCCGCGATGACCGGGCACGCAATCGGCTGCCCGGCGCCGGCGGCGACGAGGCCGTCGGTCTCGTAGTCAAGTTGCAGCGAGTCGGCGAAGGCGGCTTCGGCGATGCGGCACATCCGGCCGAACAGGCCGGCCGAAATCCGCGAGATGCCAACCAGCTCGCCGGTGACCTCGCCGAGCGCGGCGCGGTCCTTCGACATCGCGACCAGGTTGCCGTCCCGTGTCTCAACATAGACCTCGTCGCCCGCCCCGGTCGGGCCGGACAGCAGGATGGCATCGTCAGCCGGGTGCGCGAGCAGTGCGGTCAGCGCGCGCGACTCGTAGACCAGGTCGGATTCGAGCAGCAGGAAATCGACGTCGATGACCGCACGCGCGCAATACAGCGAGTACAGGCTGCCGGAGTTGGCGAACTCGGTATTGTGGACGGTTCGCACGAGACCACCGCGCTCGTTCGCGAGACGTTCGTAAAATTCCGCACAGTGGCCCGTGACGATCAGGATGTCGTCGATGCCGACGCCGGCCAGGCGGTCGATTGACTCTTCGATAATGGCCTGCTCGCCGAGGCGGAGGAAACCCTTCGGCCGGTCTTCGAATTCACCGCGCAGGCGTGTCCCCATGCCCGCAGCCAGGATGACGGCACAATGCGTCATGTGGCGCGCACGAAGGCATCGCCCAGCGCGCCGCACAGCGCGTCGAGATCCGCCGCGGTGATGTCACCCATGTACGCAATGCGAAAGACGTCCGGCGCGAGATCACCCTGCCCGGCGTAGATCACGAAGCCGGCCGCCTTCAGGGAGTCGTGAACCGCGGCGTAACCGACACGGTCGGGCAACAGGTACGTACGCAGTACGCTGGAACACTCTTCCTCGCGCAACAGCATGCCGACGCTGTGCAACATCAGGGTTCGGTGTATGCGGGCCGCGCGCTCGACGTAGCTCCGCCGCCGCGCCTGCCAGCCACCGGACTCTTCGAGTTCGAGCAGGGCTTCACGAAACGCGAACGCTACCTGAACCGACTGCGTGAACGGCGAGTAACCGTCGGCATACTGACCCGCGTAATAGCCATAGAGATCAAGATAAACGCTGCTGACCGGCGGCGCTGCCCGATCCCACAATCGATTCCGCGCGACGACGAACGACAGCCCGGGCACGCCGTGCAGACACTTGTTTGCCGTGCCCGCGACCGCGTCAAGATGCCACTCGTCCGCCTTGATCGCCTCCGCGCCGAAACTGCTGACGCCATCGAGCAACAATGCGAGGCCGCGCCGGACGCACAGCGCGCCGAGCGCGTCCATGTCGTTCAGTCGACCGGTCGTCGTCTCGTGATGCACGGTCGCGATGTGCGTGACCTCCGGATGACGGTCGAGTAACCCGGCCACGGCGTTGAGATCGATCGGCGCGGTCCATTCGCCCTGCAACAATTCGCAGGGCTTGCGGTGCGCCCGCAGCATCTTCGCCATGCGCTCGCCGTACACGCCGTTCGCGAGCACCAGCGTCGCGCCTTTGCCCTCGCTTACGTCCTCACCAGGGCTCTCGTCGGGCGCGAAGCTCGCGAGCATGGCTTCGACGGCGCTGGTGCCGGAACCGGTCAGCGTGACAGCCGAGAAGCCTTCGGCCAGTTCGTCGTAGCAGTTTGTGATGCGCCGATTGATATCCTGCATCAGGGCGGCGAATTCGGGTTCACGATGACACCAGTCGCCGGCCGTCAACGCGGCGCGTACCCGATCCGTCAGCGTGACCGGGCCCGGGTTCAGCAGGATCATGCGTGATTCCGTCATCGTGGCCTAGGTTCCGACGGCCAGGTGTGCACGCAGACGCGCGGCAACCTCGGCGGGCGTACTCGTCGGTCGCGGCAAACCGTCGGGGACGCCCGGGACGGTTGGCACATAAATAAAGGTCAGTTCATCCGGCACGCCGCGCAGCAGGGCGGCGAGTTCATCGGGTGTCCCGGCGGCCGCGATGCGTGGATAGCCGCAGGCGGCCGCGATGCCGGTGAAGTCGATCGAACCGGACACGGTCGTCTGCCCGCCGGTCGATTCGTGAATGCCGTTATCGAGCAACACATGCACAAGGTTGGCCGGATGCTCGGATCCGATCGTCGCCAGCCCGCCGAGCCGCATCAGGGCAGCACCGTCGCCATCGAGCACGACGATGCGCCGGTCGCGTCGTGCCAGTGCCAGGCCAAGCCCGAGGCTGGCGGCGCAACCCATCGAACCCACCATGTAGATCTGGTTCGGCCGGTCGTCGAGCGCATAGAGTTCCCGACCCGTGTAGCCGGTCGTCGCGATGACGATATCGCCCGATCCGGTCGCGTCCTGCACGGCACGCAGCATGTCGCGGCGCGATGCCGACGCCGCCGGGCGCGGCACAGCCGAGGCACTCGGCGCCCGGGCTTCCGGCCTGGCCTGCAGCGCATTCTTCGCCACGCTGCCCTTGCGCATGATCAGCGCAAAAGGGCGGCCATGCGTGACCAGGTGTGCGTCAGCGCGCGCCAGCACGGGCTCGATATCCGCGTCCTCGATCGGAAACCAGGCCCATGGAATATCCATGAGTTCCAGAAGCTTTGCCGTGATCTGCCCCATCAACTCGTGCTGCGGCTCGTCGGGAGCGCCGCCGGGTTCACCGCGCAGCGTCACGATGACCAGCACCGGAATATTGAAGGTGTGCGTCAGCGAGGTCAGCGGATTGACCGTGTTGCCGAGCCCCGAGTTCTGCAGCATGACGACGCTGCGGCGCCCGCCAAGTTCGGCGCCGGCAGCGATCGCGACGGCATCACCTTCGTTGGCGACGCCGACATAGTCGAGACCGTCCGCGTCGATGACGTAGTTGATGAATGGCTTCAGGTACGAGCACGGCACCCCGGTATAGAGGTCGAAGCCGCGCGCACGCGCGCACGCGACGAAACTCCCGGCTTCGATCATGCGAAGCTGCCCGCCGCAAGTACGTCGTCGAGGCTGTCGACGTCGAGCCAGTGGCCGGTCGTGTACATGACGCGAATCTTCCGGCCACGACGCACCCACTCGTCGAACAGGTGGTGCAGCTTCATCTTCCGGTTCACAGGTTCAGCCACCAGCTCATCGACCAGGGCGCGCAGCTCGGGCAACACGGTAGCGGCGATGCGCACGACCCCCATCCACTCGCCGTGGATGTCGGCCTCGGGCAGGGTCTCGCTCGCCTGCACGAGATAGACCTTGCTATAGAACGCCTGCCGCGACTGCGGCTCGCTGCACCGAACGTAGTCGGCCGCACGCCCGCGATTGACCGATTCGGACCAGTTCGTGTCGACGGCGATGACGATGTCATCGTCCGGCTCGGCAAGGCTTTCGACGATGTAACGCTTGAAGATCACGTCGCCGAACGACACGAACAGGTCGCATTCATCACGCGACTCGCCGACATCGGCATCGAGCGCGCACTTCAGCGAGATCAACTCGCTCGTATCCGCAAAGGCCTCGTTATCGACATAGGTCAGCGCCGGCAGGTCGACCGCTTCCGGCCGGTAACCCCGGACAACCGTGATGTTTTTGATGCCCGCCGAGTTGTACGCCGCGACGATGTGGCCGAGCAGCGGCTGGCCGCGAATCTCGACCATGGCCTTCGGCCGTGTGGCCGTGAGTTCACCGAGGGCCGCGCCCCGCGACGCGGCGAGAATCACGGCGCGCGCGGTCCGCCCGCGCTTCGGCAGATAACGCTCCTCGGCATCCTGCAACTCCGATGCGCCCTGCAGCCGGAAGATCTCCTTGACCGGCGCAATCTCATCCTCGATGGACAACAGGTTCTGCTCCGCCGCGAGCGTCGCAGCGCAGGCCTTCATCGCGACCATCGCGGCACGCAGGACATGGTTGGCCCAGATCGCGATCGAGAACCCCGCTTCGCGCAGCACATCAGTCGGCGTTGCGTAGTACTTCGTCGGAACGATGACGACCGGGCTGCGATCCGCCCATTCTTTCTTGAATGCGAGTACCTCGGTCGCCGTATTCAGCGCGCTGTGAATCAGGATGCCGTCCGAGCCCGCCTCGTGATACGCCTCGGCCCGCCGCAACGCCTCGCCAAGGCCCCAGCCGGCGATGAACGCCTCGACGCGCGTGATGATCGCAAACTCGTCGTCGGCCTGCGCGTCCTTGCCGGCCTTGATGCGGCTGCAGAACTCGTCGATCTCGGCGAGCTCCTGCTTGTCACCGTCGATGAAGCTGTTGGTCTTCGGGTACAGCTTGTCCTCGATACAGACGGCAGCAATACCGCGCTGCTCGAGCTTGCGCACGAGGCGCCGGACATTATTGAAATTGCCGTAGCCGGTGTCCCCGTCCAGCAGGATCGGGATGCGCGTCGCATCGGCCATGAACTCGAGCATATCGAGTACCTGGGTCCAGCTCATCTCGTTGCTGTCGCGCACGCCGTACTGCGCCGACATGCACAGGCCGCCGGCCCACAGGCCCTTGAAGCCGGCCTCCTCGCCGATCCTGGCGCTGATGCCGTTGTGCGCTTCGAGCAGAAACTCCAGGCCATCACCGGCGAGCAGGCGTCGAAACTGCGTGGTTTTCTTCAGCCCGGTCACGTCTTCGCCGGAGTGGGCGGATTCAGGTTTGGCGTTCATACATATTAGCGTAACTTGGCTGCCCGGGTGTGTGGGAAAAAAGTGTCAGATATGACTGGTGGCCCCACAAACTCACAAAAGGCTCGTAGGAGTGGCTTCCAGCCGCGATTCCGCTGCTTGTACCGGCGAGGAATCGCTATTTTCCTGAAATCCTACACCCGGTAACGGTATTCCTTGCCTTCTTCGCGCTCGATATCGGGGGGATAGCTGGCGCGTTTGTCGGCGTAGTATTGCGCGAGGTGATCGCCCTCGCTCGCCTTATTATAGGTGTAATACAGGACCCGCCGAGGCGCCGCGCTGCGATTCGGGGCCGACTGGTGGGGGATGAACGAGTCGAAAAACAGCGTATCGCCGGGCTCCGACTCGACCGACACGAACTCGATGCCGGCGAGGCTCTCATCGGTCAGCGGCGTCCACTCGTCCCCGATCAGGTCCTGACCGCGGAACCCGCGCGCTATCTCGAGACAACCGTTCTCGATCGTGGTCCGGTCGATCGTCACGAGTGACGTGATATGGAGCGGCGCATAGCGCGCCCAGCCGGCCTGCACGTCCTGATGCGGCTCGAAGCCGCCGCCGCCGGGCAGCTTGTAGTTGATCTTGTCCTTGAACAACACGGCGGGCTCGCCGAACAACTGGGCGCAGGCGCCCTGCATTTTCGGCCCGGCCGCAAGCCGCGCGAGACCGTCGTGATACGGCGGTACGTTCTCGATGCGATTGAGCAGTCGCTTGCCGGGCTCGTCGCGGCTCTCCTCAAAATACATCATGAATTTGCCCGGGGTCTCCGGCCAGTCGTGGACCTCCTGGGCCCACCCGGCGATCTCGGCGACCTCGGCCGCATCGTACAGGCCCGGCACGATGACGTAGCCGTCACGACGGAACGCATCGACCTGCTCAGCCGTCAGCAGGCCCGGCCAGAGGTTCGCGGATTCATCTTGATAATTCACTTTTTAAATACCATATAAATATATGTTTAATATAAATTTATTTATCTGAATACTTGTCACCGATGGCAAGCATCGCAGCCGTGCCGATGACGTCGTTCAGCTCGTTGAAGTTGAACATCCGGTCGATGATGCCGGCGGTCGAACCGTCGCGCATCAGCGCGTCGAGGTAACCGGCCGCGGCGCGACTCAGCACGCGGACCATCGCGCCCGGGAAGATGACGACCTGAAAGCCCAGCGCACCCAGTTCGTCGACGCTGTGCAGAGGCGTCTTGCCACCCTCGACCATGTTCGCCAGCAGCGGGATCTGCCGCCCCAGCGTCTCGCCGACGCGCGCGAGCTGCGCGTCATCGAGCGGCGATTCGATAAACAGGACGTCGGCGCCGGCCTCGATGAACGCCGCGCCACGGTCCAGCGCCTCGTCCAGCCCGATAACGGCGATCGCGTCGGTGCGTGCCACGATGACCGTGTTCGGGTTCGTTCGCGCGTCCTGCGCCGCGTGAATCTTGCCGACCATCTCGCCGACGGAGACGAGCGTCTTGCCATCGAGGTGACCGCAACGCTTCGGCAGAGTCTGGTCTTCGAGCTGAATACCCGAGGCTCCCATGCGCTCGAACAACTTTACTGTGCGCTGAACGTTCAGCGCGTTGCCGAAGCCGGTGTCGCCGTCGACGATCAGCGGAATGTCGATGCGCTCGCGGATGTTGCCGATCGTGTTCGCGACCTCGGTCATCGTCGTCAGCCCGATGTCCGGGCGGCCGAGTCGCGTGAACGAGACGCTCGCGCCGCTCAGGTAGGCGCACGCGAAACCGGCCTGTTCAACCTGCAGAGCCGTCAGGCTATCATAAACACCGGGTGCGATAAACGCCGGGCCGGCCAGGAGTTCGCGCAAGCGCGCTGCGTGGGGCATTACTATATTTCCTTGTTCGCTATTCTGTGTTTCAGCCACGGCATGAGACCGCCGGCGCCGACCATCGCCATCAGGTGCTCGGGCAGCCCCGCGACCTCATAGCGGCGGCCGGTCGTCAGATTCTCGACGACTCCGGCGACCGGGTCCACCCGCAATTCGTCGCCCGCATTAATCTCCCCTGACTCGGGGAAAACCAGCGTGGGAATCCCGAAGTTCAGCGCGTTGCGGTAAAAAATTCGCCCGTACGACTGCGCCAGGATCGCACCGACACCGAGATGCTGCAGGGCCATCGCGGCCTGCTCGCGGGCCGAGCCGATCCCGAAGTTTCGGCCGCCGACGACGATGTCTCCGGCGGCGACGTTCGGCGCGAATTCCGGAGCAATCGCCTCCATGCAATGCTTGGCCATCTCTTCCATCGGCGACTTGAAGTAGAGGCCGGGCGCCATGACATCGGTGTTGATCCCGTCGCCGAAGACCCATGCCCTGCCCCGACTCATGACAGGTACTCGCGTGGATCGGTGATCTGGCCTGCAATCGCCGCGGCCGCCACGGAATACGGTGAGCCGAGATACACCTGCGCCGAATTCGCGCCCATGCGGCCCTTGAAGTTGCGATTCGTCGACGAGATGCAGACCTCATCCTCGGCCAGGATACCGGCGCCCAACGCAGCGCAGGCGCCACAACCGGTCGGCAGCAGGTAGGCTCCGGCATCGGTAAGCGTCTGTAGCGTACCGTCAGCCGCGGCATCAGTAATGACCTTCTGCGATGCCGGAGCGATTAACAGGCGCGTGCCGGCCGCGACCCTCCGGCCGGCCACGACGTCCGCTACCATATGCAGGTCCGACAGCTTCGCACCGACACAGGCGCCGATGTATGCCTGGTCGATCGCCACGTCCAGGTAATCGCCGACCACGCCGGAATTATCCGGCGAATGCGGGGCCGCGATCTGCGGCTCGAGCCGGGCCGCGTCGAAAGCGTGGGTTACGAGGTATTGCGCGTCCGCGTCACTGCGCCAGTTCAGCGCATCGGCCGCAGGCTCCTGCCCACCGGCGCGGATCGATTCCAGCGTCGTCTCATCGGGCTCGATGATGCCGGTCTCGGCACCGAGTTCGGCCGCCATGTTCGTCAGAACGACGCGTTCGCTCATCGACATCGCCTCGACCGTGTCGCCACCGTATTCGATGACGCGGAATGCATTGTCGATACCCAGCTCGCGACACAGGAACAGCATGACGTCCTTGGCGACGACGCCGGTGCCGAACGCGCCGGACCAGTTCACGCGGATCGTCTCGGGCACCTGCATCCAGATCTCGCCGGTCACGACGACGCCGGTCATCTCGATCGCACCGAAGCCGGCCATGTAACACCCGAACGCGCCGCCGTTGCACGAATGCGAATCACCGCCGACCATGAACATGCCGGGCTGTGCGAGACCGTTCTCGGCGAGGATGACATGACCGATGCCCTGCATATCGAAGAAGCGCGGAATCTTGTATGCCTCGACGAATTCTCGGGTCAGCTTCAGGATGGCTGCCGACGCCGCGTCGACGGCCGGCGTGAAGTGGTCCGAGACGACGACGATCTTGTCCGGATCCCAGACCCCGACGCCCAATTCCCGGAGCCGTGGCCAAATACGGCGGGGACCGCCGGAATCGAGCAGTAATGCGAGGTCCACCCGACAGGTGACGATTTCGCCGGGTGTGACCTGGTCACGGCCTGAAGCGCGCGCGATGATCTTCTGCTGCAGAGTCATTCCCATAGGGCGTCAATAATAAAAGAGTTGAGCCTCCGCGCCACGTGAAATGATCAATAACATCCGGTCAGCCGGGCACGCTGCGCGGCCAGCGCGGCGATGGTATCGAGCAGCGGCGTCTCCAACCCGTAGCGCCGGGCCAGCTCGGTGACGGCGAACACGATCGGGTCGAGCTCGACACTCCGCCCGGCATCGAGATCCTGGAGCATCGAGGTGCGGTGCGCGCCGAACGGGCGCGTCGCGTCCAACAGCTGCGCGGGTGTGAGCGGCAGTGTCACGCCCAGCGCGGCGGCGACGGCGACGGATTCGTTCATCATCGCCTGCAGCAGGCCGCTGACCTCGGGATCATCCAGCATCTGGGCGAGCACGCCGCCGGTCAGGATGCTGACCGGGTTGTATGCCGCGTTCGCGACGAGCTTGATCCAGATCTCCGCGCGAATGTCCTCGGCGAGCGGCGCATCGAACCCGGCGCCCGCGAGAATCTTCGCCAGCTCGATGATGCGCGGGTCGGCATTGACCCGTGATTCTCTGACCGGGTTGACCCCAGCGGCTCCGGAGGGGTCACCAGAGAGATCGCCCATCGGCTCGCCAAGCGAGAATCGGTCGCCGAATACGTGCTCGACGATGCCCGGTTCGACGACCCGGGCCGCCGGATACACGACACACCCGAGCGCCCGCTCCGGACCGATAGTGCGCCACAGGTGTCCGCCCGGATCGACACTCTCCAGCGTCTCGTCCCGGCCGTCGGTCGAGGCGCCGTAAAAATACCACCACGGCAGACCATTGCACGCGGTAACGACCGTGGTCCCGGGGCCCAGCAACGGCCCGATGGACCGGACGATCCCGGGCAGCGCATGCGACTTCAGGGTCAGCAGCACGAAGTCCTGAATGCCGGCCTCGGCCGGCGACTCGAAGCATGAGAATCGCGCGGTGCTGCGCTCGCCGCCTGCGACCAGGGTCAGGCCGTTCTTGCGTATGGCATCGAGTTGCGCGCCGCGGGCGATGCCGGTGACCTGCTCGCCGGCCAGCGCGAGGCGCGCGGCCACCAGGCCGCCGATCGCGCCAACGCCGTAGATGCAAATTCTGGCCAAGTTTCCCTTGCCTCGGGTCGACGCCGGGTCAAACCCCGTCAACCGTGATGTCAGCCGAGGATATCCTTCATCTTCTCTGCGATCTCCCGGACCTTTTCCGGATCGGCCTGGCTGACCTCGGCGTAATCGTCGAAACGCTCCGGCACCTTGATCAGCGCATCGATACCCATCTGCTCGGATTTAACGCCGAAGCCATGCGGGCCTTTCGGCGCCGACGGGTCGAGGATCATCGCCTGCGCGGACTTGTTGATAATGATGTCGCTGTAGGGCTGAACGCGGGTCTGTATCGCCCACTCGACCGAATTCAGATCGTACGGGTCGACATCCGGACCGACGACGATAACGATCTTCGCGACGCGGCCCCAACGCCCCTGCGCGCCCCAGACGGCATTCAGGATGAACTTGCCGAAATACGGATGCGGCTTCTTGGCGCCGTCGCAGGTCAGCTGCACGATGTAGGTCATGTTCGGCGTCACGACGACGTCCTTGACCTCAGGAATCTTCGCCTGCAGGTCGGCGAGTACCTCGCCCTCCACCGGCATCAGGCCGATGTAATTGTGATCGAACGGCGGCATCATCTCCATCGTGCCATACCAGTACGGCTTGTCCCGATGCGTGATGCAATCGACTTCGATCGCGGGGAAGGTCTGCACCTTGTCGTAGTAACCGACCGAGTTGGAATGCCAACCGATGGTCTCGTCGTCCGAGTCCGGCTGGATCGTACACTCGATGACCCATTCGGCGCAGGCCGGGACTTCGAGATCGGATGTCTCCGCCTTGACCAGTTCGACCGGCGCGCCGCGCAGACCGCCGGCGAATGCGTACTCGTCATGACCCGCCGGGATCGCGGTACACGCGGCCAGGTGAATGGCCGGATCGCACAAGACGGACACCGCGATCTTCAGCGGCTTGCCCATCGCGCGCGCCTTGGCCAGGTGCAGGCCGATATGGCTCATCGGCGGATTCCAGAAGGCGAAAATCGACAAATGTTTTTTCTGCCGCTCCTCGGAATACGAACCGCCGGTCGGGTGCTCGGCATTGAAGAACTGCGTCAGCCGGTACCAGCCGACGTTGCGCTCGCCCGTCTCCGGGTCTTCGCTGACGACAACGCCGCCGCAAATATAGGACGCACCTTCCTTGCCGAACCACAGCGTCGGCAACTGCTTGTCGAGAGAAATATTGTCCTTGGTGATGACATTCTGCTTGCACGGCGCGTCGGCCCGGTCGACGAGCACCGGCTTGTGCCAGGAAGATTCGTCGGACAGGACGGCGGCGTGCTTCCTCTTCGCCTCGAGCGGATCAGACTCGCCGAGGGTCAGTGCCGTACGCTCGCGCGTCCCAAACGGATTAAAGATGACCGGCACGTCGGGCCGGTTGTATCCGATCAGGTTATTCAGGATCAGGCCAGGCCCGTCGATCTCGGCCAGGTGCCGCATCAGGCTCTGAAGTTCGTTGTTACCGCGCTCGACATTCAGGGGAATGTCGATCTGCTTGAGCTGCCCCTTCTCATCCAGCATGCTAAGAAACTCGCGCATGTCTTTGAAAGCCATTTATTTTATCTCCATTCGAATCTTCTTTTTCTGGGCGAGTGCCGCCGTTCCGACCGCGAACAATAGCATTTATAGGAATGCCGGGCAGCACCGTCATTCGGTACCAAATTGGAACCACCCGCCTGCTGCATACGCCGTGGCCGGTTGCCGGGAACCGCGATGCAGCCCGTCCCGGCAGACTCGCTGCGTGCCCGTTTGGGGTTATAATCCCGCCGCCGAGCAGGTCCGGCCATTTGCCGCGAGCACCCTGCGAACCCAAAAACCTCAAGGCCAGTCATATTTATCAGCAGTTTGCCGCGTGCGCCGACGACAACGCGCCTGGCCGCTGA
>Ga0114949_10002445_pt1 | contig 11624 bp, 10 predicted proteins | sample N074metaG_FD_83505 | JGI IMG/M metagenome (GOLD analysis project Ga0114949, IMG submission 83505) | Deep subsurface microbial communities from Kermadec Trench to uncover new lineages of life (NeLLi) - N074 metaG | ecosystem: Environmental > Aquatic > Marine > Ocean trench > Sediment | place... | reverse complement strand
GACAAATTAAACTGTCTCAATCGACCGTCTTCGCGCTTGGCACGAATAAACTCCAGTACGTCTGGATGGCCAACATCGAACGTGCCCATCTGCGCGCCACGACGGCCGCCCGCTGAGGAAACGGTGAAACACATCTTGTCGTAGATATCCATGAACGACAGCGGGCCGGACGTATAAGCCCCGGCACCCGTCACGTATGCGCCTTTTGGCCGTAGCGTGGAAAATTCATAGCCAATTCCGCAACCGGCTTTAAGCGTCAAACCGGCTTCATGGACCTTGTTCAGAATATTGTCCATGGAATCGGCGACGGTGCCCGAAACGGTGCAGTTAATAGTAGAGGTTGCCGGCTTGTGTTCCTGCGCGCCGGCGTTTGAAATGATTCGCCCGGCCGGAATCGATCCGCTGCGTAACGCCCAGACGAATTCCTCAAACCATTTATCTCTTGCCGATTCTTCCTCTACATCTGCAAGCGCTCGCGCGACCCGCCGATAGGTTTCGTCAATGGTTGCATCGATGACGGTTCCATCCTTGGCGGTAAGGCGGTACTTCGTTTCCCAGATGTCCAGTGACGCTGGCTGAAATTTGATATCGGCAACTGTATTTGCGTCGATATGTACGGCGGACTTCATGTGCCCTTTTACTCCCCTGAACTCCTTACGGAGACCTCAATCCAATATGACTTTCGCTTTTTTGACAGCGAATAGTTCCCCGCTCGCCACATTCTGTTTTTTTGCGGCGAGTGCCAAAAAATGGCTAATCTAGCTATTAATTAAGACACAAGATGTTGTGCCAACCAAGGCACAAGATTATGCCCGAAGTGGGCGACTGTCAAGGCCTTGTTGCAATTTTGTCTATAGACTTAAATATATATAAAACAATATGTTATGAAACCAAGCGCAGTAAGTGCTTTAATTTTCTGGCGAAAAAATTCGCACTAACGTTAAAAAAAAAATCCACAACATCTAGTGGCATTAAGTGAAGTACAAATAGCGCGTAATTGCGACCAAATCCATCAAAATATCCGTCTTGAAACCGCTTGTAATGACAAAAGCAGGCCTCATTTATGTCGCCAGGCAAACACGCGAGCCGCGAGAAGAAGGCCTCGCGCCCAAGCGAAAACCAGCAAATTCAAGGAGTAGGAAAATGAACGTTACAAGATTCGAACCATGGACACTGTTGAACCTGATGCAGCGCGACTTCGAGCGCGCCAGCGGCACCGACGATGGCGGCACAACCGTCGCCGACTGGGTTCCCGCAGTCGATATCGTCGAAGAAAAGGACCGCTTCGTACTTAAGGCAGACCTGCCTGGCGTAAACCCGGACGACATCGACGTCAAAATGGATGATGGCGTCTTGAGCCTGTCCGGCGAACGGACCCACGAAACCAAAAGCGAGATTGATGGCCTACGGCGCGTCGAGCGAGCCAGCGGCAAATTCTATCGTCGCTTCCACCTGCCGGATACGGCCGATGCCGATGAGATTTCAGCAAAAAGCGCCAACGGCATACTGGAAATCAGTATTCCAAAAGTGCCGCAGGTCCAGGCAAGACGGATTACCGTCGAAGCCGCTTAAAGTACTTTTGCGACTAAAATCAGCTGACCCGCATCACTGATTGGTGTGGGCCGGCTTTCGCGTGGTCAGGCGGAACTAATGACGACGCGATACGGTCCCCTTAAGAGTGACTGCAAGCGATTTGCGGCTCATACTTGTTCACGGGCAGTTCATGCCGGCCCGGTACAATTGGCAGGTCGATTTTGATTAAAGATTTAAGGGTTTTATGAATATGCGCATTCAGATTCAATTCCTGTGGGTCAGCTTGCTGATTGTGATGGCAAGCACCGTCGGCGCCGCAATGCCGGCAAGCGTTGATGGCCACCCGATGCCAAGCCTGGCACCGCTGGTAAAAAGAGTGGCACCTGCCGTGGTTAATATTCGGGTCAGCCAGACTATTGACGCCCAGGCACAATATGGCGACGAAATGTTTCGTCGCTTTTTCGGACTGCCGCGATCTCCAGGCGGGACGCGCGAAGTCGCAAGCGCCGGCTCTGGCGTCATCGTTGACGCAAAAAATGGCTACATTCTCACCAACCACCATGTGGTTGCGGGCGCAGACCGGATACAGATTTCACTGCACGATGACACGACTCTCGATGCAGAAATTGTCGGCTCGGACGCTGCAACCGATATAGCAGTGATAAAAGTCGACCCCGAAGGCCTCACCGACATCGCCATAGGCGACTCGGACGCGGTGGAAGTGGGCGACTTTGTTATTGCCATCGGTAATCCGTTCGGCCTTGGGCATACGGTAACCTCCGGCATTGTGAGCGCGAAGGGTCGTACAGGGATCAGCCGCAATGGTTATGAAGACTTTATCCAGACTGACGCCTCCATCAATCCTGGAAACTCCGGTGGCGCACTGGTCAATATGCGCGGCGAGCTGATTGGCATTAACTCTGCCATCATCAGCCGTTCCGGTGGCAATGTCGGCATCGGTTTCGCCGTACCCTCCGAGATCGCCCAGTCCATCATGCGCCAGATTCTGGATTTCGGCGAAGTGCGTCGTGGTCTGCTCGGTGTAACTATCCAGACCATCGACAAGGAAAGTGCCCGCGCACTCGGCACCGAGGTTGAGAGCGGCGCCCTGGTTTCGCGAGTCACGCCCGGTTCCGCCGCCGAAAAAGCGGGCCTGCTGGTTGATGACATCATTATCAGGATTAATGACAACAAAATAGACAGCAGCCGCGAACTAATGAATGCAATCGGGCTGAAAGGTTCGGGCGAAGCCGTCGAAATCGAATTTGTGCGTGATGGCCGCACACGAAATGTGGTTGCGACTCTGGATCAACAGAACAACACTCAAACGGTCGGAGCCAATATTCATCCAGGACTGGCCGGTGCCGTGTTTGCTTCGGCAACAGCGGCCTCCAGCGGTGGCGTCGAAGTTATCGAAATCGTAGCGGGCAGCCTGGCTGCGCAGCGTGGCTTGCGATCCGGCGACATCATCATGCAGGTCAACCGGCAGACGGTACGTAATCTGGCACAACTGCAGGAAATTGCCGCGGAGAGTCAAATCCTGTTTCTGCTGGTGCAACGAGGTGACAGAGCGTTAATGCTGAAGATCCGCTAGTCTTCGCGGAATTAATATTGAAGTTTTCTGAGCACAGGTTGGCCCATTAAATGACATCATCGCGATCGCTATTCGTCACAATCTCGGTCGCGATCCTGATGACGGCCACACTGCCACCATCGGCCAATTCACAAGACATGGATGCACAGGCGTTGCTGGAAGAGCAGCGCCGCGTATTTCGCGAAGTGTACCCGCAAGCGGAGCTTGGTAACTGGCGCCCGGCAGCCAGCAATAATGCTCTGCTGCAGCAATATGTGTTGTGGCCAGAACTCCGGAGTGCATGGTTGCGTACCCGCGTGCGTAACAACGACTTCACCCAAGTCGACGTGTTCCTCGATCAATACGGCACACTGAAGCCCGCCCGCGAACTGCGTTACCACTATGCCTTGTCACTCGGGCGCAGCGGCAGCCACACCCAATATTTCAATTTGTATCAGCAGTTTTTCCAGGGCATGGATGTAACCCGGCTGGATTGCCTGGCCTTGCAGGCAGAGATCGCCGCCGGTCGCGACAAACGGATTGTCAATCGCGGCATCGATATGTGGCTGGTTGGCCGCAGCCAGGTCGACGAATGCGACCCCGTCTTCGATCATTTGCGCGATCGCGGCATTCTGGATACAGCGAAATACCAGGATCGCTTCGAGCTGGCAATCGACGCCCGTCAGTTTTCACTTGCGCGGTATCTCGCCCGATCGTTGCCAGCCGACTACCAGCAAAATGCCAGGCAGTGGACGGCCGTCGTAAACGATCCTGTAAATTACCTGGAAGCTCACGATAAATCGAAAGACGGCGAACAGTACCGCGCCCAACTTTTGTACGCGGTGCAACGAATTGCGTACAAACAACCCGAAATTGCAACCACTCTGTGGCGTGACGTTCAAGACCAATACCCATTCTCAAATGAGCAGCAAAACACTATTGATCGGCACCTGGCACTTTGGGCTGCGCGTCAGGGTCTCGCCGACGCGACCGCAATGCTGGATGCATTGCCCGTAGATGCTGTGGACAAAGAGGTCCGGCGCTGGAGTGTGCGATCCCATCTACGTGAACACGACTGGCGCGCAGTCCTTAACTCGATTAGCGCTATGCCGCCGGAGGAACAGGCCGAGGAAGTCTGGCGCTATTGGCTTGCACGAGCGAATCAACAATTGGGAAACCACGCTGCTGCCAGTTCGATATTCACCGAGCTCGCGCTTGAGCGATCTTTCTATGGTTTCCTCGCGGCCGACCACGAAATTCTGGCTTATTCGTTCTCAAACAGCCCGCTAATCGCTAACGACGAAACCATTGATGAGCTGCGAAACCGCAAATCCCTGATTCGGGCGCACGAACTGTTCGTTGTCGGCCTGGAAGGGCGTGGCCGCTCAGAGTGGGACGCCGCAATCAGCATGTTTAGCGCCGACCAAAAGCTGCAGGCGTCGATTCTTGCGCACCAGTGGGGCTGGCACTCCCGAGCTATCTCTACCGTTGCGACGGTTGGCCAGTTTGACGACCTGGAACTCCGCTATCCGACACCGTATTCGAAAGAATTTATAAAACACGCAAATGGTGCAAACATTCAACACAGTTGGGCATTGGGGATTGCGCGCAGCGAGAGCCTGTTCATGCGGGACATTCGGTCAAGTGCAGGCGCAATCGGCCTGATGCAACTAATGCCGGAAACCGCGCGACGCACTGCCAAAGAGGTGAATTTGAAATATGCCGGCCTCATCACACTGACCGATCCGGACAGCAATATTAAGCTCGGCACTGCCTATTTACGGAAAATGCTCGAGCGATTCGATAACCACCAGGTACTCGCTACGGCGGCCTACAATGCCGGCCCGCTAAACGTCGAAAAATGGCTGCCGAAAGACGGTGACGTTGATGCCCTGATCTGGATCGAAAACATACCGTTTACGGAAACCCGCAAGTATGTGAAACGGGTTCTGGCAACAGATACTATTTTTCACTGGCGCCTGACCGGCGAAACGAAACGATTGACGCCGACACTTGCAAGCGTCCACGCAAATCGAAAGCCGCAGCAGGTCGCTAGCGAAATTGCAGCCCGGTAAGTTGTTCCTGCCGCTCGTCGAAATCCAGGTCAGCCAAAATGCTTGATTGTTCGTAGAAACACGCAAGCTCATTCGAACATGTTTTCAGAATGGCTCTGAATGCCGGCAGATTACTTTCATAAACACCGAACGATGCGAGGCGCGCATTGTTCAGTGGTGGCGCCAACCAGTTCTGTATCGACAATCCGGACTCGTCGATCTTGCTCTGCGTGTCTTGCGACAGCTTGCTCAGTACCGCGTGTTTTTGCGACCTCATGATTTCATCGCTTGCACCACTGGAATATATGCCCTCAAGTTCCTCACGTGCTTTTGCAACCCGTTGTCTCACCGTTTGTAGTAATGCGGCGTGTTGACCTAAGTCGTCTGGCCTTGGCATTAACTCGGAGTACTGTCCCCACCGTTGCATGCCGAACTCTGCGACTGCCGACGCGAACGATTCGTTAAACGCGGTGTCTCCACTCACATATAGCTTCTGATGAGCAAGCTCGTGGAACAAGGTTCGAACCAGGTATTCATCCGACCAGCGCATCATCGTATTGAGAACCGGATCGTCGAATCGGCCAAGCGTCGAGTACGCGGCGACGCCACCGACGTATACGTCCAGGCCCTTTTTCTCCAGTTTTTGCGCCTTTCTGGCCGCTTTGTCCTCGGCAAAGTAGCCTCGATACGCGACGCATCCTGCCACCGGGTAACACCACTGTTTCGGCGTTAGCGAAAATTCGGGCGCTGCAAAAACATTCCAGACAACGAATTCGCGTTCAAGATCCGTATAGCTGAGATAGCTGTCATTCTCGGGCAGCAGCAATTGATCAACCGCAAATCGCCGTGCCTCTTGCACCAGTACCAGTCGCTCACGCAACTCCTCGTCCGTGTCTTCGTCGCTTATGACTTCAGCTATCGGGCGGCGCTTGCGCAATACTTCCATCTGGCCGTTGATCGCCTGCATATAATAACAGCCCTCCAGCAGCGCAAACGCCAGTAGCAATGACGCCACAAAAATCATTCGGATCAGCACACGGCCCGTCGAACAGGCGGTTGTCACTTCGTGGCGTCCTGCGTCGCGTAATGCGGCTCTGTAATGCGTTGCGAGTCGTTGATCTCTTTCATCCTGTTTTCGGGATACACTTGGCACATGAAAGTCTACCTTGTCGGCGGCGCTGTGCGCGATGAAAGACTCGGCATTCCAGTCAAAGAAAGAGACTGGTGTGTTGTAGGCAGCACACCCGATGCACTTGTAGCGCTTGGCTACAAACCCGTTGGCAAAGACTTTCCGGTCTTCTTGCATCCGCAATCTGGCGAAGAATATGCGCTCGCCAGAACTGAGCGAAAGACCGGTGCCGGCTACCACGGCTTCCAGTTTCACGCAGACCCAGATGTCACAATCGAGGACGACCTGCGACGGCGAGACCTTACGATAAACGCCATTGCCGTCGATGAAGACGGTTCAGTAATTGATCCATTTGACGGTGTTGCCGATATCGAATCACGCGTCTTGCGTCACGTGTCAGATGCCTTTGTCGAAGACCCGGTACGAATCCTCAGGGTCGCCAAATTTGCCGCACGTTTTGCGGCACTTGGGTTCACCGTGGCGGACGACACAATCGACTTGATGTCCGAGATGGTTGCCAACGGCGAAGTGGATGCACTGGTTCCGGATCGCGTCTGGAAAGAAACCGAGGCAGCTCTTGTCAACGACAATCCACAGGTGTTCTTTGAGATTCTCCGTCAATGTGGCGCGCTGCATCGCCTCTACCCGGAAATAGACAGTTTGTTTGGCGTGCCGCAGCCCCCGAAATGGCATCCGGAGATCGACTGCGGCATTCATACCATGATGGTGCTGGAGCAGGCGGCAAAACTGAGTCCCGATGGCGACATGCGCTTCGCGGCTCTGGTTCACGACCTGGGCAAGGCGACCACAGACAAGAAGCTCCTGCCCTCTCATTACGGCCACGAACAACGCAGCGTCAAGCTGATCAAGAAGCTGGCGGGCCGGCTGCCGGTACCGAATGCCTACCGCGACCTGGCGCTTCTTGTTGCCGAGTTTCATGGTCACGCTCACCGTGCGCACGAGCTGAAGGCAGCAACGCTGTTGCGGGTAATAAAAAGGACGGACGCCCTTCGCCGGCCCGAGCGATTCGAAAAATTCGTTATCGCATGTGAGGCGGATGCGCGAGGACGAACGGGCATGGAGGAAAACCCGTATCCGCAAGCAGACTATTTGCGAGGCGCGCTACAGGCGATCGTCGGATTTTCTGCGCGGGACTTCAAAGATGATGACTTGAGCGGCCCGGAACTAGGTCACGCTATCGATGACGCGCGTATTAGCGCATTGAAATCCTACAAGTCAGGACATCAGCCCCCGAAAAAATAAAAGCTGATGGCAAACGCAAAGGTATTGCCAAAGTTCTCGGACTCGTCGAACGCGAAGCGAAACTCCAGGTCGCTTGCAGGATTGCTTGGCGTTATAAAGCCTACTGAAATCGAGCGCACTTTGCCCCCATCGACAGCCGTTTGCCAATTGCTCAGTGTCAGATCCAGCGACCGATTGCCGAAACGAAACTCCACGCCACCGTTGAGGCGGTAATCAATCAGGCTGTTCATAAGGCTGAGCCTTGATGACGACAGCAAACGCAAAGAGTCGATTTCCGGCTGCAGGCGGATGTCGCGTGAGTAGTCATAGCTCATGCCGCTGGCAAAAATTCGCGAATTGTCGCTGGTGTTCAGAGACGCTGTGGCACCGATGCCGTCAGCCGTGAATTCGACCATGCGAACTCTGTCATCGAACGGCGAGATAAATACAAAGTCAAAATCTCTGCGTTCAAAGTCGAACGACAACGAACCTTTCTTGCCGCGGAAAAACAGTGCGCCTCGAATATCCGTGCTATCGAGAATGTCGTTGTCGCCCCAGTAAGCGGCCCCTGCCCGTACGCCAAGTACGCCGAACGACTGTTCTATCGCCGCATCCAGATAAAGGGTTTCAAGACCTCCCGAAACGCCGCCGGTATCGGTTCGTGCAACCACGCCCGAAAGCCACGTGCTTTCGGTCACGCCATAGTCTATAAACCCGGCAATGGCGCGGCCACCGGCATTGTCTGCCTCGGCAGTGAGGCCAAGCACGTAACCCGCGCCCGCCTGGGCATTGCCTGCACAAAACGCAGACCCTGCCAGTAACAATATGCATGTCCTAAACAAAGACATAGAGAATCACACCCGCAAGAATGAGCCTGTATATAGCAAACGGTACAAGTCCAATTGCGTTTACAAAGCGCATGAAAAATTCGATGCTTATATAGGCAACAATCGCTGAAATTACCGCTGCTATCGCCAAAGTACCCCAGGCGATCAATTCACCAGACATAATCATGGACGCCCCTTTGTAGAGGGTCGCCAGAAGAATGACTGGCACGGACAGTAAAAACGAAAAGCGGGCGGCATCCTGGCGCTTCAGGCCCATCGCCATCGCAGCGGTAATGGTGATGCCGGAGCGGGACGTTCCTGGTACCAGTGCCAGCGCCTGGGCAAGGCCAATCAGGAATGCGTCGCGGATTTTTACGCTGCCTATATCGCGATTCTGTGCACCGAACTTATCTGCCAATGCCAGCAATACGCCGAAGCCCGCCAGCGGCACGACGACAACCAACGGGTTGCGAAAATTTGTCTCAATCCACCCTGCAAACAGCAAACCTGCAATGGCAGCCGGAATGGTCGCCAGTGCAATGCCGATCGCCAGTTGTGATGAGCCCGAAGACATGTCGCCACCCAGTGCCGAGAAACCACCGCCGATCAGCTTTTTTAGGTCGGCTCGAAAATACACGCACACAGCGCCAAGCGTTCCAAAATGAACGGCAATGTCGAACACCAGTCCCTGATCGTCCCAGCCGAATACACTCGGCACCAAAACCAGGTGACCGGAACTGGAAATCGGCAAAAACTCGGTGAGTCCCTGCACGACTGCCAGCACAACTACTTGTATCCAGGCCATTCTTTATTCCTGTGATTCGACATTAAGTCGCGAACTCGCTGTGCGCCGTCAAAGCGTATGCGACCGATCCGCGTCAGAAAATAAATCCGGCACCTTTATTTTGCCTTTACTCAAACCCAGGCACTTGAAGTTTTCGCCCATTTCACCGGGCATCATCAGCAATTTAGCTTGTTGCGACAGCTTAATCTGCGCCTCAGTTGGCAAACTGGCGATGTCTTGCAGTTCCTGCGCAATGCCACCCAGCAACAGAAACTGCGCCTGAGTGACAAAGCCCTCAATTTTCAGGCCACCATCGTAAGCCGCGTTGGCCACCTGGGAAAAATTCACCCAGGCCGTCAGATCCTGTATGCCCGGCAGAACCAATGGATCATTGTGTACGTGATGTCGGAAATGGCAACGCAACCAGCCACCGTAGCGATCCGCGGCATAGTAGTCCCTCTGGCTAACACCGTAGTCGAACAAGAACACAAAGCCCTGCTCCATGCAGCCGGCCAGGTTGCCCAACCATTCGTAAACACCGAGCGAGACTTCCGACTGATAGCCGTCTGGCAATTCGAGATTCAAGTCGGTTTCAATACTCTGCACGGCTGCCGCCAAAACGTCGGGTGCAGGCAGTTCCGCCCAGGTGAATTCGCCGTCAGCGATCGTTACCGCCAGTTGAAAAACCTGGCCATTGCGCTTCACAAAGCGTTCGACAGGCAACGCATCAAGCACCTCATTGGCCACAATGACGCCGGTGAAGGATTCGGGCAGGTCGCTCAACCAGACAACGTTGTCGACGTAATCCGGCAGAGCGGTCTCGATCGCAATGCGCTGCCGCTCCTGCAAGTCTGGTGACACCTCGAGAATGTAGTAACGACTTGGCAATAATCCCAACGACTCAAGACGCTGCAACATGTCGACAGCCAGCACCCCGCTACCCGCTCCTATCTCCAGTACGGCTCGATTCTCGAAATTCCTTATCTGCCCGAGAACAATAGCGGCCTGATTCGCCAGCACCTTGCCAAATAATGTGGAAATTTCCGGCGCAGTAACGAAATCGCCTGCTTCACCAAATTTCGTCGCGCCCGCATGATAGTACCCAAGGCCCTTTGCATATAAGGCGTGATGCATGAATTCAGCAAAACCAATGCTGCCGCCAGCACCGTCGATCACATCAATAATATGATCGCGCACGCGCTCACTGTGCGCCTGACTATCGGCATCGGGCGACGGCAGCTTGCTTGTGTTCGTGTTCAATACGGGCATGAGCGTGACATTGTTCTCAACAATGCTGACAATGTATTTCGCCGGACCGCCAATTGCTACGCCCGGGCGATCTTTTTCAATAAATATTGTTTTGGATGCATATGCCGAAAATAGAATCGACATCACTGGAGGGCAAATGCGCACTCATCACAGGCGCCGCTCGACGCATCGGCGCCACTATTGCATCGCGCCTGCATGAAGCGGGGGCCAGCGTCGCGATCCACTACCGAGGATCAGCGCAAGAAGCAACCGACCTGCGCGACCAACTAAATGCCAAACGAAACAATTCAGCAGAAACTTTCCAGGCTGATCTGAACGACCAAAAACATATCGACTCCTTGGTGCAGGACGTTTTGCAGTGGTCGGGCCAACTTGACGTGCTGGTAAACAACGCCTCAGGTTTCTACGCCACCCCAATTGGCTCGATAACAACCGACCAATGGGACGACCTGATCGGCAGCAACCTGAAAGCCCCGTTATTCCTCTCACAAGCGGCGATGTACGCACTGAAAAATTCCAACGGATGCATCATCAACATAGTAGACATCCATGCACAACGCCCACTACGTAATCACCTGGTCTACGGCGCAGCAAAAGCAGGCCTCGCAATGCTAACCCGCTCCCTGGCAAAAGACCTGGCACCTGAAATCAGGGTAAACGGCATTTCGCCCGGCGCCATTCTGTGGCCGGAAGACGAAATGACCGAGGACACGAAAGAAAACATCCTCAATCAGATCCCGCTGGCCCGGCAGGGCAAACCAAATGACATAGCAGATACAGTAATCTTCCTCGCGCGCGATGCGCACTACATCACAGGACAAATCATCGCAGTAGACGGCGGACGATCCTTAGGCTGGTAACGGCTGATTGAGGGATGACGGCGACCGGATCGCTGGCAGTCCCTTAACGGAAATAAATCGGACCGCAGGGAGCCATTCCGTTAAGGGACTGCCAGCGATCCGGTCGATACCGTCAAAAGGCCCCGGCAAACTCCCTGTGAGCCGGCCCAAGCAAGTCTGGCTTTCGCAACTCCCCGAGCAACGCCTTTTCCTGCCCGCTTCCGAACTGCTGCGACGCTACCGGACAGGCACCATTAGCGAAGTACGACAATGCAACCACAACATTAGGGTCATCGTCCGCTCCAACCACTATGGACAGGTCATCGACAGCGGGACAATCAACCGGCAACCCATCAAAGTAACCGCCTTCGCCT
>Ga0114949_10002443_pt1 | contig 11630 bp, 10 predicted proteins | sample N074metaG_FD_83505 | JGI IMG/M metagenome (GOLD analysis project Ga0114949, IMG submission 83505) | Deep subsurface microbial communities from Kermadec Trench to uncover new lineages of life (NeLLi) - N074 metaG | ecosystem: Environmental > Aquatic > Marine > Ocean trench > Sediment | place... | reverse complement strand
TCGTCGTACTCGAGCAGGCCCGAGCTGAGCGGTTGGGACAGCTTGGAGCCGTCGCGATAGAGCGCGTTTGCCTTGAGGCCGAGGCGCCAGGACAGCATGTAGGCTTCCTTGCAGTCGTCGACGTCGGCGTCGCTGGGCATGTTGATGGTCTTCGAGATCGCGCCCGAGACGAACGGTTGGGCCACCGCCATCATGCGGATGTGACTTTCCACCGAGAGGCAGCGTTTGCCGTTGCGGCCGCAAGGATTGGCGCAGTCGAACACCGGCAGATGCTCGGTTTTCAGGTTCGGCGCGCCCTCCAACATCATGGCGCCGCAGCAATAGGTGTTGGCCGCGTCGATCTCCGTCTTGGTGAAGCCGAGCGCTTTCAGCATGTCGAAGGAGACTTCGTTCAATTGCGCCGCGTCGATGCCCAGCGCCTTGGTGCAAAAGTTGGCGCCGAGGGTCCACTGGTTGAAGGCGAACTTAATGTCGAAGGCGCTGGCCAGGTTCGCCTCCAGCGCCTCTAGCGCGGCCTTGGTGAAGCCCTTCTCCTCGAGCCGCGCGTGGCAAATGCCGGGCGCGTCCTTGAGCGTGCCGTAGCCGACCGCGTAGCGGATGATCGCCTCGATCTGGGTCTCGGCGTATCCAAGCGTGCGCAGCGCTTCGGGCACCGTGCGGTTGATGATCTTGAAATAGCCGCCGCCGGCCAACTTCTTGAATTTGACGATCGCGAATTCCGGCTCGATGCCGGTGGTGTCGCAGTCCATGACCAGGCCGATGGTGCCGGTCGGCGCGATCACGCTGACCTGAGCATTGCGGTAGCCATGCGCCTCGCCGAGTTCGAGCGCGCGGTCCCAGGCACCTTTGGCAGCCTTGATCAGGACCTGTTCGGGGCAGGCCTCGGCGTCGAGCGGCGCCGGTTTGATCGAAAGCCCTTCGTAGCCGGATTCCTCGCCATAAGCCGCGCGCCGGTGGTTTCGAATGACTCGGCCCATGGCCTCGGCGTTTTCGGCGTAGCCCGGAAAGGCCCCGAGCTCGGCGGCCATCTCGGCCGAAGCCGCGTAGGCGGCGCCGGTCATGACCGCGGTCAGCGCGCCGCAAAAAGCACGACCCTCCTCGGAGTCGTAGGATAGGCCGCGGGCCATCAGCAGCCCGCCGATGTTGGCGTAGCCCAGGCCGAGCGTGCGGAACTCGTAGGAGCGCCGGGCGATCTCACGCGAGGGAAATTGAGCCATCAGAACCGAAATCTCGAGCACGATGGTCCACAGGCGCACCGCGTGCTCGAAGGCCGGGGCGTCGAAGCTGCCGTCGTCGTGGCGGAACGCCATCAGGTTGAGCGATGCCAGATTGCAGGCGGTATCGTCGAGGAACATGTACTCGGAGCAGGGATTGGAGGCGTTGATCCGCCCGGTGTTCGGACAGGTGTGCCACTCGTTGATGGTGGTGTCGTACTGCATGCCCGGATCGGCGCAGGACCAGGCCGCGACCGCGATCTGCTCCCACAGGTCGCGCGCTGGAATGGTTTTGGCGACCTTGCCGTCGGTGCGCTGGATCAAGTCCCAGTCGCCGCCGTTCTGCACCGCCTCGATGAATTCGTTCGGCACCCGCACCGAGTTGTTGGAGTTCTGTCCCGATACCGTGAGATAGGCCTCCGAATCCCAGTCGGTGTCGTAGGTCCGGAAATCGATCGAGGTGAAGCCCTGGCGCGCCAGCCGGATCACGCGCTGGACGTAGTTTTCCGGAATATCGGCACGGCGCGCGGCCTTGATCGCTTTTTTGAGCGAGGCGTTGCGCTTGGGATCGAAGGCCGCTTCGGGATCGGCCTTTTGGTCTCCGGCGTCGCCCGGCTGGCAGGCCTGCATGACCGCGTTCATGTGCCGGTTGCACGCCTTGGAACCGGCGACCAGGGCCGCCACCTTCTGTTCCTCGGTGACCTTCCAGTTGATGTAGTTTTCGATGTCCGGATGGTCGATGTCGACACTGACCATCTTGGCGGCACGCCGGGTGGTGCCGCCGGACTTGATGGCGCCGGCCGCGCGGTCGCCGATCTTGAGGAACGACATGAGCCCGGACGACTTACCGCCGCCCGACAGCGGCTCGTTTTCGCCGCGCAGGCGCGAGAAGTTGGTGCCGGTGCCCGAGCCGTACTTGAACAGGCGTGCCTCGCGCATCCACAGATCCATGATGCCGCCGTCATTGACCAGGTCGTCGCTGACCGACTGGATGAAGCAGGCGTGGGGCTGGGGTTTCTCGTAGGCCGAGGTCGAGCGCATCAGCTTGCCGGTCTCGAAATCGACGTAGTGGTGACCCTGGCTCGGCCCGTCGATGCCGTAAGCCCAGTGCAATCCGGTGTTGAACCACTGCGGCGAGTTGGGCGCCGCCATCTGGCGCGCCAGCATGAAGCGCAGCTCGTCGTGGAAGGCGTGGGCGTCGTCCTCGGTGTCGAAGTAGCCGCCCTTCCAGCCCCAGTAGGTCCAGGTTCCGGCCATGCGGTCGAAGACCTGCTTGGCGCTGGTTTCGCCGCCTTCCGGTTGGGCCGTCTGGTGCGCGCCCGTGTCTGAATCGGAGTCGGAATCGGAGTCGGCGGGGACCGAACGCCACAGCCATGACGGCACGGTGTTTTCCTCGACTCGATTCCGCTTGGCGGGTACGCCGCGCTTGCGGAAATACTTCTGCGCGAGGACGTCGCAGGCGACCTGGCTCCAACCGGCCGGTACCTCGATGTCCTGGGCCTGAAACACGATCGAGCCATCCGGATTCCGGATTTCGCTCGAGGTCGAGCGAAACTCGATGTTCTGATAGACGTCCTTATTCGCATCCGTAAAACGGCGATCGACCCGCATAACCCTGCTGTTCCCTCTGACCTAGGTGTTGATTTTATTGCCCCACGCCCGAGGCGCCTGAAGATACGGCCTGTGTCGGTTATTGCGCCGGCCGTATTCCTGCGCCGCGTCCCCCCCAAACTCATGCCGGCGCGCTTCGTGACGCCTGTCCGGATAGATCTTGTGGGGGGAAATGATCTAACCACAAGATGTGGCGCATGTCACCAAGGAAACGATTAACGATTGGTTAACGCCCCAGATTTGGGGGAGGAAATGAGGGATAACTTGGGGGCTGACCCGCGTGTTCGGGACCGGCCGGTCACCGACTCGGGCTCACGCCCGTTCGGCCAAGGGCAGGTTGACCAGCAGGTTCTGGGGCTTCAGGCGCAGAGTCCCCTCCGGGGTCGTGGCCATGGCCAGGTAGACCGGGCGGCCGGCGACTCCGGCGGCCATCACGCTGGGGTCGGCGAACTCGAGCCGGAACAGGGCGAGCAGGCGGGCCAGGCGCGCCTCGCCGACCTCGACCCCATTATAGAGATCGTTGAGCAGGGCGCTGCCCTCGGCGTCCAGGCCGATGTGCCAGACCCACTTTTCGTCGGTGATCGTTTGCACCGGCTGGATCGAGACCGAAAGATCGAGGAAATGGCGGATCCAGGCTTCCAGCACCCGGCACAGCGCGTCCAGGCCGGCGCCGGCGAAGTTTAGGTTGAGCACGGTGTCGTAGCGCTGGTCGCGACTCCAATAGAGCTCCGAATTGGACTCGTCGAGCACCTCGAGTTCGACCGTGCGCAGCGGCGCCTGGCTCTCCACGATCAGCCGGCCGAGCGAGCCGAAACCGCCGGAAGTCGCGTACATTTCCACGGTTTCGGCGTCGGCCGCCATGACGTGGCCGTCGTTGATCGTGACCTTTTGCTCGCGGAACAGCAGCTCGCCGGCGCGCGCCCTGAGTCCGTCTTCACAACCCTCGAGCACGGCGCGCAGGATGACGTGCGCCAATTGGTCGATGAATAGCGGCGGCACCGGGGCCGAATCGCCGCCGTTATCGCCGCCGTTTCCGGCCGGGGGCAGGAAAAGCCGCAGATAGCACTCCTCCAACGTACCGGCCGCCACCAAGCGGTCGCGGAAGCCGAGCACGATCCGGTAGGTGTCGCGCGCGTCGGGATCGGCGAGTTCGCCCAGGCGCGCCTCCGAGACCGCCTCGCGCGGGTTGGCGATCAGCGCCGCGTGCAGGGCCCTTTCGGTGGGACAGGATTCCTCGACCGGCCGCACCTCCGGGCGCATGAAGTAGGCGCGCAAAAAATCATCCCCGGCGGCGAGATGCCCCTGGGGTCGGCGTTCCAATAGGCTATAGCCCGAGTCGCTCCAAAAATCCGTCATGGCCGCTTCTATATGGACTGAGCGGCGGCGAGGTGCAATATTCCCCCGCGCCCGCACCAAGCTAAAGGGATTCGATGGTTGGCACTTCGCTCGGCACGCGGCTCTACACCTGGCTCAAAGGCGAGGAGGTTGGCCGCGATCGCTTCGGCAACCGCTTTTTCCGCGAGAGGGGCGGCGGCAAGGTGCATGCCGACTCGATTCGCAAGGAACGGCGCTGGGTCATGTACGAGGGTGAGGTCGAGGCCAGCCGGGTGCCACCGGACTGGCATGCCTGGCTGCACCATACCGTTGCCGAACCGCCACCCCCTGGGGATCCGGTCCGGCATCCCTGGGAGAAGGAGCACCGGCCAAATCTGACCGGCACCGGCGAGGCCTACCGGCCGCCCGGCCATACCCTGTCCGGTGGCAAGCGCGCGCGCGGCACAGGTGACTACGAGCCCTGGACGCCGGAATAGTTATTTACGGCCTTAGGCGCGACACCCCGCGGGGTGCGCGAATCGGACGAAGGAGACCGCAATGCGACGAAACGTGATCGAAACCGTGATGGGCGGCGTGGTCCTCATCGTCGCCGCCATGTTCGTCGGCATCGCCTTCCAGAGTGGCACCGTGACCTCGCCGTCGGGCTACCAAATCTCCGCCGAGTTCGACGATGCCTCGGGCTTGGGGCCGGGCAGCGAGGTGCGCATGTCCGGTGTCAAGATCGGCACGGTGCAACGCCTGGAATTGAACCCGGAAAGTTATTTCGCGGTGGTCACCCTGAATATCTCCGATTCGATCCGGCTGCCGCGCGACACCTCGGCCCGAATCATCGCCGACGGCCTGCTGGGCAGCAACTTCATCGCGCTCGAGCCCGGCGGCGACGAGGAAATGATCCCGCCCGGCGACCCGATCAATTTCACTCAGGGCTCGATCAACATGGTCGACCTGCTCGGCCGGTTTATCTTTAGCGCCGCCGAAGTGGCGAACGAAAAAACGCCTCAGTAGCGGCGTCGGCGAACGAGTTCGACGAGACTAGATAAAATGCGGGGCCTCCCCGACCCGTGACCCTCGAAAAGCAAATCCGCGCGACCGGTAGCGGCCACCGGCGCATTGCCGCCGCGATTGGCCTGAGCTTGGCCTTGGGCGCCGGGCCGATCTCGAGTCCAGCCGCGGCTCAGGAGGCCGAGCGCCTGGGCGCCATCCTGCAGGGCCTGGACAAGACCACCGCCCGGGTCTCGACCATCGAGGCGCCGCTCGACCGGCCGGTGCGCTTCGGGACCCTCCAGATCGTCGCCCGCGCTTGCCACAAGAAGCCACCGACTGAAACGCCGGAGAGCACGGCGTTCCTGGAGATCGTCGACATCCGCCCGGATTCGCCCGCGATTCCGGTATTCACCGGCTGGATGTTCGCTTCTTCCCCGGCGGTTTCGGCCATGGAACACCCGGTCTATGACGTTTGGGTGGTCGACTGCCGCGCCATTGCGCCGCCCGAGGAGCCCGGGATGCTGGAGGAACTCGGGGGGCCGGGGGAACTCGGGGAGGACGGAGAGCCCGAGATCCTCGAAATCGGCGAGCCGCCGGCGGAGTGACGCGCGCCATTGCCGCAGATCCGCGAGTCCTTCGCCGAAACCGTGGCGGCGATCGCGACCGGCGTTACTCTTCGCGCGAACAGTCTTTCAGGAAAGTCTCGACTTCCGCCGGCGTGACCGCGCTGGTGAAGCGGGCTTGGCTGGTGATCGCCGCGGCCAACGCGCTGCGGTATTCCTGACGCGGGATCTCGATGACCCCGAAGCGTTCCAGGTGGGCGGTCACGAACTGGGTGTCGAGCAGGCGGTAACCGCCTTTGCGCAAACGCAGCACCAGGTGCGTGAGCGCCACCTTGCTGGCGTCGGCCACGCGGCTGAACATGGACTCGCCGAAAAACGCGGCGCCGAGCGACACGCCGTAGAGCCCGCCGACCAGCTCGTCGTCCTGCCAGCATTCGATCGAATGGGCGAAGCCCATGCCGTGAAGTTCGGAATAGAGGTTCTGGATCGCCGGGTTGATCCAGGTATCGGGCCGGTTGTCGGCCGGCTCGGCGCAGAATTCGATGACCTGAGCGAAGGCGTTGTCGCAGGTGACCTTAAAATCGCCACGCCGGATGCGCCGCCGCAGCTTGCGCGGTACGTGGAATGCGTCGAGCGGCAGCACGCCGCGCTGCTCCGGATCGATCCAGTGGAGTTCGCGGTGCTCGCGCCCCTCGGCCATTGGGAAGATGCCGATCGCATAGGCGCGGAGCAGGATGTCCGGCGTCAGTTCCATCGCGTCGGCATGATAGATGGTGTGGCGGAAATACGCGAGGTCCTAGTGTCGTGGTGGAACTTCAGTAGGTGCCCTCCGCCAGGTTGCTGACGAAGCGTTCGAGCCAGTGGATGTCGTAGTCGCCGTTGATAAAGTCGCTTTCGCCGATCAGGCGCTGATGCAGCGGGATCGTGGTGTTGACGCCGGCGACCACGAACTCCTCGAGCGCGCGACGCAGGCGCATCAGGCATTCATTGCGGGTCTGGCCGTGGACGATCAGCTTGGCGACCAGGCTGTCGTAGTAGGGCGGCACCCGATAACCGGCATAGAGCCCGGAATCGACCCGTACGCCGAGCCCGCCGGGCGCGTGGTAGTCGGTCACCACGCCCGGCGAGGGCACGAAAGTCACCGGGTCTTCGGCGTTGATCCGGCATTCGATGGCGTGGCCGGAGAAACCGATGTCGTCCTGGCCGAAGCTCATGGGCAGGCCGGCGGCAATACGAATCTGCTCGCGCACCAGGTCGATGCCGGTGATTGCTTCGGTAATCGGATGCTCGACCTGCAGGCGGGTGTTCATCTCGATGAAGTAGAATTCGCCATCCTCGAAAAGGTACTCGACGGTGCCCGCGCTCTGATAGCCGAGCTGGCCGATGGCCTCCGCGGTCAGGTGCCCGATGCGATCGCGCGCCTCGGCGTTGAGGGCGGGCGAGGGGGTTTCCTCAAGCAGTTTCTGGTGACGCCGCTGCAGGGAACAGTCGCGCTCGCCCAGATGCACCACGTTGCCCAGACCGTCGGCCATGATCTGGACCTCGACGTGGCGCGGATGGTCGAGGAATTTCTCCAGGTAGACCGCGTCGAAACCGAACGAGGCCTTGGCCTCGGTGCGGGCGAAATTAAAGGCTTCGAGCAGCTCGCCCTGGGTCGGCGCCAGCTTCATGCCGCGCCCGCCGCCGCCCGCCGCCGCCTTGATCAGCACCGGATAGCCGATCCGCTCGGCGATATCCGCCGCCTCCTCGGCCGAAGCGATCGCGCCATCGGAACCGGGCACCACCGGTATACCTAGGTCGTCGGCGGCCTGTTTGGCGGCGATTTTATCGCCCATCAGGCTGATATGCTCGGGCTTGGGGCCGATGAACACCAGGCCGTGCTCCGCGACCATGGCCGCGAAGTCCGGGTTCTCCGACAGGAATCCGACCCCGGGATGGATCGCGTCGGCCCCGGTAATCGTGGCCGCGGAGAGGATCGCGGAGGCATTTAGGTAGCTGTCCTTGGCCGGCGGCGGGCCGATGCAGACGCTTTCGTCGGCGAGCCGCACGTGCATGGCCTCGGCGTCGGCGGTCGAATGCACCGCCACGGTCTGGATGCCCATCTCGCGGCAGGCGCGGTGAATCCTGAGCGCAATCTCGCCCCGGTTCGCGATGAGGACTTTTTCGAACATGCCGTTGGCGAAAGTTGACGTTATTCGAGGATCAGCAGCGGTTCGCCGAACTCGACCGGCTGGCCGTCGCTGACCAGAATCTGAGTTACGGTTCCGGCGTGGGGGCTGGCCAGGGGGTTCATCACCTTCATGGCCTCGATGATCAACAGGGTCTGGCCCTCGGTGACTTTATCGCCGACCTTGACCAGGGTGGCCGCGCCCGGCTCGGCCGCCAAGTAGACCGTGCCGACCATGGGTGAGGTCACGGCGCCGGCGGGGATGGCTTCGGCGCCCGGCGGGGCGCCCGGGACCGGCGCGCCGGCGGGCGACGCGGTGGTCGGCGCCGTGGCGGCGGCGGCGGACCCGCCGCCACGGCCGACGCGGATGCGCTTGCCGTCTGCCTCGAATTCGATCTCGCTCAGGCCGGTTTCCTCTAGGAGCGCCGCCAACCGCCGGATCAAGTCGTCGTCTGGATCGAACTTGGCCATTATCAAGGACCCTTGGAGTTACGCGTCTTGGCTTTCGGCCAACTGGCTGGCGAGGGCCTCCAGCGCCATGATGTAGCCGCGCGCCCCGAAACCGCAGATCACGCCTTGCGCCGCCTTGGAGATGTAGGAGTGGTGGCGGAATTCCTCGCGCTGGTGGATGTTGGACAGGTGCACCTCGACGATCGGCAGCTCGGCGATCAAAAGCGCATCCAAGATCGCCACCGAGGTGTGGCTATAGGCGCCCGGGTTGATGATGATGCCCTGCATTCTGCCGCGCGCGGCCTGGATCCAGCCGACCAACTCGCCCTCGCTGTTGGACTGGCGGCACTCGACGGCCAGGCCCAGGTCCTTGGCGCGCGATTCGCAGGCCGCCTCGATGTCGGCCAGCGTGGCCGCGCCATAGATCTCCGGCTGACGCATGCCCAGCATGTTCAGGTTGGGTCCGTTCAGAATCAGAATTTTCGCCGCTGTGGCCACCCGCGTCCCCCCTTCGTGGCCGACCGCGCTCGCCCGCGAGCGGCCGCCATCGCCATGGATCAAGCGATATCACAGCCCACCGCGCGGGCGCAATGCATGAGGGGCGATGGCTGCGGCGGCGGTTATTCCCGTGCTGCCCCGGCGCCGGAACTGCTAACATTGCACAAGGCGCGCTATTGGGCAGTGCGATACAACGTTCCTCGGCGGGTTTCCCGACCTACAATCACACAGAACCCTGGAGCCGAAGGTTGCTCAGCGACGTTTCCCCGGTCTGGTTTGCCTTGACCTCGGCGCTGTTGTTCGCGGTCGGGGCGCATTTCCAAAACCTCGGGCTCGCACGCGTAAAATCCGATAGCGGCGCGGCGATTTCGATCGCGTCCTCGGCGATTTTTTACTGGTTGTTGGCGCCGTTTATGCTGGTCGGGGCGAACTGGTCCCAGTCGGCGGTCTGGATTTTCGTTTTTATCGGGCTGTTCCGCCCCGCGGTTTCGGCCAATCTCGCGGTCGCCGGGATGCGTCATCTCGGGCCCACATTGGCCAGCACTTTGAGTTCCACCTCGCCGCTATTCGCCGCCGCACTCGGCGTGCTCTGGCTCGGCGAGAGCCTGACCTGGACGACCGTCTTGGGCACTCTGGGCATCATCGTCGCGGTCGTGGTGCTGGCTTGGCGCGGCAATCGGGCCGCGGTTACCTGGCCACTTTGGGCGCTTGGCCTGCCGGTCGGCGCGGCGGCGGTGCGCTCGATGGGGCACGTGCTCACCAAGCTCGGCCTGGACATCACGCCCGATCCCTATTTTGCCGGGCTGGTCGGATTCTCGGTCTCGGCCCTGGTCATGGCCGTGGTTCAGCGCCTGCGCCCGGGCGCCCAGCCCGTACCGTGGCGCGGCGGCGGACCCTATTGGTTCATGGCCGCCGGCGTGATCATGGGGACCTCGCTCCTGTCGCTGAACACCGCGCTGCTGCGTGGGAATATCGTGACCGTGGTCCCGATCGTCGCCTGTTCGCCGGTTTTCACCATGCTGCTAAGCGTGGCGGTCTTCCGCCGCGAAAGGCTGACGGCGCGCACCGTGCTCGCCGTGTTCGTCGTGGTTCCCTCGGTGGTTCTGATCGCGCTGGGAATCTAGCTCTGTTTGGCGCGGGCCTGGGCGACCAAGCGCTCGAGGGTCTGGCGGTCGACGGCACCGGGCACCAGGGTGTCGCCGATCACGAAGGCCGGGGTGCCGGTGATCTGGAGCGACTGAGCCAGTTCGTGGTTGCGCGCGATCATGGCCTGGATCTCCGGAGACTTCATGTCCCTCGTCATGAGATCGACGTCGACGCCGACAGAGCGCGCGATCCGGCGTATGTGTGGGTCGCTCATGTCGCCCGCCTCGGTCATCAGCGCCCAGTGGAATTCCTCGTACTTGCCTTGTTTGGCTACCGCGAGGGCCGCCCGCGCCGCCTTGATCGACTTTGGCCCGAGAATCGGAAACTCCTTCATCACCAAGCGGATATTACCGTCGGCGGCGACCACCTCCTTGATCGTGCTGGCGGCCCGCTTGCAGTACGGGCATTTGTAGTCGAAGAACTCGACAATCGCGACATCGCCATCCGGGTTGCCCATCACTGGCGTGTCCGGGTCCGAGGTCAGCGCCGCGCGCGAGGCGATTACTGCATCCTGTTGCCGCTGCTGTTCGGCCACCTTCTGGCGCTGCTGGTGCTCGTTCAGAGACTGGATCAGCACTTCCGGGTTCGCCAGCAGATAGTCGCGGACGATCCCTTCGATCCCTTCGACCTGCTCTGGGCCGAAGCCGCCCGGGCGGCTTTGCTCTTGGGCCGAGACCGGGCCCGACAGCGCCAGGGCCAAACACAAGACCCCCAGGCTCAACGCGGTCGCCGCGGTCGCCGTGCCGGCAATCATTCGTGTCAGTCTCCGGGCGATTCGCACTATAAAATCCTCCTGGCCTGTGCACCGGAATCATACCCGGACACCGGTTAACATCCTGTAATGACGCTAAGTTCTATCGTCTCCGGCGCCTTGGGGCAAATCACGCTTGAGTTATTGCCGATTGGCCAAGCGCGCCGCGGCCTGCTCGACGTCGTTGGCGCGCAGCCAGCCGGCGCTATTTTTGGCCAGGATTTTCTGGGCCCGGACCGCCTGTTGGTGCGCTTCCCCGCCTCGGCCGCGCGCCAGCGCGCTCTCGGCCAGCGCCAGGGCGGTCATGCCGACATCGCCGTTGCGGCCGTGGGCAATCGCCGCCAAGCGCCAGGCGAAGGAGTTTCCCGGCTCGTAGCGCAGGACTTCGGTCAGGTGGCCCAGCGCCTTGGCGTTCAACTCGGGGCCGTTCAGCTCTGGGCTGTTGGCCTCGAGTTGTACCTGGGCCAGGCTAAGCCGCAGCAGCGGGGCATCCGGCAACAGCCGCACCGCGGTCTCGTAGGCCGGTAGAGCCTCGGCGATGCGGCCGTTCTCGAACAGCATCTGGCCTCTGAGTTCGTGGAAGTAGGGATCGCTGGGATACTCGGCGATCAAGGCATCGATCTGGGTTAGCGCGGCCGTCAGATCGGAACTCCGGTACCGGGCGATGGCCCGGGCGTAGCGCGCGGGCAGGCTTTTGTCTTCCAGGGGATAGTGCTGCAGGACTCGGGCGTTTGGCTCCAGGAAGCCGATCAGTTTCGCCCGCAGGCGCGCGTGCATCGCCACGAAGTCGGGTCTGGCACCTGCCGGGCCGTAAGGCGAAATCCTGGACTGCTCCTGCAGGAATCTGATCCGGTCCTGGGTCAGGGGATGGCTGCGCAAATAGGGATCCTGGTTGGAACTCAGCAACACCT
>Ga0114949_10002442_pt1 | contig 11632 bp, 9 predicted proteins | sample N074metaG_FD_83505 | JGI IMG/M metagenome (GOLD analysis project Ga0114949, IMG submission 83505) | Deep subsurface microbial communities from Kermadec Trench to uncover new lineages of life (NeLLi) - N074 metaG | ecosystem: Environmental > Aquatic > Marine > Ocean trench > Sediment | place... | reverse complement strand
CCGATTACCCCGCGGACAACCCGGAGTTGTCTGTTGTCGAGCTGGAGGAGTTGCGGCAGGTCTATCTGGCGGGCGTGGCGGAACACGTGGCCCTGGATGCAAACCGGGTGCTGGTGGACAAGTCCCCGCTGCATTTCATCGACGCTCCCTTCATCGTGCAGCTGTTCCCCGCCGCAAAATTCGTATTCGTGCTTCGCGATCCCCGTGACGCGGTGCTCAGCGGGTTCATGCAGGCCTTTGCCCCGAATCCGGCCATGGCCAGTTTTCTCAATCTCAAGGACGCGGCCAACTTGTACGACGAGGGTTTGAAACTCTGGGAGCGTTACCGGGAACTGTTCGATCTGAAGGTATTCGAGCTGCGATACGAAGACCTGCTCGAGGATTTCGACGGGCAGGTACGCGAACTGCTGACGTTTGTCGGGGCGAAATGGGACGAGTCGGTAACCGCGTTTGACCGGCATGCCCGGGAACAGACGATTCGCACTCCCAGCTACAGTCAGGTGAGCCGACCCATTTACAAGACCTCCGTGGGCCGCTGGCGCAACTACGAGACCCAACTCCAACCCGTGATGGCAACCCTGGCGCCCCACGTGGAGCGCCTGGGTTACCCACCTAGCTTGCCGACGTTTTAGCGACGCCCCCGGCCGCCGCCACTGCGCCCACCGCCCCGGGAACGGTTATAGCTCTGGGTGCGCTGGCTGCTCCGCTGGCGGGACTGGTGCTGACTATTCAGGCTCGAGTTGGCGTTACCCCGGGTGCTGGTGGATCGGCTGGCAGAACTCCGCTGCTGCTGACCGGAAGCCGTCCGGGCTGAACTGCGGTCCGTCTGGCCCCGATCAAAGCTGCCCATGTCGATACTGCCCGAACTGCGATCCCGGCTGCCGCCACGGTCAAAACTCTGAGCCGTGTTGAGGTCGCCCGCAGATTTCCAGGAACTGCCGTCGCGTTTGTCCCAGGATCCGTTTTCGTTGCGCCGATAGACATTGCCGCTGGAATCACTGAACACGTTGTTGGCCCGCTGGCTTGGCTGGCCCGCCCGGTCCCTGGCACCGCTGGCCGCCCTGTCACGGCTCACCGTCTCCCGGGTTCTCGTACTGGCCACGCGATCACGGTTGCGATCCTTGTTATAAATATTGTTGCCGATATTCACGTTGTTGATGTTCACGTTGCGGTTGCTGGCGTGTCTTCGACCAGATGCATACCCGCGCGCGTAACCGCGCCGGTACCCGCGCCGGTACCCCCCGCGCCAGCCAGCAACACCCCACCAACCGCCCCGGTAGCCCCAGCCACCCAGCCCGATACCGAAGCGGAAGGGCCCCCAGGCCCAACCGAAACCAAAGTGCCATCCGGTCCAGGGATTCCAGCCCACGCCGAAACCGAAGGTCACCGGCCGCGGGTACCAGTACCGGTACCCGTACCAACCCGGGTAATACCACCCGGTCCCGTACACGACCGTTCCGCCATAGACATAGCTATTGGTGTAGCCCGGGTAATAACCGACGTACACGACTTCCGGTGTCGAGTTGTACACCTTTACAATGGTGCAGTTGTAGTTGGGGTTGCTGGCGGGAATGGAATAGATCTCCGGGGCGACCTCGGTGGCTACAGCCCAGGGGCCTGCGTTGTCCTGAGAGACATACCACGCGCCTTCGTAACACAGCCAGTAACGCCGGTCGGCAAAGATGATCTGGTTGCCCGTGTTCACCGCGTAGGTCATGCTCGTGCCTTCGACGGGCTCGAACTTCGGATCACCGTCGTACTGTACGTCCGGCGGCGGCGCATCCCGTTTGATGGTCGCGGTCTGGGGGATAAAAGAATCCAGCACGGCTTCTTCGGCTTCCTGGGTACCGGCCACGAAGGGACGGATGTCGCCGATGTCCGAATCCGGCGAAACCTCGGCGAACCCCCTGGGCAACTGATCGGGCGGGACATGATCCCAGGGGCCGTCCAGTGAGGCGCTCTTGAACCAGCGTCCGGACAACAGCACGTAGTACATCTGGTTTTCAATTTCCAGCAGAACATCGTTTGACGTGTTGTCCACATATAGCAGACCGTCTCCTTCGACAGGCACCAGCGCCGGCTCGCCGTCGAAGACGATCAGTTCCGCCGGGACCGTGCTGACGATGATCTCAGGAGGCGCGCCGGTCCAGTCGTCCTCTGCCGCCGGGTCATCCACCTCCACGCCCGCGTCCACCAGTTGCTGGCGCTTCTCCGCGTCCTCTTTCTTCTGCGCCTCGTCCATCTGGCGGCCGATGTCGGCGATCTCATCAGGCACCCTGGTGGCGAGGGTCCAGGCGCCCTCGAGGTCCCGGGTCGTCATCCAGCCGATACCCGCATACAGATAAAAATCCTTTCCGTCCCTGAGAAGCACGAAGGCCGTATTGACCACGCGCTCGAGCTGGGTGTTTTCCTCGTCGACCGGGCGGATCTGCGCTTCTCCGTCCAGCAGAACCAGGACGGCCGGCTTGTTGCGGACATAGATGACCGGGGGTTCGTTGTTGAAGCCTTCGGCCTGGCGTTTCTGTTCTTCGGTGATTTCCAGCCCGGTCAGCAGGTCATCCAACGACATGCTCAGGTCCCACTTGGGCATGTTCTCTTCCAGCACCGCAGCCAGTTTGGCTTGCTGCTCATCGCTGGTCTCAGGGATATGGACTCTGGTGACCTTGAGGTCCTGCACATAGACCATCCGGGTATCCCGGTCCGTCAGCACCGTGGTATCCATCCACACGGCGCCGAACACCGGCCCGTCCTCGCCCGGGATCTGGATGGAAATGGCCGCACGGGCCAGGAGCTGGGTACCCTCGAAACTTTCGACCTGGGGTTGAAAGATCGTGATGGTGTAATTGTTATGCAGGATGTCCCGGGGCCAGAAGCTGCCTTCCTGGGCCAGGGCGGAACCCGCCATAAAGAAAAACAGCGCGACAACGGGGAAAAGACGATGGAGCTTCACGGCACCCCTCCTTGGCCTGCGATATCAGAAACGTAGACCGGTCATGATAGCGAATCGTCCGGAAGCGGGCTATTATTTCGTTCAGCCCACGTTCAGGAAGCCCGTCATGATGCCCTTCAGACTATTTAACGCGCTGGCGCCTGTTCTGTTGACCCTGCTGACCCTGCCCGCAGCCTCCGCGGAGCTCAAGGCGCTGGTGGGGGGCACGCTGATTGACGGTTTCAACGGAAACCCGATCCAAAACAGCGTGATCCTGATAGACGGCGAAAGGATCAGCGCCGTGGGCACGGTGGACACCCTGCCCGTTCCGGCGGGTGCGGAAATCATCTCCACCGAGGGGATGAGCGTGCTGCCCGGACTCTGGGACATGCACGTGCATCTCATGATCAATGGCCACGCGGACTACGCGCACTGGGATGAGACCTATCCGCCCCTGTTCCGGGATGTGATCATGCCGGCCTCGGCGAAACAGCTGTTGCTGGCGGGCGTCACCAGCGCCCGTGACCTCGGGGCACCCCTGGAGGACAGTATCGCCGTGCGTGACGCCATCAATCGCGGCGACATCCCCGGGCCCACCATGTACATGTCAGGACCCTTTATCCAGAAGGGCGCCTACCCGGGTACCGAACATTTCCGCTGGAGCGTGGACGGAGTGAAAGACGCCCGGGCCAAGGTCAACCGTCTGGCGGATGCCGGCGTGGATGTCATCAAACTCATCGATCAGGACCAGCTGACCATGGAGGAGCTGCAGGCGATCGTTGACGAAGCGCATGAACGTGGCCTCCCGGTCGTCGCCCATTCGCACCGGCCTGAAGAGATCCGCCGGGGTCTGAAGGCGGGTGTGGATTTTTTCGAACACACGGGTCTGTCCACGGCACCCGAATACCCACCCGATGTCATCGCCATGATCCGGGAGAGAACCGCAAACATGAGCATGGGGCCGTTATGGTGGACGCCTACCATCGAAGGCCTGTTCAACTATGAGTACGTGCGCGACAACCCGGAACAACTGGATGATCCATCGTGGCAGGTCGGACTGACCCCGGAAATCATCGCGGATATCAAACAGTCCCTCGCCCACCCTGATCGCCTGCCTTACTTTCAGATTACGCCGACCCGCCGGCCGACCCTGGCGCGCAAGTTCAATCAATTGCGCGAGTCCGGCGTCGTGTTGCTGATCGGCACCGACAGCGGCATTCCGATGAAATTCCACAGCCAGTCCACCTGGAACGAACTGGACACATGGGTAAATCGACTCAACGTCGAACCGATGGAAGCAATACGGGCCGCAACGTATTGGCCCTCCGTAGCCATGGGTGTCAGCGACGAAGTGGGAACGATCAGCGAAGGCAAGTATGCCGACATCATCGCCGTGCGCGGCGATGTGCTGCGCTATATCAATCTGCTACAGGATGTGGATCTGGTGATCAAACACGGTACGCGTTATCGTTGACGGTGGGTTGATCGTGGGTTGATCACTGACCGAAACTGTAATTGGCGTAGATTCTCTCGAAGGTGCCATCGGTCTTCATTTCCTTGATGGCCGCGTTGAAATCCGCGATGACTTTTGCATGGTCCGGGTACACGCGGCTGGCAGCAATACGCAATCCGCGCACCGACACAGGCTGACCGACGAATTCCAGATCATCGGCCTGGTTGGACATGTAGCGGTTCATTTCGAACAGCGCGACGCGCTCCTCCACCACGGCCAGATCCAGACTCCCCGAGAGAACGCCCAGCAGCATCTGCACCACATAGTTGCTGGGAATCTTCAGAGCCGACAGATTGTCGATCTCGGGGCCATAGGAAAAATCACGAACAACGCCAACCCGGTATGCCGTCAGTTCATTGAGATTGCTGAACCGGACGGGGCTGCCCCGGCGCTTCACGAAGTACACGCGGTTCTCGAGAAACGGCTCGCTGAACAGCAACGTTTCGTTTCGCTCATCCGAATACCAGATGGCCGCCACGACATCATAGATTCCGGCTTTGGCGCCCGCCAGGGCCTTGGTCCATTGGACTACCGTGAAATCAGGCTCATAACCGGCCTTTCTGAGCCCGGCATCAACAATGGCCACCGCCAAACCGTTGTCGGGCAGGGTCTTGTCCACATAAGGGGGCCAGCTGTCGCCCACGACCCGCAGACTCTGGGCGGACACCATCGGCGCCAACGCGACGAGCAGGAAAATAAAAACAACGGCAGATCTGTTCATCAGGCTTTCTCTCCACAGCGTGGGCCACAACGCGAACGTGTGCCAACCATACCGGCACACTTGTCGCTGTTCAATCATCCTGGGTGCAAGCTGTGCGGACTGCTATTCTCATCTGTGTTAACGCCCCGGCGATGCAAGCTTTCTGAGTTTCGACCCCTCAACTCCTGTCAATTCAGCGACGGCGCAAGCTTTCTGGGCTTCGGCCCCTCAACTCCTGTCAATTCAGCGACGGCGCAAGCTTTCTGGGCTTCAGTGGGTCCTGTATGCTGACAGCTCGGGGTTTGAAAAGGGGTGATTGGACGGAGGTGCGTTTCATGAAAAACCGTTTTTCCCTGTTGTTCACAGCCGCCGCCCTGGCGATGGGCTCGACCCCGATTGGGGCCCAGGTTCAGGACACGGGCGCAAAGCCCATTCAATTCGATACCCCGGCCAACATTAGCGTCGAAAAAGACGTCACGCCGCACGCGGACCGCCGGACGGGACGCTCCCGGGTCCATCACAGCCTCAACGAATACCGGCTGCGCCGCAGTGGCGTCGATGGCATGGGTAATCCCCGCGTCCGTTGGGTCAATCCCTACAGCGGCATCTTTGCCTATAACCCGGCCGACCCGCCCCGCTGGGCCGGGCCAGCCGCGGGCAACCGCTACTTCCAGACCCGCATAACGACTCAGCACCGGCGGCTTTTTAACCCGCACTAGCTGGTCCCGGGTTTTTCACCCAAACCCGGGCCGGGGCCAGGTCCGGGAGCGGCGCGCCTTTTGCTATGCTGCGGCGCCATGCCGTGCCATCCAGCCTCCATCGCCACTTTTCTTCTCGGCGCCGCTCTTTGTGTGTGGGCGCAAGGTGTTTCGGGCCAGAGTGATTCGCCCCAGGGCGAGTCGACCCAGAGTCTTTCGACGTTACCGGAGCCGGTGGCGCGAGTCGTTTCCGGACACAGTCTTTCCACCGGCCGTTTGAGTATTTTTGTTCAGGACGTGGATGCCGATGCACCGCTGGTGGCGATCAACACACGTGTCCCCCGCAACCCCGCATCCACCATCAAATTACTCACCACTTATGTGGCCCTGGAGACCCTGGGCCCGGCCTACACCTGGAAAACCGAAGTATTTGTTCAGGGCAACCGCAGTGCCAGCCGGTTGACGGGTGATCTGCTGTTTCGCGGTGGGGGGGATCCGTGGCTCACCACCGAGAGGTTCTGGCGCCTCTTGCGGGAATTGCGGGCCCGGGGCCTGCAACACATCAGCGGAAACATGCTCATCGATGACAGTTACTTCGAACTGGCTCCCGAAAACCCGGCCAGCTTCGATGGACAACCGTACCGCACCTATAACGTGGCGCCCAACGCCTTCCTCATCAACTTCAAAGCCGTGCGCTTTCTGTTGTTTCCCGATCCGACAAACAAAACGGCGCGCATCGATGTCGATCCGCCGCTTGCCAACCTGAAAATCCACAACCACGTGCGACTGAAACGCGGCGCCTGCCGGGGTTACCAGCGCGGCGTTTCCTTCGATATGCCCGAGGGCATGGCGGCGGGTGTGGTCGTGTTTTCCGGGCAATTCCCCACGGGTTGTTCGGAATACGGAATATGGCGCACTGTGCTGGAACCGCAAAGCTACGCCTGGGGGATGTTCCAGTCCTTCTGGAACGAACTTGATGGCACGATCAGTGGCACGGTACGCCCGGGCTCGGCACCCTCTGATACGCGACCGTTCTTTACATACAAGTCTGTTCCCCTCGCGGAAGCGATTCGCAGCGTCAACAAGTTCAGCAACAATGTCATGAGCCGCACTCTGCTGCTCACCATGGGCGCCGAAATGGATTCGGTGCCGGGTACCGTCGAGAAGGGTCAGATGGTCGTCAGCCGTTGGCTGGCGAGCAACGGCGTGGCATCACCGGAATTGCGCTTGATCAACGGCGCAGGCCTGTCGCGCGACACGCGCATTACCGCGGACCACCTGGGCCGTTTGCTGTTGCTCGCCTGGCGCAGCCCCTATATGCCCGAGTTCATTGCATCCATGCCGATCTCCGGCATGGACGGCACCTTGCGACGCAGACTGAAAGACAATGGCGCAGCCGGGCGCATGCACCTCAAGACCGGCCGACTGGACGACGTGGTCGCCATCGCCGGTTATGTGTACGGCGCCAGCGGCAAGCGGTTCGTGGTGGTGGCCATGCACAATGAACCGGATGTCCATCGCGGCCCTGGTAACGAACTGCAGGATGCGTTACTGGAGTGGGTTTACCGACAATAGCAACCGTGACCCGGTTCGGAGGCGCAGCAGGTGTTTTGGCGGTAGAAACCGATCGGGCCTGGATGCGATGCTTGGTTGTGTTCGGGCAACGACAGCTTGCCGGGTTTACTTGGTATACCGCTCGCCCGCCCCTTCCCGGTCCGCCCACCCCAGGATCCCCCGGGTAACAAAGCGATAGACTTTCTTGCCGGTAACCCGCCATACACGGGACAACCAGGCTTTGCGGGCAAGCATGCGCTGCTCGATCGGCGTGAGATGTTCGGAGCAGTAAGTGCGTTTGTGCTTGAGCAGATGACGGAAATCATCCCAGGCCAGCATGCGCATAAAGGGTGTCCGGCGGCGAAACACGGAAGCCATCTGGTAGTCCAGAAGCCCGGGCGTCCCATCCGGCCGCACCAGCCAGTTGGGTTCCTTTGAGGTGTCGTTATGGGTGACACCGCGACGATGATGTTCGCGGATCAGGTGCAGGGCCTGGCGATAGAACGCCGCGTTACGGGGCTGGGCCCGATACATCGGTTCGCCCTCGATCCAGGTCCGGTACAAAACCTTTCCGTCCCAATCCAGCACCTGGGGAATGCCGTCTATGCCTTTCAGAACGTTCAGGGCCCGGATCTCCCGGCGTGCCACGGCCCGGGAAAACCAGCCGAGCCCAAACACCGCGGTTCGCGTGTCCCGCCGAATAGCTACAATCTCCCCGTCCGCCGTTTCGGCGCAGGCTTCTATGCGGTTCAGGATGTCGTGCTTGAGCATCCTGACCGGGATGAGCTTGTCGTATGACTGGTTCACGGCTTCCTTGGCGAGGTCCCGGCCCGGATCAGCCCCGCGTGGGCCCCGGCTCAATCCAGGATCGACCCGGGTTCAGCGAGGGCGCGAGGCTATCGGATGGGCCCGGCCGGGTCAAGAAATAACCCCTGCGGCCGGGCGTCGATCTGCCATTCGCGACCTTCGGAGCATGCCTTGACTCGCTCACTGTACCGGAAATACCCACCCGACCCTCACTGGTCGAAGCGAATGGCGATGATGGTCTGGTCGTCATCCGCCGGTTCTCCGTTCCGGTGCCGTGTCTGGGCGGACAGGATGGAATCGATCACCGCCTGGGGTTCGGGTTCGGCCGCGCTCACCGCGGCGGCAGCCGCCTCGACCCCGAACACCTCCCCGGAGCGGGAGCGGGATTCGATCACGCCATCCGTGTAGAGCACGACCAGATCGCCGGGCTCGATGAACACGTCGTGGTTTTCCCAAACGTGCTCCGGGTCCACCCGCAAAGGGATATCGTTCCGGACGTCCAGCTCTTCCACCCGATTCGAGCCCCCGCGCCGAATGAACACCGGCGGGTGTCCGGCGCTGACGCAGCGAAAAACGCGATGACGGGGGTCATAGCCGGCGGCAAATGCGGTGATAAAAGACGGTCGCGGCAAACGCGTAAACAGATGGCGGTTCAGATAAGTCAGCACCGCAGCGGGCCCGCCATCCAGCTCGGCGCCCTCATAAGTCCGCAATATGGCGTCCATCATGGCCGCCTCCACCGCGGCTGCGGGACCGTGCCCGGACACATCGGCGATCATCACACCGAAAAAATCACCGGCAACCCTCAGGCCAGTCTTCAACATGGCCGGTCAGGGGCACGATGTCGTAGTAGTCGCCACCTGCGTACCGATACGACCGGAAGTCGATCGCCATGGTGACGCCTTTTATCTCTGCGAGGTCCACAGGCAGCAACAGACGCTGCAGACCGGCGATTTCATCCAGTTGCCGGTCGATCCAGCGATTGGCTTCCTTCAGGCGAATCCGGTCCAGCTGTCGAACGAGCCGGGTGACTGCCAGGTTGGCAAACAATGCCGAATGTTCCGGATCGAGTCGTGCCAGGGTTTCGCGGTCCTCGGCCAGCAACAACAGGCGACGATTCTTCTGTTCCGTCAAAAGCAGAGGAAGACCCAGCGCCCACTGGTAGCGTTCGAAAAACCCCTGTGCCAGTGCATCCGGATCGATCAACCGACCCGTCCGACCCACGCCGCCGGCACTGACCAACGGCAGGTCCGGGCCTTCGAGTACCGGGAGACTCGGCGTTTCCTCGAAGAAGCCATGCACCGGAACCGCCACTTCCCCGTCTCTGCCATGGGCCGCGATGACCATGGCCCGGTCATCCGACTGAAGCGCGATCACCGCCGCTCCGATTTCTCCGAACCGCGGCCCCAGTTGCTGCACGAGAAACTGAAAAGCGGCATCCGGCGTGGCGCGATCTTCCGGGAGGAAGAACGTGAAATCCGATACCAGCTGATCGAGGGAATCCCGGGTCATCTTTTTTGGGTCCAGGCCACGCGGGAATCCATCTAATCACAAGCCCCGGGTTGGCGCACCCTGACGTCCGGCGGGCGCGCAGGTCTTTTTGGGGGGACTTGCATGAAGCCCCCCGGCGGTGTTGACTTCGCCGATGCTCGATCTTCTCGTCCTGCTCGCCGCCGTCTTCGCGCTGTGGATTGGGACTGAAATCACGCTGCGCGCCGCCGTACGCATCGCGCATCACCACCGGGTCTCGGAGACCGTGATCGGCGTCGCCGTCCTGGCCGTGGGCACGGATCTGCCCGAACTGACCGTCGCCATCGACGCCGGACTGGAAACGCTCGCGGGCAACGACGCCTCGGGTATCGTCACCGGCACGGCGGTGGGCAGCACCCTGGGGCAGATCGGCTTCGTGCTGGGACTGGCCGCCACCATGGCCTTCCTGACCCTCAGTCGCCGGGAGATCTACCGGCATGGCGCTTTCCTGCTGGGTTCAGTGGTCCTGCTGTTCGTCACCGGCCTGGACGGCGAAGTCTCGCGCACCGAGGGCGCGATCCTGGTCATCAGTTATTTGCTGTACCTGACCGCGGTTTTCGAACGTGAACACCAGGAAGCGGTCGTCGACCAGTTGTCACTCAATCATGTGGCGATGTTCTGGGTCATGCTTGGGGTGGGTATCGCCATCGTGGTGGCCTCCGCGGAGCTCACGGTGGACAGGGCCCGGGAACTGGCGGAACAACTGGGAGTGCGTCAGTCGATCATCGCGATCTTTATCGTCGGCCTGGGCAGCAGCCTCCCGGAACTGGTCGTATCGCTCGCTGCGCTACGCAAGAAACGCATCGGTCTGTCGGTCGGCAATATCATCGGCAGCAACGTCCTGGACACACTCCTGCCGGTGGGCATCGCCGCGCTGATTACCCCGATCGCTTTCGAATCGCAACTGCTCTGGTTTGACGTTCCCTTCCTGTTCGTACTGACGGCGCTGGTATTGGCATTTTTCTATCGCGGCGGACTGGGTCGGCGGAATGGAGTCGTCCTTATCGGGGCCTATTTCGGCTATGCCTTCATCAAACTCTTCCTCGTACCCTGACACCCGCGGCGGCCGTTCGCGCGGCCCGTGCAATCCACCTACAGGACCTTGAAGGTCTTGGCATGGGGATGGCCGGGCGTAACCAGGGTCCAGCTCAGAGACCAGCCAAAGGGCGTTTCCAGAACTTCAAAACCCTTTCCGCGAAGTTGCTCGGCGAGCGTTCCCAGCAGGTCCAGGGCTACCTCCGGCGGCGCCCGTTCCTCGTCCAGGTGCGCGAAGGAATGCAACAAAAACTTTGACAGCTCGCGTTTCCGGGACAGCCACTCGAAATACTTCACAGCCTGCTTGATCACCGCATCGCGCCGGTTCGCGTCACCGGGTTCACAGTGGACAAAGGCAACCAGAGCGTCAGTGATTTCTGACGAACCGGGCGGAGGCGCTTCCGGGCCCAGCTCCGAGCTACGCTTTTCAGGTTCGAAACGAAAGGACTTTGCGTGGAAGACCAGCAGTTTCATGACGTTTCAACCGGGCCAGCCACCTGAGCGAGTCACCCCAGCCAGTCGCCATACAGTTCAGGGCGGCGGTCTCGCAGAAACAGGGTCCTGGCCGAACTCCTTTCTGTCTCGGAAAGATCCAGCTCACAGACGAGGATTTCCCCGGTGCCCCGCCCAGCCCGGGCGATCACCCGTCCGGCGGGATCACACACAAAGGACTCGCCCGCAAAGGTGAGTTCCGGTTCGGGGCCGACCCGGTTGCACAACGCCGTGAAATAGCCGTTCTGAAACGCGGCCACCCGCATCTCCGCCTCGAACAGGCCTTCGGGCCATTCCCCGATGGCGCCGGCCTGGGGCGTGAACACGACCTGGGCGCCCGCCAGCGCCAGGGCGCGCATGTACTCCGGATAATG
>Ga0114949_10002439_pt1 | contig 11643 bp, 7 predicted proteins | sample N074metaG_FD_83505 | JGI IMG/M metagenome (GOLD analysis project Ga0114949, IMG submission 83505) | Deep subsurface microbial communities from Kermadec Trench to uncover new lineages of life (NeLLi) - N074 metaG | ecosystem: Environmental > Aquatic > Marine > Ocean trench > Sediment | place... | reverse complement strand
TATAAAGGAAACCTTGATTTACAATACAATTTCCGTGCCTTTTGGCAAGAGATTTGAAATCCAATTGTCTGATGGAACTAATGTCCATTTAAATGCAGGTACAATCCCGTCCTAAACGTTTTAAAAATTCATAAAAAAAGAGAAAGAATTTAAAGTATCTCAAATATCTTTGAGTTGCATAACAAAAAAACTTCCTCTTATGTCAAAAATAACACTATTTGGTCAAATTATTCAGAAACTAGACCGTTCAATTTTCAAGAACCTTGTAAAAGAACACAACACAGATAAATATCAAAAGGGTTTTGATAGTTGGTCACATTTAACGTCAATGCTTTTTTGTCATTTTGCAAAAAGTCAATCTTTGCGTGATATAAGTAATGGGTTGCGATCAGCAACAGGCAATTTAAATCATTTAGGAAATGTACATCCTCCTACAAAATCAAACTTAGGGTATCAAAACAAACACCGATCTTGGGAGTTGTTTCGAGATTATTATTACAGGCTATCAAAACATTTAGGACAGCAGGCAGGTTTTAAACAAGTAAAATTCAAAATTAAGTCAAAAATATTATTGTTAGACGCCACAACAATCAGTCTTTGCTTATCTCTATTTGATTGGGCAAAATATAAAACTAAAAAGGGAGCAATAAAACTACATACTTTACTTGATTTTGATGGTAACTTGCCTGCCTATGTTAATATTACAGATGGAAAAACAGCAGATAATAAAGGGGCATACGACATACTACTAATAGAAGGTAGTGTAATAGTTGCTGACAGGTTTTACAACGATTTTTATTTATTAAACCTTTGGGACAGCAACAAGGTGTTTTTTGTAATTAGACACAAAGAGAACCTGAAATTTACGGTTGTAAAAGAAAATGAGTTACCAGAGAATAGGTATCAACATATACTAAAAGATGAAATCATAGAATTAACAGGAAAAACAAAAGAAAAATACCCTAAAAAATTAAGACGAATTGCCGTTTGGGATGACAAGAATCAGCAAGTAATAGAACTGATAACAAATCATTTAAAATGGTCTTGTAATACCATAGGTGAACTTTACAAAAGTCGCTGGGAAATAGAAATATTTTTTCGAGACATCAAACAACTACTTCACATAAAATCATTTATCGGGACAAGTAGAAATGCAGTTATGATACAAATATGGACTGCTTTAATAACAATTTTAATACTAAAATACCTCAAAGCATCTGCAAAATACAATTGGTATCTCTCCAATTTAGTTGCTTTTCTAAGGATTAATCTTTTTGTGAAAATAGACCTCCAAAAATGGCTTGATGAACCTTTTTTAAAGAAAGAAAAACCTCCTAATAAAACCGTACAAGGGCTGCTTTTTGATTTTTGATGTTTTTTAGACCGTTTTGCTCTAAAATCAATACATTTGATTTGTTCTGAAATTTATTTAGGACGGGATTGGTCGAGAATATAAAAGTATTGAAATAAAGAATATAATTTACAAGCATGAGAAAATCTAAACTAATTTTTACAATTGCATTAATCGTGCTAATGGCAAGTTCCTCAACGATTCTTGCGCAAAAATATAAAAAATCCAAAAGGCCTAATATTGTAATAATTCTTACAGATGATCAGGGAAATGCTGATGCTGGATATCAGAGATCGCCTGCCACTGTGAATACCCCTTCCATTGATAAACTTGCCGAGGCCGGTATTGTTTTCACTAACGGTTATGCCAGTGGATATGTATGTGCACCTACCAGAGCCGGATTGTTAACCGGACGTTATCAACAGCGATTCGGATTTTATCGTGCACCGGATTCCCGTATAGGCTTACCATTATCAGAAATTACCCTGGCAGATGTATTAAAAGAAAATGGATATGTGACCGGAGTCTTTGGGAAATGGCATTTAGGATTGACTGAAGAATACCATCCAAATAACAGGGGATTTGATGAATTTTATGGTTTTTTAGGTCATGGGGCACATGATTATTTCGACCTCTCCATCAAGGAGAATGCCAGTGACTATCATCAGGCCATATATCGTAATTTAGAAAAAATTAACGATACAGGTTATTTAACGGATAATTTGGCGAGAGAGGCAAATTTCTTTATAAAAAATAATGCCAACAAAGAAAAACCATTTTTTCTCTATTTACCTTTCAATGCTGTTCATACACCTATGCAGGCACCGGAAGAAGATATAAAAAAATTCAATACAGGGAACCCAAAACGGGATATTCTATTAGCCATGTTGCACCGTATGGATGTAGCCATTGGAGAAGTGGTAAAGACTTTAAAAGAAGAAGGTGTCTATGACAATACCCTTATTTTCTTTTTATCAGATAATGGTGGTGCCAGAGCTTCCGTTGCAGACAATTTACCTTTGAATGGGTCGAAACATACGGTATATGAAGGTGGCTATAGGGTTCCGTTTATTATTAGCTGGCCGGATAAATTAAAACATGATATTAGTGATGAACCCATCATTTCAATCGATATCATGCCTACTATTTGTGCTGTTTTGGATATAGAATTGCCAAAAGATGTAATATATGACGGAAGAGATATTCTTTCAACTGTTCTGGGAAAATCAAAAGGGCCCTTGCATGAGCAAATATTTTTTGATGGCAATGATGGATCCTGGGCCATTCGTGAAGGCGACTGGAAATTATTGTACAATAAAAAGAATAGTTTAGAACTGTACAATCTGAAAGATGATTATATTGAGCAAAATAATTTGTTGGCAGCGCATCCGGATAAGGTGGCTGATCTAAAAGCCAAATATACAGCATGGCGTGCAGAAATGGGCAAACCCATGGGTGGAGATCGGAAAAAGAAGAAAAAGTAATCGTTAAAATATTTTACAACATCCGAAATAAGATGATATTTGTGGCTCATAGAAAAGGAAACAAAAAAATATCATAAATAAAACTAAATTTTGCAAATAAAAGAATCAACCCAAACATTTGATGCCATCATTGTAGGCTCCGGAGCCGGAGGGGGAATGGCCACTAAAATACTTTCTGAAGCGGGATTAAATATTGCAGTCATTGAGGCAGGCCCCTTTTTTGATCCGGCAAATCCGGATCATCAAACCCAACTCAAACAGCCATGGGAGTCACCGAGAAGAGGTGCAGGAACCACCAGGATATTTGGAGATTTTGACGCTGCCTATGGTGGTTATGAGATTAAAGGAGAGCCTTATACCAGGGCTCCGGGTACAAAGTTTGACTGGTTTCGATCCAGAATGTTAGGAGGTAGAACGAATCACTGGGGACGCATATCTTTAAGGTTTGGACCTCTGGATTTTAAGCGAAAAAGTTTTGACGGATTGGGCGATGACTGGCCTATTTCTTATGATGATGTAAAGCCTTATTACGATAAAGTAGACAAATTGATCGGTGTTTTTGGAAGCAAAGAAAATATTCCGAATGAACCGGATGGTTTCTTTTTACCTCCTCCCAAACCGAGATTGCATGAGCTCTTTTATATAAAGGGCGCCAGAAAAGCAAATATTCCCGTAATCCCTTCTCGAAAATCAATATTAACCAAACGAATAAATAATGATCGAGGGATCTGTTTCTACTGTGCACAGTGCAATAGATCTTGTAGCGTTTATGCCGATTTTTCATCGGGTTCCTGTTTGATATTTCCTGCCCAAAAATCCGGAGGGCGAATTACACTTTTCAATGACTCTATGGTCAGAGAGGTGATTACAGATAATTCCGGAAAAGCAACAGGGGTTATTTATATCAATAAAAATGACAGAAAAGAATATGAATTAAGCGCCAATATTGTCGTACTGGCAGCATCGGCATGCAGTACGGCTAGAATATTATTGAATTCAAAAAGCAATCAGCATAAAAATGGCCTTGGCAACAGTAGTGGCTTGGTGGGTAGATATTTACACGATTCTACCGGTGCCAGCAGATCAGCCTTTATACCAGAATTAATGAATAGAAAGATGTATAATGAAGACGGTGTACAAGGCATGCACGTGTATTCACCCTGGTGGGGCAACCATCTAAAATTAGATTTTCCAAGAGGATATCATATTGAAGTTTCCGGAGGTATCAAAACACCGCTTTATGGTTTTGGTTTTAACCTTGATGCATTGAATCAATTTATAGGCCATGAAGTTGGCGGCTATGGAGAATCCTTGAGGGATGATGTTAAAAAATTCTACGGTTCGGTTATCGGACTAGCAGGAAGGGGAGAAAGTGTTCCTGTGGAAAGCAATTATTGTGAAATTGATAATACAGTGGTTGACGAATGGGGTATTCCCGTGTTAAAGTTTCATTATAAATGGAGTCAATATGAAATCAAACAGGCCGAACACATGCAGGATACCTTTGAAGAAATTTTTGACGGCATGGGTGCAAAAGTTTTTGATGAAAGGCCCGGTGAAGATAAAAATCATGGCTTATTGACTCCCGGTAGAATTATTCATGAAGTGGGAACAACAAGAATGGGAGATGATCCAAAAAAGTCGGTGACCAACAAGTTTCAGCAATTGCACGATGTGAAAAATGTCTTTATCGTTGATGCCGGTCCTTTCGTGTCACAGGCAGATAAAAACCCAACCTGGACTATTTTGGCCCTATCATGGCGCACAAGCGAATATATTGTGAATGAATTAAAAAGACAAAATATTTAAAATTCTTTGAAATGGATAGACGAGATACCATCAAATCCTTGCTTTTAGGCTCCGTTGCTGCGGGTTTGGCTTTTAATGGCTGCACCCTTGATGGCAGTTCCGAAAATAACATCAAAAAGGTTTCAGATTCACCCTTGTATGGAAGAACCAAACCTGAGTTGGAAAGGGATAAAGAACTATTAGAGCAGACATTTTTCACAGAACATGAATTGTTAACTGTGGCTACCCTTTGCGATATTATTTTACCAAAGAATCAACAATTTGGATCAGCTAATGATGCCGGAGTTACTGAATTTATTGAATTTATTGTGAAAGATATGCCTCAGAAACAAACACCTCTTCGGGGAGGCATCATGTGGCTGGATGGATATAGTAAAAAATTATATAACAAAGAGTTCATTGAATGTTCTGATAGTGAGCAAATGGCCATTTGCGATCAAATAGCCTATCCCAAAAAAACAAAACCTGCCTTAAAACCAGGAGAGCAATTTTTTACCACAATGCGTAATTTAACCTTGACAGGGTATTTTACGTCCAAAATGGGAATTGAAGATTTGGGCTATCAAGGAAATACACCCAATGTTTGGGACGGTATTCCCGATGAAATACTAAAGGACTATACTGTAAAATATGATGAAGATTGGCTTGCAAAATGTGTAGATCAATCAAAACGTGGTGAAATTGCTGTCTGGGACGAAGAAGGAAATTTAATCAGTTAATATAAATACCTAAGTTAATAATTATAAAATAATTAAATGAAAACATTAAAATTAATAACAATCATCGCAAGCGTCGTTTTTTTGATAAGTTGTGAAAAGAAGGTTGAACCTGTCAAGAAAATGCGACCAAACATTCTTTTTATCATGTCAGATGATCATGCCTATCAGGCGATTAGTGCCTATTCAAACAGGCTCACATCGACGCCCAATATTGACCGAATTGCCAATGAAGGTATGTTGTTTACCAATGCCTGTGTAACCAATTCCATTTGTGCGCCTTCCCGAGCTGTGATTCTAACCGGAAAACACTCACATTTAAATGGAAAAACAGACAATGTCTTTCCTTTTGACACGACTCAGATTACCTTTCCACAGTTGCTACATGCCGCCGGATACCAAACGGCTATGTTTGGCAAATTGCATTTTGGCAACAGTCCAAAAGGTTTTGATGAATTTAAAATATTGCCGGGACAGGGCACCTATTACAATCCGGATTTTATTACCAAAAATGAAGGCAATATTCGCGTAGAAGGATATACTACAGATCTGATTACAGATATGACCATAGATTGGCTGGATAAAGAAAGAGATACGACAAAACCCTTTCTAATGATGTATTTACACAAAGCTCCACATAGGGAATGGTTACCTCCTCCGAGACATTTTAAGGAATTTACAAAGAAAACATTTGTGGAACCAGAAACATTATTTGATGATTATAAAGGAAGAGGAACCGCTGCAAAAACTGCTGAGATGAACCTATTAACCCACATGAATTGGGCAGGTGATTCTAAAATTCGTCCGGATGTGATGGATGCTTTGGGAATACCGGAGACCAGTGACTGGGACAAAGACGCCTTTGCAAGAGAAGTAGGAAGAATGAACCCGGAGCAAAGAGCCGCCTGGGATGAAGTTTATGATCCCATCAATGAAGAATTCAAAAAGAATTATAAAAACATGTCTCAAAAAGAGTTGATGAAATGGCGGTATCAACGATATATGCAAGATTATTTAGGTTCGATAGCAGGTGTGGATGATGGTGTAGGAAGAGTCTTGGATTATCTTGAAGAGAACGGGTTGGCAGAAAATACAATCGTAATTTACACCTCTGATCAAGGGTTTTATTTGGGGGAACACGGATGGTTCGATAAGCGGTTTATCTATAATGAATCCTTTAAAACTCCCCTTCTTGTAAGGTGGCCGGGTGTTATTGAACCAAATACAATAAATACACAAATGGTTCAAAATTTGGATTTTGCACAAACCTTATTAGATATTGCTGAAGTTGAAGCCCCAGAAGATATGCAGGGAGAAAGTCTGGTACCATTATTCAAAGGAGAAACTGAAGGCTTTAGAGAAGCCGTGTATTATCATTATTACGAATACCCTGCCATTCATATGGTAAAAAGGCATTATGCCATTGTTACTGAGGAATACAAATTAATACACTTCTATTATGATGTAGATGAATGGGAATTGTACGACAGACATAAGGATAAGAATGAAATGAACAATGTATATGATGATCCGGCCTATGCTGAAATCGTAAAAGAGCTAACTTCTAAATTGGCAGACATGAGAGTGAAATACAAAGATTCGGAAGAGTTGGATCAGTATAATATTGATCGATTTTTAAACAGGGAGAAGAATTCTGAAATGGGTCATTGATAATTGATCTATCGAGTCAAAAAATCAACATACATTTAACCAAATTATATCATTGAAAATCCATTCCATAATTTGGGTTATATGATGATTTCCCGGAAAAATTGGGTAAATGGGGCGGGAAAAAACTTTTTCGCCCCATTTTAATTCTATATTAATCCATAATTATTAATTTATTAATTGCTTTCAGCTAAATTTGAACAAGGTTCAAAATCAACTAAGATTTTTAGATGTCAAAATTGATTTTATGGATATCAATTTTTAAGGTTGATTCCTATGTCAGACTTAATTTTGATTAATACTTAATAAGAAATAACAACAACATGCATAGAGAATTAAAAAAGGCCATTTATTTAATTATTATTGGCCTGCTTATTATAAGTCCGAACCTGAAAGCTCAAACCAAAAACAAGGAAACAAAAGAGGGCAAATTGATAAGCCTAATGACTTATAACCTCAAATTTGCCAGCCCCACATATAAGCCATCTTGGGAAGTGCGTCGCAAAATGCAAGTCGATATGATTCGTAAATACAATCCGGATATTATTGGTACGCAAGAGGGCCTAAAGGAACAAATCGATTATTTGGCAGAGCAATTACCCGAATATGTAGTCGTTGGTGAAGGTCGCCAAGGTGGGGATGATGATGAGCATATGGCTATATTTTATAAGCGGGATAAGTTTCGATTGAGAGAATTGAGCAGTTTTGCATTGTCAAAAACTCCCGATATCATTGGTAGTGGGCCAAATATCAATCCACGAATTATGACCTGGGCGCGATTCGCTTTTATTACTGAAACGGTTGAAGGAAAAGAAAGTGCCTATCCATCAGATTATAGAGGACATTGGGAAAACACCAAGGAGTTTTATTTGTTCAATACACATTTTTTTAATGGCAGGTCTGCAACTTTGGCCAGGCTAAACGCTTCTAAATTGATTATGGAAAAGATTAAACCACTTGATCGATTTGGAAAATGGACAAATGAACGACCCATATTTTTGATGGGAGATTTTAATTGTCATCCCGGAAGTAATCCGCATAAGGTGTTTGTAGGTGACGGAAGTTCTGATTTTTTTATGGATACAAATGTAAATGGAGACCCAAAAGAAATAGATTGGATCCTGTATAAAGGCGGTATTGAAGTATTGAAATATGAAGAAGTTGATTACAATGTTAATGGAGCCTATCCCTCGGATCATAAACCAATATTTGTAAAATTTCAGATAGTTGAATAATTAATGTATGTTTAAATTAATCGAAATATTAAATAATGATAAAAATAAAAACAGTGATTAAAAAAATTGGTTTTCTAAGTATTCTGTTTGTTATAGTAAGTTGTACTTGCAAACAACCTAAACAAGATGTATTAGTCTCTAAAATTCAATCGAATGAATATTATGCTTTTACAAAGGAAAAAGCACTGACCATTATGGCATCGGGTTTTAGTGCAGGTGATGGATACGATGAAGTCTGGATTCGCGATTACAATACATTTGTTACACTTTCGTCTGAAGTTTTTGAGCCTGAAATTCTAAAAGATAACCTGATGGTATTTTTTAAAATGCAAGGTGAAGACGGAAATATCATGGATGGCTTTAGTACAATAGGTAAAAATAGAAATACAAGGTATGAGTTTATTTATTCGGATTTAGAACCGCGTTATGCTGGTCATAAAAACACGGTTGAAACAGATCAAGAAACTTCATTAGTTCAGACTGTAAGTAAATATGTTAAGGCAACTGGAGATGCTGAAATATTAAAAGAAATGATTGGTGATAAGTCAGTTGCTGAGAGACTTGAATGGGCAATGGATTTTTTAATGAAACATCGTTTTGATAAAAAACACGGTCTTATTTGGGGAGCAACAACGGCAGATTGGGGAGATGTTCAACCCGAACATGAATGGGGCGTTTTTCTTACAGATGATACGCATTATGCCTTGGATATTTACGACAACGCCATGTTTTTAATTGCACTTGATAATTTGATGGAGCTTGTTCCAAGTACCAAAGAAAAATGGTCTCCAATACGAAATCAAACAGCAGAAAATGTTCGTGAACATTTATGGGATGAAGCGAATCAAAAATTCATTCCACATGTATATTTAAATGGATCTCCTTTTCCAGAGGATTTTAATGAAGATGAAATATTTTATCATGGTGGTACTGCCCTAGCAATTGAAGCTAATTTACTCTCAAAAGAAGAGATAAAAGTATCTCTTCAAAAAATGATCTCCAACGTAGCGGTTTCCAATGCAGGTTCCATTGGGATAACGCTTTATCCTGCCTATCCCGATGGTTTTTACAAAAATCCATCCATGGTTGCCTATGGCTATCAAAATGGAGGTGACTGGACATGGTTTGGTGCACGAATGATTCAACAACTCATTAAAAATGGATTTGTAGAAGAGGCTTACGAACAAATGGAACCCATGGTAAAACGAGTAAAAGATAACGACGGTTTTTACGAATGGTATACGGTTGATAATAAGCCAAAAGGGTCTGGGACATTTCGTGGCTCTGCAGGTGTATTATATGATGCTATCATACTGTTTCAGGAATATGCAAGTCATGATGAATAAGAAAAATTGGATTAGAATTGTAAAGGAAAAATTATCGTAATTTATGAATCGAAAAAACTTAATATCCTGTCTATTATTAATTTTAACAATAGGATTTTCAACAATAGGGTGGTGTAATAAGATCGTTTACCCATGGAATGCTACGACTGCGGTTGTAAAAGAAGGCGAAAGTCTTACCATTTGGTATAATGCTGATGCTAAAGAAAAAATCAAATCTGTTGTACTGAAAGGGCCTTATAATACGATTTCAATACGATCTGTAAAAACTAAAAAGGGTTCCTGGATCTATGATGAGGCATCCGGTGCCACCTATAACAGAAAAATTTCTGTGATCATTCCAGAAGGAACACCTTTGGAACGTTACGATCTGATTGTGAATACTTCCATTGGCGAATCGGTCTCCATGAAATCGGTGAAAGTGATCAGAGCATACAAGACAGAATATTCGATATTCCATATTTCAGATACTCATATTGCCGATGAATCTATCAGAGCAGAAAATGGAGTTCCCAAGAGGCTTTCATATCTATCTGCACTCGTAAATATCTCCAATATCATTGGATCTGAATTGGTTTTTTTGACAGGTGATAATGTAAATTCCAGGTCCTGGGACGATGGTAATGCCAATTATCTCAGCACCTGGCCTTCAACACAAGAACGTGTTGATTATTATTATAAAGGAAGTCCTGAAAATAACCTAAAAGGAGTTTATGATTTTTCCACCGCCGCTTTTACCGTCAATGGCAATCACGATCATTATGAAAGAGAAAATGACCTTACTGAAACAAAAAACAAACCTGCATTCTGGAATAAGTTTCACGGTCTCCGCACCCCACATTTTACCTACGGCGATACCCGTTTTATGGCCCTAAGTGACGCCTTTGGAGAGGATATGAAAATACAAGGAGCAAGGCATGCTTCCTGGCTGGACGAAGTTGGAAAAGGAAACCTTAGAGTGATTTATAAGCATATTTACAAACCCCTTCCGCAACCTTGGGCTACTGATTATGATATACAATTGGGATTATGCGGACACAATCATCACCGGGGTGGAGAGAATCCGTTCAGGCAAGGAAACACCAATATGTATATTGCCAATTTCACCCAGTACACAACCTTTAACTTAATTAAAGTAAAAGCTGATGGTAAATATACCGTAGAAAACAATCTGGTTGCCATTGAGAATCCTAAAGATGACCCATCACTTTTCAGACCAAAACTAACCTTAAACTTTTCACAAGCCAATGATGGAACCTCATCAAATAACACGGCGACTTTGGTGAATAATTTCGATATTGATTTTCCTGAGGCAAAAGTACGTTTTATAATGCCCAAAGGATTTTATTATACCCTATCAAAAGGTTCTGTGGAGCAGCAATTTCAAGGAGATGATGTGACTGTAGTGGATGTCCGTATTGCTCTAAAAGCAAACAGAACTGCCGCAATAAAAATAAATAAAACCAATGTCCCAATTCCAACATTGAAAGAAGTTCAATATGGAAACCATGAACGTCAGGTCATTGATTTTTGGAAGGCAGACTCAGAAACTTCAACGCCTTTGGTATTTGTAATTCATGGTGGAGGCTGGCAGGCAGGAAGCAAAGAACGTATCAATAGATTTGTTGACGTCAATACATTGTTAGAAGCTGGAATCTCGGTCGCTGCGATTAATTATCGCTATGTTTCACAAGCACCGGAATCAGAGACTGACCCACCGGTAAAAACACCATTGTATGATGCAGCTCGAGCACTGCAATTTGTTAGAAGTAAAGCTAAAGAGTGGAATATCGATAAAACACGGATTGGAGCCAGTGGAGGGTCAGCCGGAGCATGTTCCAGTCTCTGGTTGGTATTTCATGATGATTTAGCGGATCCGACAAGTCCTGATCCCATTTCACAAGAATCAAGCCGATTGTATTGTGCTGCAGTGATCGGTGCACAAACAACACTAGACCCAAAACAAATGAAAGAATGGACGCCCAACAGCAACTATGGGGCACACGCCTTTGGAAAACGAAATTTTGAAGAATTTTT
>Ga0114949_10002434_pt1 | contig 11648 bp, 8 predicted proteins | sample N074metaG_FD_83505 | JGI IMG/M metagenome (GOLD analysis project Ga0114949, IMG submission 83505) | Deep subsurface microbial communities from Kermadec Trench to uncover new lineages of life (NeLLi) - N074 metaG | ecosystem: Environmental > Aquatic > Marine > Ocean trench > Sediment | place... | reverse complement strand
GCACGGCTGCATCCGGATGTTCCCGGAACACATCGAGCGGTTATTCCCGAACGTGCCGGTCAATACCGTGGTCGAGATTATCAATCAGCCCTATAAGCTCGGCTGGTCGGGCGACGATTTGTATCTCGAGGTGCATCCGCCGCTCGAAGGCGAAGGCATCGATGAGGCGGGCAACTGGACCCTGACGTCCATCACCCAACTGTATATCGACGTCACGAAAGACCGCGCGGCTGATGTGAACTGGACGCTCGTCAACGAGGTCTACACGGCGCGGCTCGGCATTCCCGTCAAGGTTGGGCGCGCCGCACGCATGCCGAGCCTGTCAGGTCAGGCGGAGACGGTCTCGCTAAACACGCAGTGATCTTCGGCTCAACCCGGTGTGTGTCGTTACCGCAGCGCCGGCGCGACCCGTTCGCCGATCAGCCGGATCGCATCGGCCGGGTCGTCGTGGACGCGCAGTGCGATCTCGGTCAGGCCGGCATCGGCGAACTGCTTCAGCGTATCGATGGCCGCGTCGATCTGGTCGAGTCCGCCGACGAACGAGATGTTCTCGATCATCTTGTCGACCAGGTCTTCCGGCACGTTCTCGATGACGTCGCTGCCGCGCAGGAATGCGTTCAGAAAATCCTGCTCATGGTCGCGCATGATTTTCAGTTCGCCTTCATCGAGGAACGGGGCGAAATATTTGTCGCGTAACCAGCCGCGCAGCATCAGTTCGCGGCGCGCCTCGGCACGCGACGCTTCCGCGTCTTGTTTGATATGCCAGGCCCAGAAATTGCTGATGCGAAAATCCGCAGGCGTGCGGCCGGCCTCTTTAAGCTCGGCGTGTGCGTCGTCGATGAAATCCTTCATCATCGGCACGACAAAATCGCTCGTGATCAGTCCGTCGGCGAGCTGTGCCGATAACTTGCGACTCTGCGGGTGATTCGAGCCGAAATAAATCAGCGGTGGCTCGTCGGTATACCATTCCGGCTTATAGCCATACACTTTATATATGTCGCCGGTGTAATTCATCGTCTTGTCCGGCGACGCGCCTTTCAGGATTTCCAGGCACTCGCGCGTGCGTCGGATCATGCGCTCGCGTTTCAGCCCGATCGACTGCAACACGGCACCGCCACCGCCGACCATGATCATCGCGCGGCCGTTGGACAGTTCATTCAGGCTGAACAACAGGTTCGCCATCTTCAGCGGGTGCAGCTCTGCGGGGCTGATGGCCATCGGGCCGAGGCGAATGGTCGATGATCGATCGGCCAGCAGCGACAGCGTGAAGAACGGGTCGCGTGACCAGGCGTAGTTGCTGGACCAGACGCCACGCAGGTCATAGCTTTCCGCCAGCAGGCCGAGCTCGGCGGCGTCCTGCGGCGAGGTGAATTCGTTCAGAATGATATCGATTTCCATGTGCAGCTCCGGTTCGAATCGGGAATGTTGATGTCGGATTATAGGGCGGCGTTCGCCGGGATTGCGGTCATGTGATCCGGAGTCCGTTGATCGGCCGGTTTGTTGCGTGGTCGTCGTGGGAGCCGCGTCCAGCCGCGATTCCGACAACCAAAAAGGCCGCAGCATTGCTGCTGCGGCCCCGGATACTGATACCCCGTATCAGTCAGATCGTTACTTCGACATGCCCTTCTCGAACATGCGATCGATCTTTTCATTCGTAGCGTCGCAACAGGCCTGCGCCTGGTTAGCCGCGTTCAGGGCCTGGTTGGCCGTGCTCTGAGCGCCCGATGCCATCTGGCGTGATTCCGATGCGCTTGCGCCGGCAGCGTCAGCAGCGGATTGTGCCCGCGCGACGTCCGAAGAAAGCGTATCGACTCTGGCGTTCAGGGCATCGACCTGGCTCTGCAACTCGGCTGCGCAGCCGGTGGTCAACATGATCGCGAGAGCAATCGCGCTCGCCTTGGTCACAGTCTGAAATGTCTTGTTCATCACAAGTCCTCTGCTAACAAACACAAAATTAGGCAGCGCCCGCTTTCTGGTTAAATTTGGGCCAACTCTCCCTGCACGCGATGATGACGGAAACATTGTTAAATCGCAAAGATTGTATGAGTTGCATGCGGGCAAGGCTTTGGGAAGAAAACCACACGCGGTGCCGGATTATTTTTCCAGCCGGGACGGGCGGGGGTTGTCTTCGTCACCGGACCTGTATATATTCACAGTACTGAATATTTATACAGGCAAGGACAATGGACCAGCTAACCCCCCGCCAATCCGAGATCTTAAGTTTTCTCCAGGATTTCATCGAGCAGTCCGGCATGCCGCCGACCCGGGCCGAGATCGCGCGCGCCTTGGGCTTCAAGTCTGTCAATGCTGCCGAGGAGCATCTGCGGGCCCTGCAGCGCAAGGGCGTCATTGACCTGATCCCGGGGGCTTCCCGGGGTATTCGGCTCAAGGATTTCATGCGCGAGCAGCTCGGCCTGCCGCTGATCGGCCGGGTCGCCGCGGGTAACCCGATCCTGGCCGAAGAGCACATCGAAGGCCATTACCGGATCGATACGTCGCTGTTCGACCCGCGCCCGCATTTCCTGCTGCGTGTCGAGGGCATGAGCATGAAGGACATCGGCATTCTCGATGGCGATCTCGTGGCCGTGCATCGTACGCCCGAGGTGCGCAGCGGTCAGATCATCGTCGCGCGGCTCGAAGACGAGGTCACGGTCAAGCGCTATCGCCAGGAAGGCTCAGTGGTCTGGCTGATGCCGGAGAACGAGGAATTCGAGCCGATCAAGGTCGATCTCAAACAACAGCACATGATGATCGAAGGCGTCGTCGTGGGCCTGGTGCGCAACGGGATGCCGCCGCACTGATTTCCGGCCAGGCGGCCCCGGCGACATTTCCCACGTACGAGTGGATGCCGGTCGTCATTGCTGCCACGGGTCAGGGCGCTTGCCACTTCGCCAGCCCTGACCGAATCCATGGCCCGAATTGCGTTGGCGCGAGTCTCCGTGTCAGCAGATCGAGCGACGGCGCAATTCGGGGCCACCCGCAGGGTTTGAGTCTGTTGAGTCAACTCGTCAGTCCTTTCAGAACAGTGAAGAAGAATGTCCAGAAGACATCGACTCCAGAAACTGCTGCGCAATGCCGATCTCGGCGGTCGCGTCTGGTTCGCCGGTCATGATCACGGCGGCGGCGGCGGCGCGGCGCGGCGCAGTTGCCCGTGGATCTTGCCGACCGGTTTTGACGAGCTCGACCGGGCTTTGGCAGGCGGTTGGCCGCTCGGCGCGCTGATTGAATTATTTGTCGAGTCCAGTGGTGTCGGCGAGTTGCAGTTGCTGATGCCGGCGCTGACCCGGCTCGCCGGTGTCGGGAGGCAGGCGACTGCAGCCGCCACCGCGGCACATCAGGTGCGTGCCAAGGGGCGCAAATGGATCGTGCTGATCGCGCCGCCGTATATTCCGTACGCGCCGGCTTTTGCGCGCCATGGTCTGAATCTCTCGCGTGTGCTCGTGGTGCATTGCCGTCGTCAGGCCGAGGTGCTGTGGTCGGTAGAGCAGGCGTTGCATTCGGGGACTTGCGCGGCGGTACTGGCCTGGTCCGGGAATGCCGACGAGCGTGCGTTGCGACGCCTGCAGCTGGCCGCGGAAGCGACGCGGAACGCGGCCGACGGTTGCTGGCTGGTGTTGTTCAGGGCGCCGTGTTTCCGGCGGCAGCGTTCGCCTGCCGCGTTGCGGGTGCACCTGCAGGCCGGAACGTTCCCCGCGTTGAACCTGCACATTTTCAAGCAGCGTGGCGGACGACCCCGCCACATCGTGTTGGAGCTCGGGATCGTGTCTGCCAATACGAGGTCTGCCTGGGTGGGGGCGACCCAGTGACCGGGCCCCGGCAACGCTCCTTGCTGCCATCGCCGGCAAAGAGGCAACGCTCCCGAGCGGCCGTGGCCGATCGAAGGCCGCGGGCTGCGGCCGTATTCACCGATGCAGGGCGGGCTGAACACTTATGGATTTCTATATATTTCAATAAATTACCGATAGAAATTATCTTCAATTCGAGGCTAGGGCCCAGCGCGGTGCTGACCCGGCAACACCCGCAGGCGCGGGTCTTGCTGTGTAATCCGGCCGCCGAACAACTCGGGGTACGACCGGGCTTGTCGGTCAGCGCGGCGTTGGCACTGGCGCCGGGTCTGACGATTGCCGACCGGGATCGCATGCGTGAGGCACAGGTATTGCAGAAGCTTGCGGCCTGGGCGATTCGTTTTACGCCGGCCGTGAGTCTCGATGCGACGAATGCGGTGTTGCTGGATGTGCAGGCCAGCTTGAAGTGCTTTGGCGGTTTCGTGAAATTGCGTGCCGCCCTGCTCGGTGGCCTGGCAGGCTGGGGATACCACACGTCAATGGGTTGTGCGCCGACGGCGCGGGCGGCGCTATGGCTGGCCCGGTCCGGCTGGACGGGGCGTGCTGCCACCGTTCGTGACTACGACGCCTTGCCGGGTCGGCTCGGTGGTTTGTCGATCGATTGCCTGCGCTGGCCGGACAGCGTGCAGCGGATGCTGGTCGACATGGGTATCACGACACTCGGGGCGTGCATCCGTCTGCCCAGGGACGGGCTGGCGCGCCGCATCGGTCCTGCCCGGCTCGCGGAACTCGACGAGGGGTTCGGCGCCCGGCCGGAGGTGCGCCACTTTTATCGTCCCCGGCAGCGCTTCGAGTCTGCACTGGACCTGCCTGAGGCTACGGCCGATGCCGGTTTGCTGCTGATTGCGTTACAAAAGTTGCTGGTCCGCCTCGACGCGTTCCTGCGTCGACGTCAGGGCGCCGTCCAGGTGCTGTGGATTTGCCTGCAGCATGAGGCTGCGCCGGCAACGTGGGAACGCATCGGTTTGCTGGCCCCCGCCACGGACACCGCGTACCTCGCGGAACTGGCCCGTATTCGCTTCGCCGACCAGCAGCTTGTCGCGCCGGTGACGGCCATGATTTTGCGGGCGAGCCTGGCGATGGTGCTCTCGCCGCTGTCTGCCTCCGGGCCGGACCTGTTCGGTCATGTGGCAGACCGCGATCGGGACGCACTGACCCTCGTCGAGCAGTTGCGCGTACGTCTCGGCAATGATGCCGTTCACGGCATTCAGCCGGTCCCCGAGCATCGTCCGGAGGCCGCGTGGAAGCCGGCCCCGGTCGACGGGGTCGCGGCGCGGGATACCGCCACCGGCGCGCCTTGCTATGCGCCGGATGCGCGCCGCCCGGTCTGGATGCTCGAGGAACCCCGCGTCCTTGACGCGGCAACCGAGTTCCCGGAGGCACTGAACCTCGAGGACGGTCCGGAGCGCATCGAAACCGGTTGGTGGGACGGGCGCGACGTGCGGCGCGATTATTACGTGGCGCGGGATCGGCGGGGCATACGGTTGTGGGTGTTTCGGGATTGTCGGGAGTCGCGGTGGTATTTGCATGGGCTGTTTGGGTGAAGGGTTGTGAATTCAGGTTTTTATGGCTCTCGGACGGGCGGGCAGCCTCCTCAGGAGTCAGAAAGTCATTGCAACTTTGATCGATTACGCTGAACTGCATTGCGTCAGCAACTTCACGTTTCTGCGTGGTGCATCGCATCCCGAAGAACTCGTCAGGCAGGCGGCGAAAGCGGGTTATCGCGCAATTGCGCTGACCGATGAATGTTCCGTGGCCGGCATCGTGCGGGCGCACGTGGCCGCGCGTGAGCTGGACTTGCGACTGATCGTCGGCAGTGAGTTCGAGTTGTGCGATGGGTTGCGCTGCGTGTTGCTGGCGACCAACCGCCGTGGCTACGCCCAGCTGTGCGGGTTGATTACCCGGGGTCGGCGTGCGGCCAAGAAGGGGGCCTATCGGCTCGAACGCGCGGACTGCGAGTCGGGTCTCGATGCGTGTCTCGCGCTCTGGTTGCCGGGCCGGTTCTCCGAACTGGACGATATTCGCTGGCTGTCGGGCTGTTTTCCCGGGCGTGCATGGATTGCGGTCGAGTTGCTGGTGGACGGTAACGATTCGCAGCGCCTGGCGGAACTGACCCGGCTCGGCCGTGCGGCCGGTGTGCCGATGGTGGCGGCGGGCGACGTGCACATGCACATCCGCGGTCGGCGTGCGTTGCAGGATACGCTGACGGCGATCCGGCTGAAGACGACGCTCGAGCTCGCGGGTTTCGGTTTGCAGCCGAACGGCGAGCGGCATCTGCGTAGCCTCGATACGCTCGCCGACGTGTACCCACCCGAGTTGTTGCGGGCGTCGCTGGAGGTTATCGGGCGTATCGATTTTTCGCTCGACGAGTTGCGCTACGAGTATCCGCGCGAACTCGTGCCGGAAGGTCATACCGCGACAACTTACCTGCGTGAATTGACCGAGCAGGGTCTTTGCCTGCGCTGGCCGGAAGGTGCGACGGGCAAGGTCAGAGATATCGTCGAACACGAGCTTGAACTGATTGCCGAGCTCAACTATGCGCCGTTCTTCCTGACCGTGCACGACATCGTGCGCTTCGCGCGTAATCGCGGGATACTGTGCCAGGGACGCGGCTCGGCGGCGAACTCGGCCGTCTGTTTCTGTCTTGGTATCACCGAGGTGGATCCGGCCCGGATGTCGATGCTCGTCGAGCGATTTATATCGAAGGAGCGCAACGAGCCGCCGGACATCGACGTCGACTTCGAGCATGAGCGCCGCGAAGAAGTCATTCAATATATCTACGGCAAGTATGGCCGGCACCGCGCGGCCTTGGCGGCGACCGTCATCAGTTACCGGCCGCGCAGCGCGATTCGGGATGTCGGGAAGGTGCTGGGTCTCGGTGAGCTGCAGGTCGACCGGATGGCGCGTGCGATGCAGTGGTGGGACGGCAAGCAGATCGACGCGGAACGAGTCGTCGAGGCCGGCCTGGATCCGGACAGCCCGCTGATTCATCGGCTCATCGTGCTTGCCGGTCAGCTGCTCGGTTTTCCCCGGCACCTGTCGCAGCATGTCGGTGGTTTCGTGATCTCGGAGGGGCCGCTGTCCGAACTCGTACCGGTCGAGAATGCCGCGATGGAAGCGCGCACGGTTATCCAGTGGGACAAGGACGATCTCGAAGCACTCGGCCTGCTCAAGGTCGACATACTCGGGTTGGGCATGTTGTCGGCGATCCGGCGCAGCTTCGAACTGATTGAATCGTTTTACGGCCGTCGCCTGACGATGGCCGGGGTGCCGGCCGAAGACCCGGTCGTCTACGATATGATTTCGGCTGCCGATACGATGGGCGTGTTTCAGATCGAGTCGCGTGCGCAGATGTCGATGCTGCCGCGCCTGCGGCCGCGTTGTTATTACGACCTGGTCATCGAGGTTGCGATCATCCGCCCCGGGCCGATTCAGGGCGACATGGTGCATCCGTACCTGCGGCGCCGGAACGGCGAGGAGGAGGTGAGTTACCCGAACCCGGAAGTGCGCGCGGTACTGGAGCGCACGCTCGGCATACCGATCTTTCAGGAACAGGTCATGCAACTCGCGGTCGTCGCCGCCGGATTTACGCCGGGCGAGGCCGATCAGCTGCGGCGCGCGATGGCCGCGTGGAAACGACATGGGGGCATCGACCCGTTCGAGGACAAGCTGGTGTCCGGCATGCGTCGGCGCGGCTATACGGCCCGGTTCGCGCGACAGATATTCAACCAGATCCGGGGCTTCGGTGAGTACGGTTTTCCGGAGTCACATTCCGCGAGTTTCGCACTGCTGGTCTACGTATCGGCATGGCTGAAATGTCATGAGCCTGCGGCCTTCACCTGCGCGTTACTGAACAGTCAACCGATGGGTTTTTATGCGCCGTCGCAACTCGTGCAGATGGCGCGCCGCCACCACGTCGAGGTCCGGCCGGTCGACGTGAACCGGAGCGACTGGGACTGTACGCTGGAACGTTGCCCCGACGGGTCGCCGGCCCTGCGTCTGGGTCTGCGTCTCGTGAACGGCCTGTCGGCGTCGGGCGGGCAGCGGTTGTGTACGGCCCGCGAGGTGTCCGCGTTTGCCGACGTGCAGGATATGACGACCCGCGCCGGGCTCGACAGGAAAGACTGCGGCGCGCTGGCGGCTGCCGATGCACTCAGGCAACTCGCGGGCAACCGGCATCGCGCGCGCTGGGATGTCACGGGCTGCGAGGCGCCGCTTCCGTTACTGGACGGAACACGAGCCCGGGAGGGCATGCCGATGCTCAGGCAGCCGACCGAGGGGCAGGACATCGCGGCCGATTACAACCACGTCGGCCTGACGTTGCGTCGCCATCCTCTGGCCTTGCTCCGGCCCAGGTTTCGCGGGGTGAATATGCTGAGTGCGGAGGAGGTCCATGCCTGCCCCAACGATGCACTGATCGATACGGCAGGCCTCGTGATTACCCGGCAACGGCCGGGGAGCGCGAAAGGCGTCTTTTTCGTCACGCTGGAAGACGAGACCGGTTACCTCAATCTCATCGTCTGGGAGCGGGTGGCACAGTACCAGCGTCGCGCGTTGTTGAATTCGACCCTGTTACGGGTCAGCGGGAGAGTTCAGCGCCAGGGCGATGTGCTGCACGTCGTGGCGCAGCAGCTCGATGACTACAGTCATCTGCTCGGTCGGCTGACGACGCGGAGCCGAAGTTTTCGTTAGTCTGCGGGTGGCTACAGCCGCTTCAGTCAGTGGTTTCGTATTCGTCCAGCGTGAAATCGTCCAGTTCTTCGAGTTCCCTTGCCGCGCGGCGCTCCTCGAGTATCACCTCGAGGCGCTTGCGTGAGTTCTGCTCATCCGAACAGGGTTGCATCCCGGCATCGGCTTCCAGTTCGGCGATCAGGTCATCGACGTTGATCTCGACGGAGGCGTCGCCAACGTTGCTCGATGCCTGCGACTTGGCGTCGCTCGCCGGCGGCCCTTCCGGGTCGTCCGGCTCTTGAGTTTCGTCGAGGTCTTCGACCTCGTCGATGTCGCTGTCATCTCCCATCACCGACGACTCCTTGAATCTAACCGTGATCGCTTATGTCGAAAGAAAACCGTTGAAAAGCTTATAGAACCATTTAATTTCGGTGGCAATCATTCATGTGAGAATTCGTGAACCAGTCCTCAATTTGGCGGCAAAAGAGTCCCGATGAGGCCCCGCAAGCCAGGATATCGGGGGGTGTTGGGGAGGTTTCGAGGCTAGCCGACGAGCTGATTCAGCTCGAAAATCGGCAGCAGGATCGCGAGGACGATCGTCAAAACGACGGCGCCCATGGCGATGATCAACGCCGGCTCGAGAATGCCCAGGAGTGCGGCGATCAGGCCGTCGATTTCGCGCTCCTGGTTCTGCGCGGCGCGACCGAGCATCGCATCGAGTTGGCCACTCGCCTCACCGCTCGAGATCAGGTGGATGCATATTGGCGGAAAATGACCGCTCGCTCCGAGCGATTTGCCGATCGCCGCGCCCTCGCGGATGCGCGCCGCGGCATCTTCGACGGCATCGCGCATCGGCAAGTTGCTGATCACTTCGCCGGAGATCTGCAGCGACTCCAGTACCGGCACGCCGCTGCCCGTCAGGATGCTCAGCGTGCGCGTGAATCGCGCCGTGTTAAAACCCCGCACGATCCGGCCGATGACCGGCAGGCGCAGCAACAGGAGGTCGCGTTTGCGCCGCGGTCCGGGGTTCTTCAGCAGGCGATGCGTGAGCCACGCCCCGATGCCGAGCCCGGCAGTCAGGAGTAATCCGTACTCGCGCAGGAAGCCGCTCAGTGCGATCAGCCCGGCGGTCAGCGCCGGGAGTTCCTGCCCGGTATTCTCGAAGACGCCGACGACCTTCGGGACGACGTAGACGAGCATCAGCGACACGATGCTGATCGCGAGGACGGTCAGGACGATCGGATAGATCATCGCGTTCATGACCTTTTGACGCAGTTCCTGGCGGCTCTCGGTGTAATCGGCCAGTCGTTCGAGTACGGCGTCGAGATGACCCGACTGTTCGCCGGCGGCGACGGTCGCCCGGTAGAGTTCGGGAAAGGCTTTGGGGAAATCGCCGAGGCCGTCGGCCAGCGTATGGCCTTCCATGACCTTGGCCCGGACGCCCATGATGATGCTCTTGATGCGTGGCACTTCCGTCTGCTCGCCGACCGCGGCCAGCGCTTCCTCGAGCGGCATAGATGCGTGCACGAGTGTCGCGATCTGTCGCGTAATCAATGCGAGGTCTGCTGCGGAAAGGGTGCGACGAATCGTGAACGACTGCTGGCGTGTCGCCTCCTTCTCCGCGATCTCGGTCACGGTCAGCGGCAAGAGGTCGCGCTCGCGCAATTGCTGACGCACGCGTTTCGGCGTATCGCCTTCGATGACGCCTTTCAGTTCCTTGCCGCTCGCATCGACGGCTATGTATTCGAATGCTCCCATCGATCCAGGTTGGTCAGTCGGCGCGCGTCACGCGCAAAACTTCTTCCAAGGCTGTGCGCCCATCGCGAACCAGCCGTATGCCGTCGTCACGGATGCTGGGCGTCTGCGTGCGTGCATGTTGCTCGAGTTCATGCTCGGCGGCGCCGTCGTGAATCATCCGGCGAAATTCGTTGTCGACCTTTACGATTTCATATATTCCGGTGCGCCCCTTGAAACCTTCGCCCGACGTGGCATCTTCGGGCGCGCGATACAGGGTCGGCGGGTTGGCCGGGTCGGCGCCCAGGATCTTGCACTCGTAATCGTTGGCGACATGCGGGACTTTGGTGTCCGGGTCGAGCACGCGTACGAGCCGCTGTGCAACGACGCCGATCAGGCTCGACGACAGCAGGAACGGCTCGACACCCATGTCGCGCAGCCGGGTTACGGCGCCGACGGCCGTGTTCGTATGCAGCGTGGACAGCACGAGGTGCCCCGTCAGGCTGGCCTGGACCGCGATCTCCGCGGTCTCCAGGTCGCGGATCTCGCCGACCATGACGACGTCCGGGTCCTGGCGAAGGATGGCGCGCAGGCCGCGGGCGAATGTCATGTCGACTTTCGTATTGACTTGCGACTGGCCGAGGCCGTCGATGTAGTACTCGATCGGGTCCTCGATCGTCATGATGTTGCGTGTGTTGTCGTTGATGCGCTCCAGCGCGGCATACAGCGATGTGGTCTTGCCCGAGCCGGTGGGGCCCGTGACGAGGATGATTCCGTGCGGCCGGTGAATCAGCTCGTCGATAGTGGCTTGTCCCGCCGCCTCCATGCCGAGCTGCGACAGGTCGAGGCGGCCGGCGTGCTTGTCCAGCAGTCGCAGCACGACGCGCTCGCCGTGGCCGGACGGCATCGTCGATACGCGCACGTCGACGGCGCGGCCGGCGATGCGCAGTGAGATCCGGCCGTCCTGCGGCAGGCGTTTTTCGGCGATATCGAGTTTGGACATGACCTTGATGCGCGAGACGACCAGCGGGGCCACGGCGCGCCGTGACGTCAGGACTTCTCTGAGAATCCCGTCAACGCGGAAGCGCACGACGAGCCGGTGCTCGAACGGCTCGACGTGAATGTCCGATGCATTTTCCTTGATCGCGGAGGTCAGCACGGCGTTGATCAGGCGAATAATCGGGGCATCGTCGTCGCTCTCGAGCAGGTCTGACGGTTCCGGCAGATCCTGCGCGGCGCGCAACAGGTCGGTGTCGTCCCCGAGACCCTCGACCATTTGCATAGTCGAGTTGGATTCCTGCTCGTAGATCTGTTGCAGCTGAAGATCGAATTTTTCCGGCGTCACGACAGACAATTGCAGGGGCTTGTCGATGAATCGCCGCACCTCGGATATGCTCG
>Ga0114949_10002432_pt1 | contig 11657 bp, 10 predicted proteins | sample N074metaG_FD_83505 | JGI IMG/M metagenome (GOLD analysis project Ga0114949, IMG submission 83505) | Deep subsurface microbial communities from Kermadec Trench to uncover new lineages of life (NeLLi) - N074 metaG | ecosystem: Environmental > Aquatic > Marine > Ocean trench > Sediment | place... | reverse complement strand
CGGCGTCGGTGCCTGCTAAATTGAACGGCGTAAAAGCCGTATCGGCGGGCAGAGGCCCAATCAATTGCATCCCCTTGGTGCGCAGTGAATCCATCACCGGCTCAATTATTTCCTGTTCCTCAGTGCCGAGATATCCCGATTCTCCTGCATGTGGGTTGAGACCCAGAACCGTAATGCGCGGCCTCTGAATGCCGAAAAATTTTTGCAGATCGTTATCCAATATTTCGAGTACCTGACGAAGACGTTGTTCATCGATCTGTCCCGGTACATCACGCAGGGCGAGATGAGTAGTGACTAACGCAACGCGCAGATCACCCGCCACCAGAAGCATGACGGGTTGCTTCGTATCGGTGAGCTCCGCGAGATATTCAGTATGTCCGGAAAACGACATCCCGGCATCGTTGATGAGACTCTTGTCAACGGGTCCGGTCACCATCGCCGAGAACGTGCCTTCCAGGCAGCCGGTACATGCGCGGCGCAGGGTTTCGAGCACATAGGTGGAGTTCGATGGGTCCGGTTGCCCGGCGATGGACCGGGTGGCCAGTCGTTCCCCGGCCACAATCAGCCTGCCTGTGCGGCTGGACCGCGACGCCGCATGTTCATCGAAACCCAAGATTTCTAGTTGAACACCCAGAACTTCCGCGCGTTCACGCAGCAAATCGGGATCGGCGATGGCGACAATCTCCACGGGCCACTCGGCAGCCGCAAGTCCGATGACCACGTCCGGTCCGATTCCGGACGGTTCTCCCGGGGTCACAACAATTCTTGGAACATGTCGATTCAAGGCTCAGACCCGCCCGCGAGTAATATTCTGCCTAAGAATCCCGGGCTTAAAGGCGATATTCGACGAAGGCCTGATCGCGGAGTCTGCGCGCCCATAACTCCGTCTCTTCGTTAAGTTTACTATTGCGGATCGCCATCATCGCTTCCTGGTGCATGACCTCATCAGTTGTGTCGTGCACCCGCCGATCGAGCAGTTGGATAATGTGCCATCCAAAGTTTGACCTGAACGGCTCACTGATTTCATTAATTTCCAATTGGTCACAAACCGTCTGAAATTCCGGCACAAACATGTCTGGACCGTTCCATCCAAGGTCGCCCCCATTGATCGCCGAACCCGGATCTTCGGAAACTACTTTTGCAACGGCCTCGAAGCTGTCACCATCGATTATCTGCTGTCGAATTTCAGTCAGCTTCTGATGAACTGCCTCGTCATCGAGAATCTCATTGACGGTAATCAATATGTGACGCGCCCGAGTTTGCGATTCCATGATCGGTTCCGCGCCCCGGCGATCGTCCAGGCGAACCAGATGATATCCACTGGCGCTGCGAATTGGTTCGCCGACCTGTCCTATTTCGAGTCCGGGAACAATATCCGCAAACAAGGTAGGCAATTCCTCACCCTTGCGCCATCCCATATCACCGCCATCCAGCGCCTGCTGACCGTCAGAGTAGGCGATGGCAAGCTCGACAAAAGGTTCACCGCTGGTGACGCGCTCGTATATTTCCCAAGCTCTTTTCTCCGCTGTCGCCACATTCTCGGGGTCTGCGTTCGTCGGTGTCGAAATCAGAATATGTGAAAGTTTAAATTCCACGTTTCTGTTTGCGCGCCCCGCCTGTCTTTCCAGATAGTCCTCTAACTCCCGTGGCGTGACATTGATACTCCCGATCACATCGCGTTGCCGCAGTTGATCGACAATCAGTTGATCGCGCAATTCCATTCTATAATTCGCATAGTCGATGCCTTCCTGCCTCAGCATATCCGGCAAATCCGACAGGGAAACTCCATTTCGTTCAGCGATGTCGGCAAGTGCGATATTCAGGGTTTCATCCGGTATCTGCATCCCGATGCGCTCGGCGCGTTGCAGCTGAATTCGCCTGATGACCAGTCGCTCGAGAATCTGAGGTGCCAACTGACTCATTGGCGGAACTTGCGTTCCCTGGGCTTCAAGCCGGGCCACGATTTGCTGAATTTCAATTTTAAGTTCGCTGGTAAGAACCACGCCGTCGTTAACGACCGCTGCAATACTGTCGAGCAGTTCTCCCGTGTCGCTCAGCTCCATGTTCTGGGCCAGGGCCGTGGGTGGACCGAGGCAACAGGCGAGCGCCAGAATTAATCGAAAGTGTCTCATCGGGTCGATCCTAATCGTAGCCAAGAATACCACGATCCAGCAATCGATCGGCCGCACTGTCACGACTGCCGAATCCCTTCAGCACCAGTTGCACCGAGAACGAGTCTTCCAAATCACCGTCTCGCGAAGCAAGATAGCGGCGCCAGTTAGCGTGTATTCCCCAGCAACACGTCTCATACTGGAAACCGAATAAGGTCTCGAGCGGCTTCCTGTCCTGAATCGAGTAGTCATAACGGCCAATGACATTCCAGCGTCCGGGTAATGGCCACGCGAGCGCAACCTCTGCTTCTTCAAAGAGATCGCGACGCTTGCGATAGGAAACATTAACGATTTTGGAGTCTCCGGACTGGTACAGCAGCCGAGCCTCCGCCCATTCTGTTTGATTGGTATCGGAATTCCACTGGTAACCCAGTTTCGTCCGCCAGTTCCCGAATAACTTCATCCCGAATTCCGCGAGATAGTCCGAGGTATCGCTGTCGCTCGGCAGTTCGCCCGGCAAGGTCACTTTTCGGTCACTGAAATAGCGGATCGCGCCGACAGTCGCGCGCAAAAATTCATCCCCATCCGCGGAGTCGATCAGTCGCGTGCTGAGCCCACCGCTGAGCTGATTCGTGTCGCCCAGCCGGTCGTAACCGACAAATCGATTCTTTCGGTATAACTGGACAACATTCAGGTCCGGTACGATCGTGTCAAAAATCGGCAGGTCGTCCTGATTTCGAAAGGGAATGTAGGCGTACATCAATCGTGGCTCCAGTGTCTGGATCCACCCGCGCTGCCTGGTCAATCTTTCGAATACGCTGTTCAGGTCGACACCGAGGACGGGTGCGGTCAGCGTCGGTTTTTCGTTTTCGGCGGGCAGCGTATGGTCAAGGTTGTAACGAACATGCTCGACACCGATGGACGGCGCTATATCCACGAATTTGGTATGAATCGGGAAGCCGACTTCAGGCTTTATCCGGCCACGCGTGCCGGTGACACCGACGTGACGAGTAAAATGGGTAATGTTTGCCTCCAGTTCGTACTGCAGACCAAACAACCCGTGCGGTGAAAAGCCACGGATTGCCAGTTCGGGGAGTGAAGTATAGGGCTCGTCGACTGCCGTGATATTGTCGTCAATGGTCTGGTAGTCCTGCAACCGGAGCAAGCCCGACCAGACATTGTTATAAAACTCGATGTCCAGGTGTCTGCGCAGGTTGGTCTGACTCGTCGACGCCAGACTGCCCGACAGGTCTTCGAAGTAGTTCGAATCGGATACCCCGATCACATCAATGGTAGAGCGCCAGTCCGAGAAAAAATGAGTCTGGTTGGACCAGGCATACAGCCAACGATCAGTTCCGGTGACGTCATCATTCTTTAGATAGTCGCCGGTCCACATACCCACGGTATTTTTTGCCAGGAAACGGAAATTAGTCTGGAGTTGCAGGCCACGCCTGGTCATATAACGTGGGGTAAATGTCGCATCGTATTTCGGGGCGATGTTCCAATAAAACGGGACCGCGAGTTCCACGCCGCGGTTGCTGCTGGTACCGAAGTCCGGTAACAGCCAACCGGTCTTACGTTGATTTGAGACCGGGTAGGTAATATACGGAAAGTAAAAAATTGGCACCCCTTTCAATCTTAACCGGGCGTGACGTGCTGTTCCGACGCCGGTATTTTGATTAATTTCGATCTTGCTCGCTCTCAGCATCCAGCCGTCTTTACCCGCCGGGCAGGATGTATACGCCGCGTCTTCGAGAAAAAGTCGGCCTGCGCCTTCTACCCTGACCTGCCCCGCCGAACCTCGGGCTGGCACCGCGAGGAGTTCGAACTCAGCCGATTCGAATTGCAGGCGCTCCTCAGGCTGGTTGAACTCCGCGTTATTCGCCTTAATCGATGTCTCCGGGTCGCGGAATTCCACCGCGCCGTCAATGACAAAGATTCCGGATGCGCTGTCGTATTCAGCGCGTTCCGCGCGCAGAACCCGGTTCCCGCTGCGCAGAATAATCTCATTACTGAAGGTCGCGTCGCCGTTCAACCGAAACTCGACTCTGCCGCTGATGATTTCCAGTTCGTCATCGGGTACGTCATTGTCTGCGTCTGTCAGTGGAGGCGGCGCACTGATTTTGCATTCGCCCCAATTGCTGTCCGCGCCGAAAGGCGCAACATCGGACTCTTGACCCCACGCTGGTGACAGCCAGAGCAAACTGATCAGAACAAAAAGGCGCAACAGAATCCCCGTGGTGACACAACGCAAGCAGTCGGCATTATATCCACCAACTGACGTAAACTAATCGTTGTGAACGCCATGATTCTTGCTGCTGGCCGTGGACAGAGAATGCGCCCGCTCACCGATGAGCGGCCGAAGCCATTACTCAAGGTGGGGCCCAAGGCGCTGATTGAATATCACCTCCAGTCGCTGTCTCGAGCTGGGATTGATCGCGTCGTGATTAATCTGTCGTGGAAAGGCGACCAGATCCGCGATTTTCTGGGAAACGGGGTCAAATATGGTCTGACTATTACATATAGTGATGAAGGACCCGAGGCGCTCGAGACCGGCGGCGGTATTCACCGGGCGCTACCTAAATTGGGCACTGAGCCGTTCTGGGTGGTTAACGGCGACGTTTACTGTGAATTCAATTATCCGCGCAGAGAATTAGTCGCCGGCATACTGGGGCATCTGATCCTGGTGTCGAATCCGGTTCACAATCCGCACGGAGACTTTAGTCTTGCTGGTAATCAGGTTCGAACGGAGGGCGATAAGCGGTCGACCTATGCCGGCATTGCGTTATTGCATCCACGGCTATTCGTGGACTCGACACCCGGGAAATTTCCGTTGGCGCCCTTGTTGGTGAACGCGATGGAAAGTGGCTCGATTACCGGCGAGTTATTTAACGGTCGATGGGTGGATGTCGGAACGCCTGAAAGGTTTCAAGCGCTAGATTGCGAAATGTCTGGCCGTTGAGCGAACCTCTTTGATCAGGATCGGCTCGAAATCGTCGAGAAATTTATCCAGATCAACACGGTGCGCATGATCTTTCAGTTGAGTCACCGGGAGGCCCGCAAATCCACACGGGTCGATCTGGCTAAAGGGCCGCAGATCCATATCGACGTTCAACGCAAGGCCGTGATAACTACAGCCGCGCCGCACCCGCAGACCGATACTGCCGAGTTTGGCGCCGTCTACGTAAACACCCGGCGCATCGGTCCGGCTGACCGCGGTCACACCCAAGGCCGCTGCCGCGGTGATCATCGTGTTTTCCAGTGCTGAAACCAGGCCTCGAACCCCGATATTCGCCCGTTTTAAATCGAGCAAGACGTACGCCACCAGTTGACCGGGCCCGTGATAAGTCACCTGCCCGCCCCGATCGACCTGAATGACCGCGATGTCGCCCGCGGCCAGAATATGACTGCGATCCGCATTCAGGCCCAACGTATAAACCGGCGGGTGCTCGAGCAACCAGATTTCATCGGACGTCCCCGGTCCTCGCCGATCGGTGAACGCGGACATGGATGCCAGAGTATCTGCATAATCGACTCGTCCGAGATGCCGGACGATAATCCGAAAGCCACCCAATTCGGATGTCGTCGATTCACCTTTGCCGGAGGTCTTGCCGTTTTCGTCAACCAATGGACACGGCCCGCCGGATTCTATATCAGGTAAACAACTTGTTCGCTCGCGCTGAGCGTTCGATAAATTTCATCGAGTTGTTCACGGGATTTGGCTGAAACGGTGACGGTGAGCGCAATGAACTTGCCCTTGCTGCTCATTCGGACAGTGATATCTGCGCTGGCAATTGGGCCTGTGTGCTGACTAATGAGTTCAACAATGTGAGTTTCAAATTCCGGTTGATCCCGCCCCATGACCTTGACCGGAAACCGGCATGGAAATTCAAGCAGGCTTTCCGAATCGTCCATGCGTCAGATCTCGAAATGAGCGGTCAACTTTTTCCACACTGGCCCCGGTACACCATCGCCGACTGTTTGATCATCGAGCTGAATGACCGGGGCGAGGCCTTTGGTGGCGCCGGTTAACCAGATTTCATCCGCCGCAAACAGGCGACTTTCCAAAATTCGTTCCTCCCGGCAGACAAAGCCGAGGGTCTTGCCTATGTCGAATACATGATCCGTTGTCGTGCCGGGCAGTACTGCGGAGCCCGGTGGTCGCCGTATCAACTCACCGTTCTCGACGAGAATGACCGAACTGACGGCGCCTTCCGTGACTGCACCATCACAAATCAGAATGGCATCGATAGCCCCGGTTTCATGGGCTGCTTGACGCGCGAGTACATTGGCCAGCAGCGCCGTGGCCTTGATATCACATCGGGCCCATCGGTCGTCGGGTAAGGTGATCGCCTTGACGCCCTCTGAATATTTCATATCTCCAAGCGTGTTCGCCATCGCAAACACGGTCGGTGAGACCTGTTGCGGAAAAATATGATCGCGCCCCGAATCGGCACCCCGGCTGACTTGAATATAAATCGCGAGATTGCCTCCGCCATTGCGACTGGCGAGTTCTTCGATCAATGTGTGCCACTGCGCCTTCGAGTGGGGATTCAAAATGCGCAAAGCCTCGAGATTGCGCTCCAGGCGCTGCACGTGCGCATCCAACAAGGACGGTTCGCCATGGTGAATCGGAATGACTTCGTAGACCGCATCTCCGAAAAGAAACCCGCGATCCAGCGGCGAGATGGAAGCTTGCTCGATCGGCAGAAACTTTCCGTTCAGATATGCCGTTTCTAAGGTGGCGCTCACACTATTCGAACCAGAGTAAAACCGAATCTTTGGCGACCTGCCAGATCGTGCCCTCGTTAATCGTGTTCAAAGCGACAAGATTCGCTTCCGCCAGGGTTTCATCGTCCAGATCGATACGCACGCGCCCAATCTGGGTGGTCCGGGTAATCGGGGCGATGACCCGATCGGGTAGCTCGATTTTTGCTTGGAGTTGGTCATAGCTGCCCCGCGGTATCGTTACATAAAGATCGCTGGTCAGGCCAAGGTTCGCATTTTCAATTTCGCCTTTCCAAACCCGGGTTTCCGCAACTGAACCACCTGCCTCGTAAAGCAACCGGGTTTCAAAAAATCTGAAGCCATAGTTGAGCAAGGCCTGCGAATCATTGGTCCGCGCCCTGCTGCTCTTGGTGCCCAGTACCACGGCGATTAATCGCATGTCGTCACGCTGGGCGGATGACACGAGGCAGTACCCGGCGGCATCGGTCATGCCTGTCTTCATGCCATCGACGCTCGGGTCGCGCCAGAGGAGCGCATTGCGATTTTTCTGGGCGATACCGTTGTAGGTGAATTCCTTTTGCGAATACCAGCGATAGTAGTCGGGAAACTCGCTGATAATTGCCTGGGCGAGGTGGGCGATATCAGCCGCCGATGTGAAATGGTTCTTGGATGGAAGTCCGGTCACATTCATGTATTGGGTGTTCCGCATCTCCAGTTCCAGCGCATATTGATTCATCAGCTGAACGAATGCGTCTTCTGTACCGGCAAGATATTCGGCCAAGGCGACACTGGCATCGTTGCCCGACTGAACGATCATGCCCTGCAGTAAATCTTCGACAGAAACCCGTGTGCCGACTTCGATAAACATTCTCGAACCGGCCGTTCGCCAGGCTTTTTCGCTGACAAGGACCTGATCATCGAGCGACAGTTGTTCGGATTGAAGGGCTCTGAAGGTTACGTAAGCCGTCATCAATTTAGTGATACTGGCCGGGTCGAGCCTTTCATTCTCATTTTTTGCTGCCAGCAATTTGCCGCTGTCGTTGTCCATCAGGATGTAGCCGCGGGCACCCAAGTCCGGTGCAGACGGAATCGGTGCCTGGGCATTGACCAGAACCGGCAACGCCAATAGTGCCGCAATCGTTACACCCGTTCGAACAAGTTTAGCCATAGATTTCTCCTGATAACCCACGATCTGTTAACCACCCGATGGCTTAAAAGTATTCGCGGAGGATTCGGTAACCAAGTGTGTATCATTGATTTGTAAAGTGGCCATCTTCGCCACTAATGCGTCATATTCAGCCACGCCCTGGATCGGTCCCAGTCGCACGCGGTACAGCGCAGGATCGCTTTCGATGTCATGGTGAATGAGCACGTTAGAAAATCCGTTTGATGCTAACTGTTGCTGCAATTGTCGGGCATTCAGCTGTTCGCCGAAAGCACCGATTTGCAGGTACAGGACTGTCGAATCGGGGGCGGTGGTAGCAACTGCCGCGGCAGTCTGTGCGGTCTGAGTATATGTTTCCATTGGAGCAGAGCGCGGACTGTTACTCAAGGCCTCCACCTCGACCATCGCTGTGCCACTCGTGATCATGTCCAGCTGCCTGGCCGCGGAATAGGACATGTCGATGATCCTGTTGTCGACGAACGGTCCCCGGTCGTTGACTTTGACGATGACGCTCTTGCCGTTCGTCAGGTTGGTGACCCGGGCCCGGGTCGGCAGCGGCAACGTCTTGTGTGCCGCCGTCATTTCATGCATGTCGTAGATTTCGCCGCTGGATGTCGGTTTGCCATGAAATTTTTTGCCATACCAGGAAGCGACGCCCTTCTCCCTGTAGCCCTGGCTGCTGGGCATCACGTAGTAGCGCTCGCCAAAGACCACGTAGAAAGGAGGATTGCCTCGCGAATGTTTTTGCCCACTGGTCGCGGTATTGCGCGGCTGGCCGGAGTTACTGTCCCAGTTCAGGGACATACAGGCCGGCAACAGGACGATCAGGATGCCGAGCACTGTAAAAATGCCGGCCACAGGCGGTTCGGCCCCTGTTGTGTCGGCCCCCGTCGTTTCGGCAGGGGGTGTCGGAGCGATGGAATTCACTTCAATGGACATACGACCGGGAAGCGGCCTCAGGGCGTGTGCCGATGCGCAACATCGGGGGCGTCGATGGTCGCCGCCAGCCGTTCCTGCGCCAGGGCCTCAGCGAGCTGAAAAACGGCCAGCGCATACATCGTACTGCGATTGTATCGTGTGATCACATAGAAATTGTGAAAGCCGGCCCAGTACTCCGGGCCGTTTTCACCTTCGAGGCGAATCAATTTGGCCGGCGTGGAGGCGTCGAGTTCGGCTTCGAAACTCAGGCCGCGATTCGACAGAGAGGCCACCGTTTCATCGGGCTTAAACTTCGTTCTGCCCGCCGGAACGTCAATCTCCATTTCCGTCACGCCGGCGGCGGCCACGGGCTGGTCCGGACGCCAGCCATTGGCAACGAAATAATTGGCCACACTGGCGAGAATGTCGTCCCAGTTGTCGATCAAATCCCGGATGCCATCTCCATCTCCATCCACGGCATATCGGCGATAACTGCTCGGAATGAACTGTGGCGGCCCCATTGCACCCGCGTATGAGCCGGTTAGCGTGCTCACGTCCAGTGTTTCTTCCTGGGCGAGCAAAAACAATTGCTCGAGTTCCGAGCGAAAAAATTTGCCTCTCGGGGGGTAATCGAAGCCCAGGGTCGTCAACGCGTCCAGGACCCGGAAATTCCCTCTGATTCGCCCGTAATAGGTTTCGACGCCAATAATCGCCGCGATAATTTGCTCCGGTACGCCGGTTTCTGCCGAAATTCGCGCAAGCCGTGATTCGTGTTCGGACCAGAACTGAACCCCGGCCTCGATGCGTTCCTCAGTGATGAAAATAGCCCGGTATTCATACCAGGGCTTGGTCTTTTCCGCCGGCCTGCTGATCGCATCCAGAATTTTCTGAATGGTCTTGCCGTCGGCGAGGACTGACTGCAGGTAGGTTCGATCGAGCCCGTGACTGGTAGCCAGCGTATCGACGAAATCACGCACGTCTTGTCGCTCGATGTCCACAGCCATCACCGCGGCGGGAAAAAGCAGAGCGATTACGGCGAAATTTCTGCCGACAAGGCGCAGCCCTCGTTTTGTGATTGTCCTTATCATCGTGCCAGTAGCTTCCGGTGCGTCTGGATAGACATTAGAATACCGAAACCGGCCAGCAGGGTCACCATCGAAGTGCCGCCGGCGCTGATCAATGGCAGCGGGACGCCCACGACCGGGATGAGCCCGGTGACCATCGCCGTGTTAACAAATACATAGAAGAAAAAAGTCAGACTGATACTGCCGGCCAGAAGCCGCGAAAATGTGTCTTGCGCCATCACCGCGATGACCAGCCCACGGCCTACAATCAACAGATAAATCAGCAGAACGGCCAATGCGCCCATCAACCCGAATTCTTCGCCGATGATCGCGAAAATGAAATCCGTCGAGCGTTCGGGCAGAAATTCCAGTTGGCCCTGGCTGCCATTCAGCCAACCCTTGCCAAACAGCCCCCCTGAGCCGATCGCAATTTTGGATTGTATGATGTGATAACCGGCGCCCAGCGGATCACTGTCAGGGTTTATTAACGTCAGAACCCGGTTCTTCTGATAGTCGTGCATGACAAAATACCAGAGGACCGGCAGTGAGATCAGTGCCGCGCCGACCGCGGAAATAATGTAGGCCACGCCGATGCCGCAGAGGAAAACGACCGTAGCGCCGGTCAGAGTGATGAGAATCGCCGTGCCCAAGTCTGGCTGCAGGGCAATCATCGCGACGGGTATCAGCGTGAGCCCGAGCGCAGCCGCGACCATGCCGAACGATGGCGGCAGTGGGCGTTCATGTAGCAGCCAGGCGAGCATCATGGGCAAGCCGATCTTCATGATTTCCGACGGCTGAAATCGAACGCCGATATTCAGCCAGCGTTGGGCGCCTTTGCCGACGTCGCCCGTGATCAGCACGAGGCCCAATAGAACGAGGCCAAGCCCGTACACCCACGGCGAAGTTCTGCGCAAAAAACCCGGTTCTACCTGGGCCATGATCAGCATGCCAGCCAATGCGGCCATCATTCTGATCAGCTGGCTGACCACGAGGTCGCCATTCTGCCCCACGGCACTGTATAACGCCGCTAGTCCGACGACCAATACCGCGGCAATACCGGCAAACAGCATGCCATCGAGGTGCAGACGCCTGAGCATGATGGCCCTGGCGTCGAGTCGCCTTCTGCGCCGGCCTGAGGTAATCGCAATCACAGCTTCATATCTCGCAAATACGTTTCCATGACTTTTCTCGCGATCGGCGCCGCCACCCGGCTGCCGCTTTCGCCATTCTCAACGATAACGGCTACAGCGATTGCAGGATCTTCCAGGGGCGCGAAGGCGATAAACAACGCGTGGTCGCGCCTGCGCTCCTCGATTTCCTCCGATTTGTACTCCTGATCCTGGGCCACCGAAAATACCTGTGCAGTACCGCTCTTACCGGCCATTGTGAATGGCGCGGTTAATCCAGTCGCGCGTGCCGTGCCATTGCGGCCCTGCAGGACCGCATTCATGCCACTGATGATTCGATCCCATTGTCGATCATCCGTCACGCTGACCTGCTCCACGGGCCTGGGTTCAAAATATTGCGCGATGCCACTGACCGGGTCGACCAATCCACGCAACAGGGTCGGCCGTATCAATTTTCCCCGGCTCGCAATCGTTGCCGTCGCCTGGGCAAGTTGCAGCGGCGTGGTCAAAAGATACCCTTGCCCGATTCCCGTGATTACCGTTT
>Ga0114949_10002431_pt1 | contig 11659 bp, 9 predicted proteins | sample N074metaG_FD_83505 | JGI IMG/M metagenome (GOLD analysis project Ga0114949, IMG submission 83505) | Deep subsurface microbial communities from Kermadec Trench to uncover new lineages of life (NeLLi) - N074 metaG | ecosystem: Environmental > Aquatic > Marine > Ocean trench > Sediment | place... | reverse complement strand
GCCACCCCAACTCTGCCTTATGCATCGAGAATCAAAACACTGAAATCCAATGGCATAGCTCTCTGGGATGTTCTTGCCTCGTGCACACGCGACAGCAGTCTCGATTCTGATATCGATGAAACCTCAGCCTCTCCAAACAATTTTGAGTTATTTCTTTCAACCCATCGAAATATTACAGATATTTTTTTCAACGGCGCGACGGCTGAAAAGTGTTTTTATAAGCTTGTGCTGCACATGCTCGAACCCCAATTACTACACTATAAGCGTCTGCCATCAACAAGTCCTGCAAACGCATCCTTGTCTTACGATCAAAAGTTAAATGCTTGGAAGACTATCCTCCAAATGGTGGCTTAACATTACCGTCGGATGATCCAACCAGAGTCACGTTTATACAACCCAATTGTGATTATGGGGCTGCATGAAATCCTACTCTGAATAAAATTTTTAGACATATAGCAAATAATAAGTTTAAGACTTTCTTTAATAAATCTGGGATTATTTACCGAAATGAATAACCGTGCGAATGGATTCTCCTGCATGCATCAGGTCAAACGCTTTATTTATATCATCCAATCCCATGTTGTGGGTGATAAAGGTATCGAGTTCATATTCGCCGTCGAGATAACGCTGAACATAACCTGGAAGTTCAGTACGACCTTTCACTCCACCAAAAGCTGAGCCACGCCATATACGTCCTGTTACTAACTGAAATGGGCGGGTACAAATTTCCTCGCCAGCACCAGCAACACCAATAATTACGGATTCTCCCCAACCTTTGTGACAGCATTCCAGCGCTGAACGCATTACTTTGACGTTTCCAATACATTCAAAGGAGAAATCCACGCCGCCGTCGGTCATTTCTATAATTACCTCCTGGATCGGCTTAGCGTAGTCTTTGGGGTTTACTACATCGGTGGCGCCAAGCTGGCGCGCAATTTCAAATTTAACAGGATTGATATCGATCGCAATGATACGTCCAGCCTTAGCCTTAACCGCACCGATTATCACCGCTAGGCCAACGCCGCCTAGACCAAAAACCGCTACGGTGTCACTTGCCTGCACTTTTGCAGTATTGGTAACAGCACCCATTCCTGTTGTCACTCCACAACCAAGCAGACAGACTTTCTCTAACGGCGCTTCCTTACTGATTTTTGCTAAAGAAATTTCGGGTACCACAGTATATTCTGAGAAAGTTGAGGTACCCATATAGTGATAAATAGGTTTTCCATGCTTAAAAAAACGCGTAGTGCCATCAGGCATCAGCCCTTGTCCTTGGGTTATTCGAATAGCCTGACACAAGTTAGTTCTTCCTGATTTACAAAATCTACATGCGCCACATTCTGGAGTGTAGAGCGGTATCACATGGTCTCCTGTGGCAACGCTGGTGACCCCCTCACCTAAAGCCTCGACAATGCCGCCGCCTTCATGGCCAAGAATCGTGGGAAACTTACCTTCTGGATCGCTTCCGGAAAGCGTATATGCATCAGTATGACATACACCAGTGGCCACTATCCGCACCAACACCTCGCCTTTTTGTGGCTGCATCAGGTCAACCTCTTCGATGCTCAAAGGCTGACCCGGACCCCAGGCAACCGCTGCTCGTGTTTTAATCATTTCCATGGAGTCTCTCTTTATTCCGCATTGCTTTCCTTGACCTGAGTTGTCCTCTAATTAATACTTCTTATAGCGCTCTCTTACTTTTAATTGAAGTAATAATAAATGGTCCAAAATATACTGGAAAACTTTTTTCTGTATAGATGGAGTTTGACCCCATAGATACACCATGCGATATAACGCGCCCCTACCCAGAAAATAAGCTGATCAATACCAAGAAAAATAAAACTATCTCTACTATAATGAATTGTTGTGTTAACAAGAGGAAATTAAATGCTCTGGGTAAAATCGCTACACATTATATTCATGGTCACTTGGTTTGCCGGGCTCTTTTATCTACCGCGGCTATTTGTCTATCATGCCACTAGTGACGATCTTGCTAGCGTTGAGCGTTTCAAGGTGATGGAACGCAAACTCTACTATGGAATTATGACACCTGGAGCAGTATTAACCATCATATTTGGCATGTGGCTATGGCAGGGTTTTGGCATATCTGGCAGCTGGCTACACGCTAAACTTTCGCTGGTTGCTGTACTGATTGCCTACCACTACTACTGTGGCCGGTTGCTCTCTGACTTTAAGCAGGACCGAAACCGGCACAGCCATACTTACTATCGCTGGTTTAATGAAATTCCAGTAGTGATTCTGATTGCAGTAGTGATATTAACGGTGGTAAAACCTTAAGTGATTATTTCAGGTCTACTCCTCCATCAGCGTCTGACCAGGAAACAACACCTCCGTATAACCGAACATACGGAAATTGGTAATACGCATGGGGTAAAGTATTCCCTGCAAGTGATCGCATTCGTGCTGTACTACACGGGAATGAAATCCCTCCACACTTCGATCTATAGATTTTCCATACTGGTCGAATCCCTGGTAGCATATTTGGGCAAAACGCGGCACCATACCGCGCATTCCGGGAACACTTAAACAGCCCTCCCAGTCCTCTTCCATTCTTTGTGTGAGAGGTTTAAATACAGGATTTACTAGCACAGTGTAAGGTACTTCTTCTACATGGGGATAGCGCGAGTTTTTCTCCACGCCAAATATGACCACCTGCAGGTCAACACCAATCTGCGGCGCTGCCAGCCCCACACCACTCACAGCTTCCATGGTATCGTGCATATCCTGAATTAGGGTATGGAATTCAGGCGTATCAAATTTTCCCACTCTCTCTGCCACTTGCAGCAAGCGTGAATCACCCATTTTCAAAATGGGTTTAATGGCCATTGAGTTCTACCACGCGTTCAAGAATCCTTCTAACTCCTACCATAGCTTTCTCCAGTACAGCATGAACATCTTCCAACCGAATAACATGTGTATTTGTTCCCCGCCCAGCAGCATAGTTAGCTACAACCGCAATGGTCGCATAGTGCAAACCCAATTCCTTTGCGAGCGCTGATTCTGGCATGCCGGTCATACCGACCATATCGGCGCCTTCACGCTCCAGCTTGTTGATCTCAGCAGCAGTTTCCAGGCGTGGCCCTTGAGTTGCCGCATAGACTCCTTCATCAATTATTTTTTCGTTTTCCAGTTTTGCTGCCTCCAGAATGAGTCTACGTGTTATGTCACAATAGGGCTCGGTAAAATCAATGTGAGTAATTGGCTTGTCAGTATCTTCAAAATAAGTAAATTTCCGGCCATAGGTATGATCGATAATCTGATCAGGGATAACAATCTTTCCAGGCGTTAGATCGGCACGAATACCGCCTACCGATGCTACAGATAATACTCGTGTAGGGTTCAGTGAATGCAGTGCCCAAAGGTTGGCACGATAATTCACTGCATGTGGCGGAATGGTATGCCCATAACCGTGGCGCGCCAAAAACACGATCTCATGTTTATTGATTCTACCGAAAGTCAGCGGCCCCGACGGCTCACCATAGGGCGTCTTCATAATTTGCCGATGAGATATTTCAAGACAAGAAAGCTGGGCCATACCAGTCCCACCAATGATTGCAAGCATATTTTTTGGAATATTAGAATAAAAGGTTAAAGAATTCTAGTTTCAATCCTTAACTGCATAAATCGCGGGTAAATTTCGCCATGAGCCATGTATATCCATTCCGAAGCCAAAAACATAGCGGTCAGGCAGTATAACGCCCACAAAATCTGCGCGGATGGGCTTGGGTTTGCTAATATCCTTATCGGCAAAAACAGCACTGTAAAATGCTTTTGCGCCGTTATCCATGATCCGCTCACGAATCGCAGCAAGAGTAATTCCTTCATCGAGAATATCATCCAATACCAGCACCACTCTATCCTGTAAGTTTGCATGGGGTGCCACCTTCCAGTCGATCTTTTCACCTCGGGTTTTATTATTGTAGCGAGAGACATGTAAATAATCGAAATTCAGTGGAAACTTTAGCAATGGCAATAATTGTCCGGTAAAAACTACCGCCCCTCCCATTACGCTCAATACCAATGGATACTTCTCCGATAACGCTACAGTGATATCCGCAGCCATGCGCTTGACGGTTTCTAACACAACCTCCGCCGAATAAATCTGCTCAGCGGTATCGAGTATTTGTCCTGCCTCTTTAGAAGAAAGCATATGAGTGTTATGTATTTTGGTAGGCTAGATACAAACCATCCTCTTAATGTTGCAATAATTGTAACAGCCCCGTCTCATCTAAAACGGTTATCCCCAATTTAACCGCCTTGTCATACTTGCCGCCAGCATCAGTACCAACTATCATATAATTCGTTTTTTTTGAAACGCTCCCAGTCACTTTTCCTCCTAGGTTTTCAATTTTTTCTGTAGCTTCTTCCCTGGATAAGTTTGGGAAAGTTCCTGTCAATACAAAAATTTTTCCACTAATGCCGATAGCACCATTCTGTTCCTTTCGCGCGTCTACATCTTCCTCCCACTGTAAACACTTTATTCCAACTAAATCAAATTGCTTAATAACTTCAATATTGTGATTCTCCGCAAAAAAATCTGCAATGCTCTGAGCTACTGTTAAACCAACATCGGTTATTTGCTGCAAGGTTTCGATGTCTGCTTCCTTTAAACTATTGAAACTACCAAAATATCGAACTAATTCTCCGGCAGTGATCACACCTACATTACGAATCCCAAGTGCATAAATAAACCGTGCTAGCGAAGTATTTTTACTCTTTTTGATAGACTCTAATACGTTACTGGCAGATTTTTCAGCCATGCGTTGCAGATTAATAAGCGCTGTGATATCCAGCGTATAAAGGTCCGCTGGCGTTCGGATGAGGTTGCTATCCACCAGTTGATCTACTAGTTTATCTCCCAGGCCTTCAATATCCATACCACCACGTGATGCAAAATGCAGAATTGCCTGCTTTCGTTGTGCCGGACAGAATAACCCACCGGTACAGCGCACCACTGTCTCATTCGGCATGCGCACAGCTGAAGCGCTGCATACCGGGCACTGGTTAGGCATGATGAATCGCCTCGCGTTACTTGGACGAAGCTCTACTTCTACCCCCACCACTTCAGGAATTACATCACCTGCCCGCCGTACAATAACACTATCACCAATCATCACATCTTTTCGATTGATCTCATCTTCATTGTGAAGCGTTGCATGGGTCACAGTTGCACCACCGACAAATATTGGTTTCAGTCTAGCAACTGGTGTCAATACACCCGTTCTGCCCACTTGCACATCAATTCCCAACAGTTCAGTCAACACTTCTTGCGCTGGAAACTTGTGTGCTACAGCGAAACGGGGAGCCCGGGAAATAAAACCCAGCTTTCCCTGCTGCACCAAATTATTGACTTTATAGACCACCCCATCTATGTCATAGGGTAGGCGTTCACGAAGTTCTCCTATCTTTTGAAAATACGACAGTAAAGCCGCTGAACCACTCACTACACTACACTCGTTCGCAATGGAAAAACCTTGATTAGCAATATATTCCATCACTTTACTGTGTTTGTCTCGAGGCACCCCCCCACCTTCATGTACGCCAATACCATAGGCAAGAAAAGTAAGCCTGCGAGTGGCTGTAACGTTAGGATCAAGCTGACGCAAAGAACCAGCGGCCGCATTGCGAGGATTTACGAATTCCTTCTCTTTTTTTTCACGCTGTTGCCGGTTAAGTTTTTCAAAATCTTCCTTCAGCATTAAAACCTCACCGCGTACTTCTAGCAAGGTGGGACTGTGATCATTATGCGCACCTGTTCGTAAATGTAGAGGGATGGATTTGACTGTACGTAAATTCAACGTGACATCTTCGCCGATGTGGCCATCACCTCGGGTAGCACCTGTCACAAGTAAACCGTTCTCGTAACAGAGGCTTACCGCAAGACCATCAAATTTTGGCTCTACTGCGTATTCGACAACATCGGTTCCTAACCCTTCACGTATACGCCGGTCAAACGCTTCTACTGCTGCAATCTCAAACTCATTGTTAAGAGAGAGCATTGGTGAACGATGCGTAATCTGGGAAAATTCTTTAAGGGGTGCAGCGCCTGCGCGCTGGGTAGGAGAGTCAGGCGTAAGAAGTTGAGGATTACGTTGTTCAAGTTGTTGTAACTCAAGAAAAAGTTTATCGTACTCAGAATCCAGAATACTTGGTGCATCTAATACTGAATACCTGTAATTATGCCATTCGATAATTCTCTTGAGATTGACCAATAGATCACGCTGCCATTGGCTGTTAGAGGGATCACTTGCTGCTAGTTTTTGGGCTATCTCCAAACTCGCCTGATAGTTCTTTAGTGTCCCAGCAAAACCACCTTTCTCCTGCTTCGATATGTATTCCGGAATAACCATTCACACAAATAACCTTAGTGCAATCTCGCCACCAGCAGGGATGTCACGTGATTTCATTAAGGCTTGGATGCCACTTAACTTCTGCTTAATTTTATCTATTCCGCTATCACTTAAAGGGATTCGATTATCATCAACCATAATACCTCCTAGGGTGGTTGCGAAAATCCTGGAGAGATGAGTCATTTGGTCAAATACTCTTTTGCCATTTGTAACTCTGGGTACATCGAGCAAAAACGTAATGCCATTAGTAGTGAGTGTTCGAATGCTATCAGGTAGAAATGGTGTAGACTCATAGTTGTTGAGAGTAAACTTAACTGTATGATTTGCCTCGCGAAAGCCAAACACGCCTCCTCCCTCGAGTTTAAAGCCGGATGCTTCTGCTAAAGCGCGGATTTTGGTTCCAGTAAATGCACCACCATCCTTGCTGATAATATTAATACCGATCATGACATCTACTTCTGCACAAAACTGGTCAAGTAATACCGCCTGTGCATGTGCCTGTTGGATATTGGGAGTGTCGACAACTGCATTTACGTATTCCGCAAAATTCCGAATCATGTCGCAAAACTCAGATAAGATGACTTCACTAACCGGGCCAGAGCGATCGGTAAACTGTAGGCAAGCTCTCAGGCTAGTATAGTTACCCTTAAAATTAGTTTCTATAGTAATTTCTTCCCAGGATGCGCCCACATCACTTTTCCCAAACCATCGTACTGGCTTTCCAAAATCTAACTTCCTCTGCAACATCTCTGCCAGATCTAAAGTAGCAATTGAAGTCTCAGACTGGATGCCCGCTACATAATCTACTACGCCGTTGCGATCAACTTCTACTGGTCTTTTCGATTCAGTATTTGTAACCAAAGGCTCCGAATCTGGTTGATCAATTTCAGTTGGCGTCATTGCTTCTACACTTGGCTTTACTTGAAAATCCTTTAGCATCCGCTTGCCGAGTTGTGGCTCAATCCTCTCCTCTTTGGAAGCAGACTTGCCTGCCCCTAGCAGAACATCATCATACTTACGTTTAAACGTATCTTCTGCGTCACGCTGGTAGCGCCGCTGCTGCATCCAATTGTAGAAAACAACACCCCCAATTATCACGACACCGATGGCGATCAAGCTGATTTGTAAATCACTCATATTCATTCAACATATACATTATCCCACCTCAGCCACATCACTGAGCTTGACAGCTTCTTCAATATCTACCGAAACTACCCGCGAAACACCCTGTTCCTGCATTGTGATACCTATCAATTGTTGCGCCATTTCCATGGTGATTTTATTGTGGCTAACGAACACAAACTGAGTCTGTTTCGACATTTTCCTTAACAAATCGCAGAAACGCTCAGTGTTGCTATCATCCAGTGGAGCATCCACCTCATCCAACAGGCAGAATGGAGCAGGATTAAGCTTGAACAACGAGAATACCAATGCGAGCGCTGTGAGCGCTTTCTCTCCACCAGACAGCAAATTGATGGAACTGGTCTTTTTGCCTGGTGGTTGTGCAATGATTTGCACGCCGGAATCAAGAATCTCCTCTCCGCTTAATATCAGTTTTGCTTTTCCACCACCAAATATAGTGGGAAACATTTCATCTAAATGACCATTAACCTTGTCGAATGTTTCCAGCAAGCGTTCACGAGTTTCTCGGTCAATTCGTTGAATAGCGCTTTCCATAGTTCCTAACGCTTCCTTCAAATCCTTGAGTTGTGAATCAAGATAATCCTTGCGCTCTTGAGATGCACGCAGTTCCTCCAGAGCGGCGAGATTAACTGCACCCAAGGTATCAATCTCGGTATTAAGTTGATTAATATCAGCCTGAAATCTAGAGGGCCGCGTTTTACCCAAAACCTTAAGCAACTCCTCCTCATTTGCTCCTGCCTCTTTTAATTGTTCACTAAACTGATTCTCGATAATGCGTGCTTCCTGCTCCTTAAGACGCGCTTGACTTATAGATTCTCGCAGAGGATGCAGCTTCTGCTCGAAAGTTATGCGTTCCTGTTCTATTTCCTGTAATCCTTTGGCAGCTTCTTCCAGTGTATTGCGCGCTGCTGTCAGAACAAGCTCGCGTTGCTCACGTAACGTTAACCCCTCCTGTAACTGATTGTGCAATGCGGTTTCATCAAAACTATCCTGCTCCCCTTGCAATTTCTCCAAATTGGCTTTGAGTTTAACAAAATTCTCATTAAAACTAAGAATGGCACTCTCTACTTCAATAATTTTATTCTGACAAGTCTTTTCATAGAATGCCGCCTCTTGCATTTCCCTCACTACATTCTGTACAAGTTGGCGCTGAATACTAAGAAACTTCTCCGCTGCCTCCCCTGCCTGCCTTTCCTGTTGCACTTGTCCTTGCAAGACCTGAATTTGATCTTGATATTCTATCAACTTTGCTTCGGCGCTTTGTTTCTGGGAAGCTTCTACATCGATCTGTTGCCTGATTTCCATCAGTTCAACTGAAATCTGGTTGTCGCGTTGGCTGGACCGTTCAGCTAATTGAGTTAGTTTCAATACCTGCATTTGTAGGTCATGATGCTGTTGCTGAAGTTTTTCACTATCAAGACGCAAGCGCGAGACTAACGCTCCTAGTTTATTGCAATCTTCTTCAGCTACCACCAGCTCGGATTTCTTCTGGGTAAGGCTAACTCCCAACGTTTCCGCTTCACCCTTGAGCTGGGTTATTTCTCGCTGGCGTACCAACACCCCATGCATTTGCGAGTCGGGCGCATAGTAGGTAAGGCTATGGCAAGTAAAAAAATGGCCCTCGCGCGTCACCAGCATTTCGCTGGGACCCAACTTTGTTCGTCGTAAGAGACCCTCTTGTACACTTTCGACTACGAAAATTCCGCTCAGCCATTCGCCCAACACAGATTTTATTCTTGCGTTGTCACAAGTCAGATACCGCTCCAGCAACTTCCAGCCTTCCTTGCCAGGTAGCGTCTCATCGTTCGGTCTCTGTATTGATGGGGACATTGTCTCGAACAGCGCCCATTTTCCAGGAGGGGAGTCACCCACCCAATCCAGTACTACTTCTAGCCGCTCAAGGTACGAGCTGTTGAGTCGCTCGCGTAATGCCGATTCCAGTGCGTCTTCCCAGCCTTTTTTAATCTGGATGCTCTGCCATAAACGTGGTAATGCATCTAGTTGGTACTTAGTAAGCCACTTACTCAGTCCCTCATTGCCCTCAAGTCGATGCTGCAGGCGTTCTAAGGCGGAGGATCGGGCCTCTGTTTGGGTGAACTGCTGCTCCAGTACTTGCACTTCGCGTGTAATCTCACGTTTGATTTCTTCAGCACTAGGTAACTGGTCTTCAGTTTGTGCAAGCGATTCCTGTTTTAGTTTTAAATCCGCCGCAGTACTCTCTACTTCGCTCTGCAATCGGAATAACCCTTTATCATCGGGCAGCGACAACTCTTCTTGCTCCTCAAGAAGTCTTTCTCTACGTGATTCCAGTTGCTGTAAAGCTTTGTCAGCATGAGTGCGGTGGCTTTCTTCTAGCTGCTCAGTCTGCTCGGCCAAGAGCAAGCTACGCTGGATTTTACTCAATTTCTCCTGACATAAACGAAAAGCCGATTCCGTCTGCAGTAATTTCTCATTTTCAGCTGCAACTTTTTCCTTACCAACTTCGAGAGTCAAACTTGCCCGTTCAAGTTCTTTACGCCAACGATCTAAACTTTCGGCAGAATTCCCCACTTGTTCTTCGTGATGCTCAATCTGATTCTTGGCTGCTGTGATTTGTTGCGCCATGCGTTGGTGATTCTCGTGCAAATGTTGTGCCTGCTGTTCGATACGTGCCACCTCCGCGTTGGCGGCGTAGAGTTCGCCCTGCCCCTGGTGCAAGCTGTCGCTAGCTGCATAATGTTGAGCACGTCCCTTTTCCAGGCGATTTTCTGCATCACGAAGGCATGAGGTTTCTGCTTCCAGTCCTAATTCCAGTTGCTGAATTTCATTTTCTGTGCTAATACGTTGGGTCGCCGCTTCCCGTTTGCGTGCCAACCACAAAAGATTATGTGCTGTACTCAGCTGACCCTGCATATCCTTAAACTTGCCAGCAACCATAGCTTGTTCTTCTAAGTGCTGTAGCTGCTTTTCCAGTTCTTGACAGATATCATCCACGCGCAAGAGATTCTTGTGGGTATCTGCTAGACGTAATTCGGTTTCACGGCGACGTTCATGGTATTTGGAAACCCCGGCAGCTTCTTCTAAAAACATGCGCAACTCTTCTGGTTTTGCATCAATAATTCGGGAAATCATCCCCTGCTCAATAATAGCGTAACCACGGTTACCTATACCGGTACCAAGAAAAATATCAGCTATATCCCGCCGCCGAACGTGAATGTTGTTAATATAATAGGTTGATTCACCATCCCGCAGCAACACCCGTTTGATGGAAATTTCTGCATAGCTTGACCATTGGCCTCCTGCCTTGCCCAGACTGTTATCAAATATCAATTCCACACTGGCACGTCCCACCGGCTTACGAGTAGCGGAACCATTAAAAATCACATCCTGCATGGACTCACCGCGTAGCGCAGATGCCCTTGATTCCCCTAGCACCCAGCGTACCGCATCAATCACATTGGATTTTCCGCAACCATTGGGACCAACAACTCCAACTAAATCACCAAGGACAAGGACATCAGTAGGTTCGACAAAGCTTTTAAAGCCAGAAAGTTTGATATGGGAAAGACGCAATTTATTGCCTGTAACCAGTTATAATTGGGCGCGCTTGGAGAGATGAAGAAACAAGCTTATAAGACCACTTACAAAAAGCACACTGAAGATAGTTATTTTAACCGATTTGTCCAAGATAAGAGAATGCCCATACAGCCCACGAAGAAATTGGAAACTTTTCCCAACCCGACTCTCTCTCGGGATTACCATATCCACATGGAAATTCCAGAGTTTACTTGCCTATGCCCGAAAACTGGGCAGCCTGATTTTGCAATTCTAATTCTTGACTATATCCCTGATAAAAGATGCATTGAGCTTAAAAGTCTCAAGCTCTATATCTGGTCTTACCGGAACAAGAATACGTTCCACGAAGCTGTCACTAACCGCATTCTTGATGATATGGTAGCTGCTATAAAACCGAAATATATGCGTCTCACTGCCAAATTTTACGTGCGTGGTGGCATCTTCACCGATATCGTGGCCGAACATCGCAAGTCTGGGTGGAAGCCAAAGCCAGTTGTAAAATTAGGAAAATTTGAGAAGCAATCAAATATTCGTGAATGAAATTATCAGATTGAATGTGTCACCTAGTCTCGATTTAGAATCTATTCCTT
>Ga0114949_10002430_pt1 | contig 11659 bp, 10 predicted proteins | sample N074metaG_FD_83505 | JGI IMG/M metagenome (GOLD analysis project Ga0114949, IMG submission 83505) | Deep subsurface microbial communities from Kermadec Trench to uncover new lineages of life (NeLLi) - N074 metaG | ecosystem: Environmental > Aquatic > Marine > Ocean trench > Sediment | place... | reverse complement strand
CCTACTATGGGATGTATAGCCCTTTCGCCTACCGGTCTTACTATCGTCCTTATAGCTCTTTTTACAGACCTTGGGGGTCTGGATTATCTGTTAGTATAGGATTTGGGTTTGGGTTTGGATCTTACTACGGTCGATACTATGATCCGTTCTATTACGGTAGTGGATTTGGCTATGGGTATGGGTATGGGTATGGCAGTCCTTATGGCCGTTATTACGGTAGTGCCTGGTGTCCGCCTTCATACTACGGAGCCTATAACACTACGGTAGTAATAAACAACATTGAAAACTCTAACCCCGGAAATGTACGCTATGGAACAAGGACATCTCGAGGATCTAGTTACATAGTCGATAACGGCATTAGAGAACGTAACACCACGGATGCAACCTACAACAGCAGTAGGATTCGATCCAGGGCCGATAACACTGTTACACAAGTCTCCGAAAGGACCCTTAATAACAGCGGGATAATTCAACGCGATCAGTCTGGTACTAATTTGCGCACCAGAGACCTCAATCAATATGACCAGGTTCAATATGACCAGGTTGACAGATCCAAAACCCGGTTCCGTACACATTCTTTGGATTCAAGGAACAGTGGATTAAACATCAATGAACGTACAGGGTCAAATTCCAGTCTGCAGCAACGAAGCCGTACCATCAACAGGGACACTTATCGAACACCAGATCGTAAATTAGGAACCCGGCGTACCACAGATCGCAACAGAAGTTATTCATCCAGCTTATCAAGGAATTCCGGTTCCTCCAGTTATGGCAAAACACCCAATAGAAGTCCTGCTTCCAGTGGGGTAAGGAGCAGGAGTAACTATTCGCGTCGAAGCAGCTCGCCAAGTAAAGTTGGCAGCAGTAACTATGGAAGAAGATCTTCTTCAGGCAGGGTCAGTACTCCCAGCAGGAGTTCGTCACCCAGCAGGATTCGAAGCAGTTCTCCCTCGCCCAGCCGTAGCAGTAGTCTGCCCAGCAGGTCCAGTGGGAAATCTATCAGAAGTATTACACGTTAGTAAAACTTATCAATAGTCCCTTAACTCAACTGAGATCAGGGAAATTTAAAACCAAGAATTATGAGACGTATCTACACGCTTATATTAATAAGCACGGGCTTGGTTTGTTTACACCAAATCCCCGTACATGGGCAAAGCTATGCAGATATTGCCCGCATTATGAGTCAACAAGAAATCCACGGCACCGCCCGTTTTCAGGGAATCGGGGGCGTTAAAACTGCACTTGGAGGTGATATCAGCTCCATTTCAGGCAACCCGGCAGGGCTGGGATTCTACAACTCCTCGGAATTTTCCATCAGTCCAGGGTACGTGTTCATCAACAATACATCAAGTTATCTTGGGTCAACCCTAAATAATGATCATAGCAACTTTTATCTGGCTAATGCTGGAGCGGTAATACATAAAAGCCCTTCTTCTCAACGCTCCAATGGCTTTAAAGGTGGCTCTTTCGGATTTGGAACTTCCAGAATTGCTAATTTTCAAAACCAAATTATATATCAGGGCTCCAATACCGTTGAGGACTTTATTGATTATGCGGTTGACGAGGCCAATGCTCAGGGACCGGATACTTATGACAATCCCGATCTCTTACGGGAACTACCGTTTCTGGCTTTTCAAACGACATTGATCGACAGGTTCTTTGATGGAAACAGTTCAGGGGATACTACCTTCTTCTATGACCGCAATATCTACGATATTTTCGATCCGGATCAGATCGCTTTTCCATCAGATGAATTTCCTACCCTACAGCAAGAAATGATAACCACCAAAGGTGGGCATTACCAAACCAACTTCTCGTACGGGGCCAATTTTGCGGATAGATTTTACATTGGTGCATCGGTTGGAATTAACACTTTGCGATTGGACCAGCAGCGAGTTTATCGCGAAATTCCTACAGATGCGGACCTCACTGAGTTTACGCTTGTTGATGATAGACTACTCGAAGGAACCGGAATCAACGGAACCCTGGGGATCATTTTGAGGCCGGTAAATGTATTTACCTTAGGCGTATCCTACACCTCCCCAACTTTCTATGAGATGCGGGATGAATCCTATCTGTCTATGTCAGCCGATTACAGCACCGGTGTGATAAGTGATGAGGTAATTTTTCTACCGCTAAGATACCGCCTCAGAACTCCTGGCAGGCTAAATGGAGCAGCAGCCTTGTTCCTGGATAAATTTGGTTTTATTTCAGCTGATGTGGAATGGGTGGATTATGGATCGGCAAAACTGACCAGTGATGAAGTTGATTTTTCAAATACCAATCAGGAGGTGAGTACCTACGGTTCAGTTTTGAACTACAGGGTTGGAGCAGAACTTCGTTTTAAAGCTCTGCGCCTGCGAGCCGGGTACTCTTTACAGGAAGACCCATTAGAAGGTGCCGATGGCATTGATCGCAGCAGGGAGTCTTTAACCGCAGGGCTGGGATTGCGATTTAAAAAGTTCTTTGTGGATGCTTCATACGTACGGTCCAATTATAATATTTCGGCCAGTCCCTACCCAGAAGGCCCAACCGCTTTTATTGAAAACATCTCAGAAAATGCTGTTTTAACTTTGGGCTTTAAATTTTAAACCCGGAATTGTGGTTAGACTTTGTAGCGAGGGCCTTAAATTAAATGGCCTTTAGCGCCTCAATGATATCGTCCATTGCAATACTCGGGCCTTCCATATGGATTTGAGCCTTTAGATAATAGGTTCTTCTTTTGAGAAAGTGGTCCTGCAACTGGCCTTGAAGTTCCCTTGGGGTTTTATCCTTAAGCAAGGGACGCCCTTCTGTACCTTGCCGAATCAATCGTTCTGCTATTATTTTCAGGGGTACATCCAGGAAAATACCCACACCATTATTAATGATATAATCAATATTATGGTGGAAACAAGGGGTACCACCACCGGTAGCTATTACCTTCGGGTAAGATTGCTCACTTAATCGCCGCAAACAATTGTTTTCTAATACCCTAAATCCATCCTCACCGTCGTCAGTAAATATCCTGGTGATGTGCTTGCCTGCCTGATTTTCTATGTACTGGTCCAGATCAAAAAATGCAATTCTCAACTGCTCAGATAATGCCATGCCCAAGGTTGACTTACCACTTCCCGGCATGCCCAACAGATAGATATTGTCAGGGATGGTAAAAGTGCTCACGGTTTAAAAACTTGACTTCATTAGTCGTGCTGGGGTTGGAACATCCCTAAAATGCCATTTTCCTCTGATCTGGCCATCTTTTAACAACAGTAATCCGGGATTTGACCTTATCATTGTCTTTAGCACTGTTGCATCCGCAAAGTAGTATGGAGCTGCTAGTTGTACCTCATGTCTAAATACTTCGAATGAAGCTTCATCAGACGCGGTGAGTACCATAACGCCTATTTCACCGTCTACCTGTTTAACCAAATCATTGATCTCCTTAAATATTGCGGTATCCGCCTTCTCCACATAATGCACCACGATCAGCAATTGAGCACCCTGGAATGTCTGGCCGGTAACATCCTCCCCATCCGTATTCCAAACACTGTAATCAGTTATTGTAGGCTGGGCCTCCGGGTTTAACAATTCAATGTCCAAATAATGATAAGATGTATCCGTGGGATATGATTCAAATTCAAACTTTTCACCACCTTTTTCCATGATATAAAGATGCCTTAGGGGCTCCGAAGGCTCCATACTTGCTGGAATACTGACACCTGCTTTGTATGCCCTGAAATCAATGAATGGAAGGTGCCTAACAGCGTGAATGGCTAAATAAGTATTTACCACAACTACCACTCCAATGATCAGATCGCCTATTCGTTTCCCAAACAAGGGCTTGAACTGGTGGCGAAAGGGAAATATTACCAAAATCAATGACAGCAATATTAAATCTTTGGTAAAACTCTCCCATGGGGTCAGCTTTATAGCATCTCCGAAACAGCCACAGTCCGTTACTTTATTAAAAAAGGCTGAATAAAAAGTCAGAAAACTAAAAAAAAGGATTAGCAACAGCAATATCCAGGAAGTAGTTGACATGCGGAAATTAATCAAAACAGCTACTCCCAATGCCACTTCCAAAACCACCAGGAAAATAGAGAAATATAAGGAAAAAGGCTCTAGAGTTCCAAAAAATGAGGCAAAATCGCTACTGAACAAGTTGAAATACTCCTCCAGTTTTATGGCCGTCCCTACCGGATCATTCACCTTAATCAAACCGGAAAAGATAAACAGCCCCCCCACCAGAAAACGCGCTGCTGAACTTAGCCTCCTCATGATTTGTCTTGATTTAGTTTTATCAGGCAGAAAATAGCATAATTGATGATGTCCTGATAGTTGGCCTTCACTCCCTCCGATACCAGGGTCTGGCCCTGATTATCCTCAATTTGCTTAACCCGCAACAGCTTCATCAGTATGATATCGGTAATGGAACTGATGCGCATATGCCGCCAGGCCTCATCGTAATCATGGTTTTTATCTTCAAGTAATTCGATCACTTCACTTATGGTTTGGTCATAAAGTGGCTCCAATTTTTCGTATTCAATGTCCAATGACTCTCCTTCTTCAAAGCCAATCTGAATGATGGCTATGATGCAATAATTCACAATACCAATGAATTCTGAGCTAATGCCTTCTGAAACTCTTTGTTGGCCCTTTTCCTGAATGGTCCGAATCCGCCGTGCTTTAATGAAAATCTGGTCAGTCATGGATGGGATTCTAAGGATACGCCAGGCGGTACCATAATCCTTGGTTTTCTTGGCAAACAGTTCCTTGCACTGGTTAACCACCTGTTTGTACTGGTCTATTGTTTGATTTATCAACTTTTACCTAAATTTAGAGAAACCAATCCGGGCTGGATCATGGAATTGAAAGTTACCCCTTTTTCCTCAAAAAAAACACTTAACCTCAGGGGGAGACTCTACCACCTGGACAATCCTTTGGTGATGGGAATTCTCAATGTAACACCTGATTCATTCTACGATGGCAATCTATACAATTGCGAAGATACTCAGATCAATAGGTTGAAACAAATGATAAATGAAGGCGCTGATATCATAGATATTGGCGGCTCTTCGTCAAGACCCGGAGCAGATGAAATATCTATTCAGGAAGAGATAGAAAGAGTAATACCAGCCATCGAGAAGGCCAGATCCCTTGCACAAGAGATACCTCTGTCCATCGACACCTTTAGGTCCGAAGTGGCAGTAGCAGCACTTGATGCCGGGGCAGATATGGTAAACGACATCAGTGGCGGTAGTCTGGACCCATCAATGTTCCATACAGTAGCAGAGCGAGGGGCCCCATATATATTAATGCATATGCGTGGTGATCCACGTACCATGTCCTCAGAAACAGACTATGAAAATCTGATTACTCAAGTGATGAAGTACTTTGTTGTCCGGATTGAGCAATTAATTAGTCTTGGAGTAAAAGACATCCTGGTGGATCCCGGTTTTGGATTCGCCAAAACTACTGACCAGAACTATGTTTTACTGAAAAATTTGGGTTATTTTAAAGAATTGAATGTCCCGCTATTGGTGGGCCTTTCGCGTAAATCCATGATCTACAATACCCTGAAAATGTCAGCGGCTGAAGCCCTGACAGGGACCTGTGTGTTAAATACTATAGCTCTGATGAACGGGGCCTCGATTCTGCGTGTTCATGACGTACGGGCTGCACGCGAAACAGTCAGCCTTTTTAAACGAACTTATCCGTGACACTGCTTTTTCAAATCGGGTTCCTGGAGATCAAACTAGTAGATATTATCGACATTGGCTTGGTCAGTGTTTTGCTTTATCAGATCTACAAACTGATGCGTGGAAGTGTCGCCATCAAAGTATTTATTGGTTTTTTGTCGCTTTATCTGATTTTCCTGGTAGTTAAAGCCGCCCAAATGGAGTTACTTTCCTCAATATTAGGACAGTTTATGGGGGTCGGAGTAATCGCTGTCATCATCCTGTTTCAACCTGAGATCAGAAAATTCCTGTTGTTGATCGGAAAGACTACCTCTGTAGACCGGCAAACCCTGATAAACAATCTTCTGGGGCGCCGCGACAAAAACATTGACAAAGTTGACATTACTCCAGTAATTGAAGCAGTTAAAAGCCTGGGAGGAGCAAACTACGGGGCGCTGATTATTTTTTCACGTGATTCACCGCTGGAGTTTTATGCGGAATCCGGTGATCTGATTGATGCGCATATTTCCAAGCGGCTGCTTCTGGCCATTTTTAATAAAAACTCGCCACTTCACGACGGCGCTGTGATTCTCTACCAGGGGAAGATCGTGGCTGCAAGATGCATCCTGCCTCTTACCGAGCAGAAACATATTCCCGCCCAGTACGGACTCAGGCACAGGGCGGCCCTTGGGATGTCCGAGGCCACAGACAGTCTGGTTTTGGTAGTCTCTGAAGAAACCGGGCAAATGTCATTGGCTAGGAACGGAAAAATAAAGCACAACCTTTCTGCCCAGGAACTGCGATCTGCTATCAATAATTATCTATATGAAGATAAGCAGTCCAATGTTTTTGAAAAAGGTGAAGTTGTGTCCGAACCTGATAAAGTCAGGAGATCACCCAGGTTTAACACTAGGTAGTCTCATAATCTGGGTTTAATCAATCACTCCCAACTCTTTACCCACCAAAGTAAATGCCTTGATTGCCTGGTCCAGATGTTCCTTTTTATGGCTTGCGGAGATCTGTACCCGGATCCTGGCCTGACCTTTAGGTACCACCGGGTAATAGAACCCAATTACGTATACACCTAGCTCTAAAAGGCCTTGGGACATCTTCTCTGATAAAACTGCATCATACAACATGATTGGAACTATGGGATGTTCCCCGGGATTAATATCAAATCCTGCGACAGTTATCTGTTCCCTGAAGTATCTGGTGTTTTTATCCAATGTATTCCGAAGTTCAGTAGTTTCGGTCAGCATGTCTAAAACTGTAATAGTTGAGGCTGTAATGCATGGGGCCAGTGTGTTAGAAAATAAATAGGGACGGGAACGTTGACGAAGGATTTCCACTATTTCCTTATGGCCTGAAGTAAATCCCCCCGAGGCCCCGCCTAGTGCCTTTCCAAAGGTCCCGGTAATGATATCTACCCTTCCCATTACATCACGGTATTCATGAACTCCCCGGCCGGTTGCCCCTATAAACCCTGTGGAATGGCACTCATCGGACATTACCAGGGCCTGGTATTTATCTGCAAGGTCACATATTTTGTCTAACTGAGCAATAGTGCCGTCCATAGAGAATACCCCATCGGTAACTATGATCCGGTGACGTTGAGCAGAAGCTAATTTCAACTGCTCCTCCAAATCCTCCATGTCATTATGTTTGTAGCGATACCGTTGGGCCTTGCACAAACGCACTCCATCAATAATAGATGCGTGATTGAGTGTATCTGAAATAATAGCATCCTCGGCAGTTAACATCGGCTCAAAAACGCCGCCATTGGCATCAAAGGCAGCGGCATATAAAATGGTGTCTTCAGTACCCAGAAATTGAGATATTTTGGCTTCCAGCTGTTTATGAATGTCTTGGGTGCCACAGATAAACCGAACAGATGACATTCCGTAACCATGGCTGTCAACCGCTGCTTTGGCAGCCTCCACTACCTTAGGGTGAGAAGAAAGGCCCAGGTAATTGTTGGAACAAAAATTTATTACTTCTTTCCCATCGTCAGTTTTGATCACGGCACCCTGAGGTGTGGTAATTACCCTTTCAGTTTTGTATAATCCGGCATCTCGGATGGTATCTATTTCCTGGGACAGTTGTTGTTTGAGTTTACCGTACATAGTTGATTATTTGCTGGTACAAAGATAGTAGGAATTCAATAAGGGTGGTTTTCGGAGGCAGAATGCGTGGCGCTGGTAGCTGGGAGCTTCCTGGGCAATGGTAAACAGCAACAGTTGGGGGTGTATAGCAGAATTCGTAGTTTTGCAGCATAAATTTTTTTACATGAAAAGAGTATTGGTGACTGGAGCCTGCGGACAACTTGGCTCAGAATTATCTATGGCCCTTGCTAAAGTGATGGGCGCTGAAAATGTTATAATTTCTGACATCAGCCCGTCTGCTGAACATCTATCTGAATTGGAGTTTTTGGCCCTGGATGTTTTGGACCAGAGCGCAGTTCATAATACTATAAAGGAACACCATATTAATGTTGTATTCCACCTGGCGGCTATGCTCTCAGCCAAAGGCGAACAACGGATACGTAATGCCTGGACCCTCAATATGGACGGACCGATCAATGTGTTGGAAGTTTGCCGTGACCTTTCGGTAGATAAAGTTTTTTGGCCCAGTTCGATTGCCGCTTTTGGACCGCACACTCCATCAGTGGACACTCCACAGCACACGGTTATGGATCCGGGAACGATTTATGGAATAAGTAAGATGTCTGGTGAATTATGGTGTGATTATTTTCACACAAGGTTCGGTCTGGACATTCGCAGCTTGCGGTTTCCGGGCCTTATCAGTTACAAGTCCCCCCCGGGTGATGGCACTACCGACTATGCAATTGACATTTTTCACAGTGCCCTGCAAGGAGGACCCTATGAATGTTTCTTAGGAGAAAACACCCGGTTACCCATGATGTACATGTCGGATGCCGTAAAAGCAACCCTTGAGCTAATGTCTGCTCCCAAAGAAAACATTACTGTGCGAACCTCCTACAATCTTGCTGCCTTTAGCATCACTCCCGGAGAACTTACTGCCACCATACAAACACATTTCCAGGAATTCAACACCCTATACAAACCTGATTTTCGTGATCTTATTGCCCAGACCTGGCCTCAGACCATTGATGATTCAATCGCCCGACAAGATTGGGGCTGGCAGCATGAGTATGGGCTGGAAGGAATGGTAGCAGAGATGATTAGGAATTTAGCGATAATGCCAAATAATTATTGAAACTGTTATCTTTAAAAAAAGAATCGTTATGTGGGACTTTGTAAATCTACTGGCTTCCATCGATGATGGTGTAGTTACCATCTCAATTAACAGGGAAGAAAAACTTAATGCCCTAAATGGGGCCACCGTGGAAGAACTGCGAAAAGCCATTCAAAACGTTTACGACACACAAGAGATAAAAGCGGTGATTATAACCGGGGCTGGTTCCAAAGCTTTTGCAGCTGGTGCCGATATCGCTGAAATAGCTCAGTTAAATGAATTAAATGGACGAAAATTTGCCGAGAATGGCCAGGAAGTGTTCCAAATGATAGAAAGTTGCCCGAAGCCGGTAATTGCTGCTGTCAACGGATATGCCCTGGGTGGTGGTTGTGAATTGGCTATGGCATGTCACCTGCGTGTAGCCACCTCATCTGCAAAATTCGGCCAACCTGAAGTTAACCTGGGGATACTCCCGGGTTATGGAGGCACCCAGAGGCTAACACATCTAATCGGCAAATCCAAGGCCCTGGAACTATTGATGACAGGAGACATCATAACTGCCCAAAAAGCCTTAGAATTCGGACTTGTGAACTACCTCACCGAATCACAGGATGAACTAATGACCAAGTGCAAAGAAATCCTGGCAAAGATCTTGTCAAAAGCGCCTCTGGCGGTTGGAATGGTGGTGAATTGCGTAAACGCAGCCTACGACCCAGAACAAAGAGGATACCAGACTGAAGCCAATAGTTTTGCCAATTGCTGTAAATCCAACGATTTTAAAGAAGGTACTTCTGCATTTCTTGAGAAACGTACGCCAAATTTCCAGGGAGAATAATATGCAAAATGTTTCCCGGTTCTTATGAATCCTTTAAAGAAACTAGCCGGTGAAACTGCGATTTATGGTATTTCCAGTATTGTCGGCAGGGTGTTGAATTATCTGCTGGTACCTCTTTATACCACTGTTTTTCATAGCAGCCAGTATGGAGTGATCACCAAACTCTATGCATACGCAGCGTTCTTTAATATTATTTACAGTTATGGTATGGAAACTGCATTTTTTAGATTCTCCAGCAGGGGAGATCTGCGCAACCCCTACCAACAAGCCTCCACTATGATCCTGCTTACCAGTACGCTTTTTTCCGCACTGATTATGATTTGTTCGCAATCCATTGCTAACTATTTGGAAGTACCGGATCAAAAGCACCTGGTCCAATTTCTGGCAGCCATTTTGTTCATCGATGCCGTAAGTGCCATTCCCTTTGCCCGGCTGCGACTTGAAAACAAAGCCATGACCTTCGCACTGGCTAAAATGGGAGCTATTATTTTCACTATAACCTTAAATCTAGCATTTCTGCTGATTCCATATCTGGTTTATCATAAGGGACTGTTTACCTCCCTGGAACCGTTCGTAAGCAGCTATTACCACCCTGAGTTTGGTGTGGGATATGTTTTTCTGGCCAATTTGCTGGGTAATTTTCTTATCATTCTGATGTTAAGGAAGTACTTCATGCAAATAGGTCTTCGAATATCATGGAATCAGGCCAAGCCTTTGCTGAAGTACGGACTACCAATATTCCTAATGGGGCTGGCCGGCATTGTCAATGAACAGGCTGATAAACTTTTGATCCCCAACTTGTTACCGGATAATTTTTATCCAGGAAAAACCAGCATGGCCGCCTTAGGCATCTACGGAGCTAGTTTTAAACTAAGTATATTCATGCTGTTGGCCATTCAGGCATTTCGATACGCAGGTGAACCATTTTTTTTCTCTCACGCTGAAAACAAACAAGCTCCGGAACTATTTGCTAAAGTGATGTATTATTTTGTGGTGGTCTGTACTTTCATATTGTTGACTGTAAGTCTTAATATTGACCTCTTGGGGCAAATATTTCTTAGGCAACCCAGCTATCGGGAAGCCTTACATCTGGTTCCGGTTTTGTTGTTTGGTAAGCTTTTGTTGGGCATATACATTAACCTGTCAATATGGTTCAAATTGGTGGATAAGACGCTGGTGGGCACCTACATAAGTCTGATAGGAGCTGCAGTTACCATACTGGTCAATTGGATGCTAATCCCGGTAATCGGATACACCGGTTCCGCATTTGCCTCGGTTTTATGCTATGGTCTTATGTCCTTGATATGTTGGCTCTGGGGAAGAAAGCACTTCCCCATTCCCTATAATTGGCGGGGGATTCTCCTGCATTTGGGGTTTGCCATTTCCGTAATCTACCTGGTAGATCAGTTCAGGCCTGAAAATAACCCGCTAAACCACATGATAAATATACTGATCCCCATAGCTTACATAGGTGCCATTGTTGTTTTCGAAAAGAAAAAATTGAACATAAAAATCACATAATTTTCATATTTTTGTACAAAATGCAAGTATTGGACGAAAATGGGAGAGTTGATAAAATTTCAAAAGACTCCTTCCAACGTGCATGTGAGGACAATACTGTATGTGAAGAGCAGTTAAAAATATAAGGATGGTTCGTTTTCATTGGACGATATTATTAGTATTGCTGGCTTGCCTGGTTTCAATCCAGCCTATTGATGCTCAGGGTCGGAAAAAAAGAGCCAAAGAAGAACAATCAAAGTCCGGTCAAAGGAACTTATTACAGGCGGAAGTGATCTTCCTGGAAGGGGAAAAGTACTTCATGATAGACGATTACAGCAAATCATTGATTTTTTTCCAAAAATCACTGGAGCTCAATCCTGAAAACGCCTCCTGTCACTATAAGGTGGCTCAAATATTATTGTTAGAAGAAGAACCAGAAAAGGCCTTG
>Ga0114949_10002425_pt1 | contig 11671 bp, 6 predicted proteins | sample N074metaG_FD_83505 | JGI IMG/M metagenome (GOLD analysis project Ga0114949, IMG submission 83505) | Deep subsurface microbial communities from Kermadec Trench to uncover new lineages of life (NeLLi) - N074 metaG | ecosystem: Environmental > Aquatic > Marine > Ocean trench > Sediment | place... | reverse complement strand
TGGACTAGCCCGCTGGCGGACCTAGGCGCAACGAGCGTCGAAACTACTGGCGCGGCATAAACGGTGCCCGTCGCGAGCTGCTTCAAGAAATCCCTTCGACTCTGTTCCGTCATGGCGCGACTCCTTTTCCCTTATCTGATACAAAAGTATCGCCATACAGGTCCTCGAGTGAAGCAGGTTCTGCCGCGAACTCGTGACCGCGCCGCCGCTCGTCTCCGCTCTCGACGGACCACGAGAGCCAACCCGGGGCGCCGTCGGGATGGCGCTCTGGAGTCACTCTGGCTCGCACCGACTCCCCAGCGCGCACCTCGAGCGGAGGAAAGACGGGCAGAATCGTTTGACCCCACACAGAATACTCGCAGCCCGGCGCGTTCTCGTACCAGCTGTCCGGGGCGAGCCGAGCATCGAACCACAGGGCGAGCGCGTGCACGGTCTCGTCCGCATCCAGCGTCCATTCGGCCGCCAGCCCAAGCTGTTCCGGGGTCGGCAGCGTCGCGAGAGACATCTCCGGGCCTGCGTGCGGCGTTCCCACGAGCGCCTCCGGCGAGAGCGACGCGCGCCGTGGACTGTTCGCCAGATACGGCCCCAGACATGACCAGTCGAGGCCGAACGCGGTGAGCGGCTCGTCATCACCCAGCGCGAGCAAGGCCTCGACCTCGCTGCCGCCGGCGAGGCTGAGGTTGAGGCGCACATGCTCCGGGAAGACGCGACCGCCAGGCCGCAGGTGCTCCTTCTGAGCATCGCGCATGAGTCGCCATGTGCGATCGTCGAGCAAGCGAATCGCGAAGTCCTCGAACACGACCAGGTCGACTTGACCGGGCAGCTCGATCTCGGACATCTCACCGCGCAGGAACGTGATCCGGTCGTGGAAACCGTTGACCCTCGACAGCATTTCAGCCACATGGATCACGGGATCGCGGTCCACGGCCCACACGTGATCCGCGCCGGCCTGGGCAGCGAAGAACGCGAACGTTCCCAGGCCAGTGCCCACCTCCAGCACCTTGTCGCCCGGCTGGACCACGCTCGCCAGACCCTGCCGAACACCCTCAATGCGGCGCTCGTCTGCCAGGATGCCCACGTAGAAACCAAGACTCACGCGAGCAGCTCCTCGCCTTGGAAGCGCTCGAGCGCCTGCTCCACGTCTCGAACCAGATCACCGCGCGGGGGCGGGTCCTTGAAAGCGGACTCGATCGTTTCGAGCAGGTCGTCGACGGAAGTCTCCCCGTCGCAGTGGCTCCAGACCAATGCCGCCGTGAGGTTGAGCACATGCAGCAGGTGACGACGCGGATCGAACAGTACCCACTCCTCGGCGAGCGGTCGGAACACCACGTCTTCTCTGGCCTTCGGCGTCTTGCTCCTCATCGGATCTCTAGTGCGTGCCCTGTTCTGACCTTCGGCGTCTTCGTCGTCATCGAATCTCCGGCGGGTCCGCTGTGGGGGGCGAGGTCGACTCGTCGTCGATCAGGCGCGTGAATACACGGCCCAGGTGTCGGATCCGCCGCATGGGGGCGTTCGCGCCGGGCCATCGCCAACGAAGATACTCATCCGGCGGGGCCAGCGCCTCGGCAAGCAGCATGAGCGACGTGCGCGCGACGTGATCGACGGTTCGCAGCCGCCGTATCGCGCGAGAGATCGTCACGGCCTCGAAGTCCTTATCGGATGCATCGAGCGCCAGTGCGATCAGCGCGCGAATGGACCGAAGGTCGCCAGGTGCGCTCGAGGAAGGAGCCCGTGGCCCCCCGGCGGCAAGCGGCTCCAGGCCCAAGTCGGTCTGGAGTGTACGGCAAAGCCAACCGGCGACTCGGGACACGCCGAGGCTCGCCGCAAGTGAGGCGAAGGCGTGACTCTCCTCGGGCACGCGCAGAAGAGGCCAGAGCTGGAGGAGATCGAATACGCCCCGGAAGTGCAGCAGATCGTGTCGCACCAAGTGGTGGACCAGCAACGCGGCGTGATGGCCGAGACGAGGCACAGCAGTACCACCCGGGTGCACCGCCGAGCGCCAGACATCGTCAGGTAGCGGCTCCCCACGCCATGGAAACAGCCGCTCCACCGGAGCGAGGCGCCAGTGCACGTCCACATCCACCCAGCTGATCGCATCATCGGTGACCGGCCGTGCGAAGACCTCCCCAGGCGCACCGAATAGGGCCGGGCCGCCCGCCGCCGCTCTCTTTGGCCATCCTGCGGCTTCGAACGCCGCGGCTGTTCGTTCCTTCTCCTCGAGAGGGACCAACACATCCAGATCGACCATGCGCACGTCACCAGTCGTGTACTGTGCACCCAGTAGCGCGCCCCCTTTGAAAACGAGGTGCGGAATCGAGTTCCGGTCGAGCAGCCGACCCAGGTCGACGCGCGCCTCCATAAGCGTCTCATCCCAGAGCACCGAGTATACGCGCTCCCCCTCCGACGCCGGCGGAATCCGTGAGGGCACGAGGCGGTTCAGGATACCGCGGATGCCGAGTTCGTGGGCGAGCTCACCGACGTGCGAATAGTCCTCGCGCGCCTCCGTCTCCAGGTCCAGCACGTCGATGAGGAGCCTGGCCGTCTCTTCGGTCATCACACGACCGTCGCCAGGTCGATGAGCAGACCGGCCGTCGCTTGGGTCATCACACGACCATCTCCAGGTCGATGAGGCGACCAGCCGTCGCTTCGCTCAGCACCGCTCGGCCCCGGACGCTGCGGCAGAAGCCCGTCCGGCAAGGTGGGCAGCGGCCTCCGCCGAGTCCTCGAACTCGACCTCCAGCAGTTCTGCTTCGGAAGCCACCTGTGCCAGTACGGGCACCGCCTCGGCGGGCGTGAGCCCGGACTCGAACAGGTCGCCGATCATTCGATTGAGCCCTTCCGCTCGATCAAGTCGGCGTACCTGGAGCGCCGACCCTGGCCGCCGGCGCACCCAAGCCATTACCCGTACAGGACGAGCCTCAGTCGCCCAACCCGCACCTTCGCACGGGTCGTACCAGATCTCGTGCGCCGTCGGATCGAACGCCAGCGTGCGCTCTACATCGATCCGGTACGCGCGCGCGCGATCCAAGTCCAGCTTCATCAGCCGAGCGAAAGCACGCGCGCCTCCGTCCTCTGTAAGCAGGACGGCATCGTCTCCGAGCATTCGGTGGCCCGCGCGATGCCACGCCATCGCCAAGTTCGACTTGCCGGAACCGGACGGCCCCAGGGCGAGCACGGCACCACCGTCCACGACCGCACCGGATGCATGTAACTGCGCATATCTGGGCAAGTGTGCCAGCAGCGCCAAGGTCGCCTCGAACTCCACGGTAGAGATCAGATCGCTGCTCGACTCACAGCACACAGTGGTGTCTCCGTGGTGAACCGTCCCTCCCCCTGGATCGGTCAGCACGGAGATCAACGCGAGCGGTTCGGAGCTCTCCTCTTCGATCACATAACTCGGGAAAAGCGCGGCAACCCGCTCCGCCTCCCCCACGTCGTCGATCCGGATCTCGACAGCCGGACCGTCAACGCCCAGTCGGATCTTGTTCACGCGGGACCGCCCCGAGCCCGAGCCATACGTACGCGGAGCCGGAGGCCGCGCAGGCCACAAGCGATCGCCGCAACGAGCGTCGACAGGCCCGTCGCGAGTCCGGCCGAGCGCAGCGCCTCGCCGGCTCGCCGGCCGGCCTCGAGCCAGGCCGCCGGCCCAGACAGCCCTTCGCGAATGGCCCAGCGCCAGAATACCAAGCTGCGACCCCTACGGAGCGGGGCGGAGCCGAACCTCTCCGCCTCGTCCGTCAGGAGCACGTCGAAAACGCGGACGTTCTCGGCATACGTGCGCCGAAAATCCGCTGTCAAATTGCCGGAGTGGATTCTGTAGTCCACCAGAGTCTCTGGATCCAGTGCAAACGTGGCGCGGAGAGAGAGGCGGATCGCGAACAAGTAATCGCACGCGACCCTGAAGCCCTCGTGGAACCCGCCCACACACTCGAACGCCGCGCGGTCCACGAGCACCGTCGAAAGCGGAATGAAGTTCTCCTCCAACAGCCGGTCCGTGACCTCCCCTTCCATCGCACGATGGCGACTGAGGTAGGACCCGAGCAACCGGCCCCCACTGTCGATCACGCGGCAGTCGCTGTATACGAGCGCCGCCCCGGTTTCCGACCTGAGGCGCAATTGGCGCTCCAGCTTATCCGACCGCCAAAGATCGTCGGCGTCTGCGAAGGCCAGCACGTCACCGAGCGCCTCCCGCGCGGCGAGGTTTCGCGCCGGCCCGGGGGCGGTGCCGGCCGGTGCCTCGATCACTCGGATGCGATCGTCGTCGATGGAGGAGACCTGCTGCAGGCTGCCGTCGCTGGAGTCGACATTCACGAACAGAAGCTCCAGCGCGGCATCTTGGGCCAGCACGCGCTCGACAGCGTCAGCCACGTAGGGCATTCCGTTCCGGCAAGGCATGATCACGGAAACCAGCGGCCTACTCGGATCGCGCGGCGTTGTGCTCATGACCGGAAAATAACGGCCTGATTCGGGATGCCCACAAGGAGAAGAAAGAGGGGCGCCCCCCGAAGGAGGCACCCCTCAACTCACTTGGAGCGGAACAGCGGCGGCCTAAATGCAGCCGAGAGCCGCGTCCAATCCAGCGGCCCGCCTAAGTGCGATCCTTTCCTGCGCCCAACCCAGCCGCCACCTCGCCGGGCTCGCCCAGCGGGATGATCTCCTCGTCGTAGAACGACTTCTCGACCATGAACTCCACCGCCTGGTAGCGATGCGCACCGGTACCGGCAGGGATCAAGTGACCAATGATGATGTTCTCCTTGAGACCGGTGAGCTTGTCGAGCGCACCGCGTACTGCGGCGTCGGTGAGCACCCTTGTGGTCTCCTGGAACGAGGCCGCCGAGATGAACGACTCGGTCGTGAGGCTCGCCTTCGTGATCCCGAGCAAAAGCGGCTCGGAACGCGCGGGCTTCCTGCCCTCGTCGACCGCCTTCTGGTTCACGGCGCGGAACTCGACCCGATCCACGTTCTCACCTTCGAGCAGCTGGGTCTCACCGGCATCGGTGACGCGCACTTTCTGGAGCATCTGACGAACGATGACTCCGATGTGCTTGTCGTTGATCTTGACGCCCTGGAGCCGATAGACCTCCTGAACCTCGTTCAGCAAGTACTCCTGAACGGCCCGGGGACCCTTGATGCGCAGGATGTCGTGGGGATTGATCGGCCCCTCGCTCAAACGGTCACCCGCGCGGACGCGGTCGCCCTCGTGCACACGCATGTGCTTACCGACCGGAACCGGATACGTCCTCAACTCTCCGGTCTCCGGCGTGACGTGGACCTCACGCTTACCACGCTTGATGTCGCCGAAGCTGACCTCACCGTCGATCTCCGTGATGACCGCCGGGTCCTTCGGTCGCCTGGCTTCGAACAGCTCGGCAACACGAGGCAGACCACCGGTGATGTCGCGGGTCTTGTAGACCTCGCGGCTGATCTTCGCCACGGTGTCACCCGGCTTGACCTCGTCTCCATGGTGTACGGTGAGCTGCGCACCGACCGGGATGATGAACTCGCGAAGCTTCTCTCGCTTCTTGGTCTTCTTCAGAATCTGGAGGGTCGGGTGAAGCTTCTTCTCACGATCCTCGATGATCGTCATCTGGCGCCGACCCGTGGACTCGTCCAGTTCCTCGCGCATCGTCTGCTCGTCGACGATGTCGACGAACTCGATGATACCGGCCGAGTCTGCGACGATGGGCTCCGAGTACGGATCCCAACTGAAGAGCAGATCCCCAACGTCGATCTCCTGGTCCTCGTCCACCTCCAATGTCGCGCCATAGGGCACGGAGAGACGGCTACTCACGCCACCGTCCTTGGTCTTGAGAAGAATTTGTCCTTCTCGAGACGTGATAATGCGCACACCCTCAGGCGTCGTCACGATGGTGACACGCTCGAGGCCAACGATGCCCTTGATCTTCGACTTGCGTTGGGTCTGTGCTGCGATGCGAGAGGCCGTACCACCGATGTGGAACGTACGCAGTGTGAGCTGCGTGCCCGGCTCTCCGATCGACTGAGCCGCAATAATACCGACCGCCTCACCGGTGTCGACCATCTGCATGGTCGCGAGATTGCGGCCGTAACACATCTTGCACGTACCGCGCTTGGCCTCACAGGTCAGCACGGAACGGATCTTCACCATCTGGAGACCCGCCGCCTCGATGGCATCGGCGGCAGCCTCGAGAATGAGCACGCCCGCCTCAACCAAGAGCTCACCATCGATCGGGTCGTAGACATCCTCGAGCGCCACGGTTCCGACGATGCGGTCGGCGAGCGGCTCGATGATGTCCTCACCCTCTTTCAGGGCTGTCATGTCCAAGCCCAGAATCGTACCGCAATCGTCTGACATGACCGTCACGTCCTGAGCGACGTCGACCAGGCGGCGTGTGAGGTACCCTGCGTCGGCGGTCTTGAGCGCGGTATCGGCCAGACCCTTACGGGCACCGTGCGTGGAGATGAAGTACTCCACAACCGACAGGCCCTCTCGGAAGTTCGCCTTGATGGGGCTCTCGATAATCTCGCCAATGCCACCTGTGAGCTTCTTCTGCGGTTTGGCCATCAGGCCCCGCATGCCGGCGAGCTGACGCATCTGGTCCCGGTTACCGCGGGCACCGGACGTCATCATCATGTACACAGGGTTGAAGCCACCCTTGGACCGTTCGAGGCGGCGCACCATCGCCTCCGCTACGTCGTTGTTCGCGTGGGTCCACGTATCGATGACCTTGTTGTACCGCTCGCCATTGGAAATGAAGCCGCTGGCATACGCTTTCTGGAAGCGCGCCACCTGCTCGTCCGCCTTTTTGAGAATCTCCGCCTTCTCATGGGGCACCTCCAAATCGTCGATACCGACGCTGATGCCGCCCATCGTGGCGTAGCGGAAACCGAAGTCCTTGAGGTTGTCGAGGAACTCCGGTGTCGCGCTGAGACCGATCTGGTCGAAGCAGGCGAAGACTAGATCCCCGAGCTCCTTCTTCCCAAACGTGCTGTTCATGTAACCGAGCTCGCTGGGGATGATCGAATTGAACAGCACGCGACCCGCAGAGGTTCGCACCCAATAGCCTTTGTCTTCGCCGTACTCCTCCCCGACCCAGTAGAAGACGGGGCTCTTGAAGGTCAGCCTCTCCTGCTCAAGCGCCATCTCGACCTCCGCATACGTGGAGACGTGAGGCGCGCCCTCATAGACCTTGTCCAGCTTGGCGTTCGCGTCATCCCGCTGTGCCTGCTGCCCATTCGTATCGTTGACGACACGCTCCAGATCGGTGATCTCGAGCCCGGGGTTCGTCAGGTAGTGCAGGCCGATGACCATATCCTGGGTCGGCGCTGCGACCGGACGGCCGTTGGACGGCAGCAGGATGTTGTTGGACGACAGCATGAGCACGCGCGCTTCGAGCTGGGCTTCGAAAGACAACGGCACGTGCACCGCCATCTGGTCGCCGTCGAAGTCCGCGTTGAACGCCGCACACACCAGCGGGTGGATCCGGATCGCCTTGCCCTCGACCAGCACGGGCTCGAACGCCTGGATGCCCAGCCGGTGCAACGTCGGCGCACGGTTCAAGAGAACCGGGTGATCCTTGATGATGTCTTCGAGGACCTCATATACCTGTGGCTCCGCGCGCTCCACGATCTTCTTGGCGCGCTTGACCGTCTCGGCCTCGCCACGTTTTTCCAGCTCGTGGATGATGAACGGCTTGAACAGCTCGACCGCCATCGCCTTCGGCAAGCCACACTGGTGCAGCTTGAGCTCCGGGCCCACTACGATGACCGAACGGCCCGAGTAGTCCACGCGCTTGCCGAGCAGGTTCTGCCTGAAACGGCCCTGCTTGCCCTTCAGCATGTCGCTGAGAGACTTCAGCGGACGCTTGCCACGACCCCGGATCGCCTTCGATCGGCGACCGTTGTCGAAGAGAGCGTCGACCGCCTCCTGCAGCATGCGCTTCTCGTTGCGGAGGATGACCTCCGGCGCGCGCATGTCGATCAACTTTTTGAGCCTGTTGTTCCGGTTGATGACTCGCCGGTACAGGTCGTTCAAGTCAGAGGTGGCAAAGCGGCCCCCGTCCAGCGGTACGAGCGGACGAAGGTCAGGCGGAATGACCGGCACCACGTCCATGATCATCCACTCTGGCCGGTTTCGCTGGTCGACGGTGTCTCCGGAGTTACGCAGAGCGTCCACGACTTTGAGCCGCTTGAGCTTCTTCTTCTTCCGATGCTGAGACGTTTCGTGCACGATCTCGTAGCGCAGCCATTGAGCCAGCCGATCGAGTCCACGCCCATCGACGTTTCGGTCCTTGATCTTCTTCTCCGGCGTATCGAGCAGCTTGAGCAGCGTGCGTGCCGCCTCCGCTCCGATCTCGGCCTTGAACTGTTCGTCGTTCTCGTCCCGCGCTTTCACGCGCAGGTCGTAGTATTCGTCCTCGTCGAGGAGATCCTGGAACTCCACTTCCTGCTTACCGGGATGCGTGACCACATACGCCGCATAATAGATGACCTTCTCGAGGTCGCGCAGCGTCATTCCGAGTAGGTAACCGAGCTGACTCGGGAGGGTCTTGAAGAACCAGATGTGCGCGACCGGCACCGCCAGCTCAATGTGACCCATGCGTTCGCGCCGGACCTTGGACAGCGTCACTTCGACACCACATCGGTCACATACATGGCCGCGGAAGCGAATGCGCTTGAACTTCCCGCAGTGACATTCCCAGTCCTTCACAGGTCCGAAAATGCGCTCACAGAACAGACCGTCGCGTTCCGGCTTGAACGAGCGGTAGTTGATCGTCTCGGGCTTCACCACCTCACCGAACGACCAGCCACGAATCTCCTCGGGTGAAGCGAGCTTGACCCGGATGAATTCGAAGTCCGATCCGCTCTGATCGCGGGTCCTTGGGAAATCGATCATTACTCTTCCTCCCCGAGCGTCACGCTCAGGCCGAGAGCTTGAAGTTCTTTCACGAGCACGTTGAATGACTCCGGGATTCCCGGTTTGGGCATGTTGTCACCCTTGACGATGGCCTCGTAGACCTTCGAGCGACCTTGCACGTCGTCTGATTTAACGGTGAGAATCTCCTGCAGCGTGTGCGCGGCGCCGTACGCTTCGAGCGCCCACACCTCCATCTCACCAAAGCGCTGGCCACCGAACTGCGCCTTACCGGCGAGGGGCTGCTGGGTAACCAGCGAATACGGCCCGATCGAGCGTGCGTGGATCTTGTCATCCACGAGGTGGCTGAGCTTCAGCATGTACACCGAGCCAACGGTGACCGGGAAGTCGAAGCGGCGACCGCTCCGGCCATCCCGCAGCTGAACCTTACCGTTGGGGAAGATCTCCGCGTGCTCCATGAGCTCGACGACGGCGTCGTCGAGACCCGACTTGATGGTCGAGCGACCCTTGAGCTTCTGAATCGCTGGGAAACGAGTCGCCATCTTTTCGTCGCGCCGTGCCGAGAGCTCCTCGGCGGCATCGACCAGGAACCTGGCTAGGTCATCGATGAACTTCTGCTGTTTCTTGTTCAGCTTGACCGCCAGGTACGCGTCGAGCGACTGGCCAATACCGTGGGTGTGCCCCACCGCATGGACGCCGTCCCCATTCTCCTCTTCACCACCGGTCATGACCACGGGCAGCAAGTTGGCGGTGCTCACCAACTGCTCGACCGCATCCGCCGATACCGGCGGTTGGGCTTTGAGGTGTAACGCGTCCGTGACCCATTTCAGTCCGGCGAGCTTGAGAAGCGCACCGACTTCGTTTTCGTTGGCTCCCTGGAACACCGGAGTCTTGGACTCGAAGCCGAGCACCTTGCCGACCCATCCGAGGTGAGTCTCCAGAATCTGGCCGAGGTTCATGCGCGACGGCACGCCCAGCGGGTTCAGAACGATCTCGACGGGGGTGCCATCCGGCATGAACGGCATCTCCTCTTCCGGTACGATCCTGGCGATGATGCCCTTGTTCCCATGACGTCCGGCCATCTTGTCGCCGACGGAGATCTTCCTCTTCTCTCCGACGTAGACCTTCACGAGCTGAACCACACCCGGCGGGAGCTCATCCGGCTGGAAGACCTTGTCGATCTGTTCTTCGGTCTTCTCCTTGACCCGCTGGATACGGCTCTGGGCCTCATCCACGAGTCTCCGGATCTTCTCGCTGGCTTCCTTGTTCTGAACCTTCAACGTCGAGAGATCGACCTTCTTGAAGTTGATCTCGTCGATGCTCTCTTTCGTGAACTTCACGCCGTCTTTCAAGAGCGGCTCTACCGTGCCCTTCTTGAGCATCAGGCTCACGGTCTGCCGATTGAGGAGGCCGCGCATCTCGTCGTCACGCGCGTCGGAGATGTGCTGAATTTCCTCGCGCTCCAAGGTGCGCAGCTCACCGATCTTGGCACCGTGCTCCTTCTCGAGCAGCGCGTCGTCGATCCGACGAGAGAACATCTTCACGTCGATGATCGTGCCCGTCATTCCAGGGGGCACCCGCAGCGACGAATCCTTCACGTCCTTCGCTTTTTCACCGAAGATCGCGGTGAGCAGCTTCTCCTCCGGAGACAGCTCGGTCTCACCCTTCGGCGTGATCTTGCCACACAGGATGTCGCCGGCCTTGACTCTTGCGCCGATTCGAATGATCCCGCGCTCGTCGAGATCGACGAGGCTCTCCTCGGCAACATTCGGGAGTTCACGCGTGATCTCTTCCATTCCACGCTTCGTGTCCCGGACGTGCAGTTCGAGCTCCTGAATATGGATCGAGGTGAAGACGTCGTCCTTCACCAGCTTTTCACTGATGACGATCGCATCCTCGAAATTCGAACCGTACCACGGCATGAAGGCGACGAGCACGTTACGGCCCAAGGCGAGCTCACCCGCATCGGTGCTCGGTCCATCCGCTAGGATGTCGCCGGGCTTCACCGGCTCGCCGATTTTCACCAGCGGACGCTGGTTGATCGCCGTGTCCTGGTTGGTCCGCCAGAACTTCTTTAGACGATAGCGATCGAAGCGCGCGAGCTTCGCGAGCGGCTGATCCGTCTGTCCAGGCTTAATCGAGCCTGTATCAACAATGATTTCGTCCGCGGTGACGTGCGCGACTTTTCCGCCCCGGCGCGCGGTAATCACCGCGCCGGAGTCCAATGCCACTTTCGCCTCGAGACCCGTGCCTACGAGCGGCGCGTCCGTATAGAGGAGCGGTACCGCCTGACGTTGCATGTTCGAGCCCATCAGCGCCCGGTTGGCGTCGTCGTGCTCCAGGAACGGAATCAGCGCCGCGGCGACCGAGACCAACTGGTCCGGCGACACATCCATGTAGTCGATGTTCTCGGGCCGGAGCAACGGGAAGTCACCCTTCTCACGGCAAAGGATGAACTCCTTCAGGAACTCCCCCTTATCGCCAACCGGCGCATTCGCCTGGGCGATGCGGACATCTTCTTCTTCGTTGGCGGACAGCCACTCGATGTTGTTCGTGACCCTGCCCTTCTTCACCACGCGATACGGGGTCTCGACGAAGCCGAGATCGTTGATCCGCGAGTAGGTGGTGAGCGACGTGATGAGTCCGATGTTCGGACCCTCCGGCGTCTCAATCGGGCACATGCGCCCATAGTGCGAATAGTGCACGTCACGGACCTCGAAGCCCGCTCGCTCACGCGTCAGGCCACCCGGACCGAGCGCAGACAGCCGACGCTTGTGCGTCAACTCGGCGAGAGGATTGGTCTGGTCCATGAACTGG
>Ga0114949_10002422_pt1 | contig 11682 bp, 9 predicted proteins | sample N074metaG_FD_83505 | JGI IMG/M metagenome (GOLD analysis project Ga0114949, IMG submission 83505) | Deep subsurface microbial communities from Kermadec Trench to uncover new lineages of life (NeLLi) - N074 metaG | ecosystem: Environmental > Aquatic > Marine > Ocean trench > Sediment | place... | reverse complement strand
GTCCTGGCGGCGCATTTGTAAAGCATCGGTGCTTGGTGTGAGGATTTCGCGACATCGCGAAGCGCACGGAGCGTAATGTGGGTCTCGCGTTTTGGGCCAAATGGATCGGCAATCATGACCAGGCTTTGTCCGACCGGTGCGGCAAGCGCCTGGGGTAAACCATGCGACGACAGCAAGCCAAATTCGCCCTGGCGCAGCAGATTTACTTCGGCGCGCGGTGCCGCCCACAGAATTCGCTCCAGATTTGGCGGCAAATATGGGCTGGTGGGGCGCGACATTAGCTTGGGCGCAGATCGTTGAGCCGGACGCAGAGGCCCGCGAAAAAGCACCACTGTCGCAATCGCTGCTGGCAGCGCATGGTATACCATTCGAAACCCAAGAGCGGATGCCAGCAGTGGTTCTGGCGGAACTGTAGGAAGCAATGCCAGCAACGACACTTCGAACGGGCCAATCCCGCCCGGCGTGCCACCGATCAATCCAACGCCAAGCGAGATGAGAAAAACCGCAAAGAACGTGACAGCATCAGGTGCAAGCCCCTGTGGCAGCAGCACAAAGAGCGCGACGCCGGCGAAAAATGTATCCATGAATGCGAGCAGCAAGATTGCCCAAAGCGCGCGCAAACTCGGCAGTCGCGGCAGGAAACCGGGTTGCCATACAGAAAACAAGACCAGCACCGCCGCACCGCTCAGCACAGCAAGCGCCAAGGGTCGCAAGAGCGCGAGCTCAGCGCCAGCCAGAAGCACGGCGGCCGCGGCTACCACCGCCCATCCCGCCAGAAACGAAATTGAAACCGCAAATGATATGCGGATCGCTTTGGCAAAGCTCAGATTCTCCAGCAAGCGCCAACGCACCAGCGCACCGGTCAGAATGCCGAAGCCAGCAAATTGCGCAATTGCGATGGCCGAAGCGCCGCTGGCGCGCGCCTGATGTGCCGGGATTCCGGTGCCCAGCAGCCCGTGCAGCACTATGTCGTAGCGCCCCACTGGCCAGAAACTCGCCGCGGTGGCGGCGATCGCCATGCCCCATTGGCGCGTGGTGACCTGATGCAAGGTCGCCCAGATTGCACGAAGGTCCAGCCCCGACAGATGATCGCGAAAAACCCACAATGCAACAGCAACAACGGCCAGCGGCAGGGCCTGCCGCCCAGCCAGTCTGCGGATACCAATATCTGCCGTTTGCGCGCCCGTGCGCTCAACACCGCGGAACATCCCACACTCCTGAATTCCCCGCGTCCGGGTTTATCAGGGCCGTGCTTCCACAGGCTTAACGTTTCAAATTGAAAAGAAAAATGGCGGCAAGCTGACGCAATCAACCACCGGCCTGCACATTGAAAATCCGCCTAGGCCTCGTCCATCAACTGGGCTTTGGCCTTGACCATCAACGCGGCGATTTGCGATCGAATGGTGGCTTCTGTGGCCTTGTCGCCCAAATCTCCCGAAACTTTTCGATAGACGTCTTCGTGACCTGGCTCTTCAAAGTCGGATTTTATGACCTCTTTGGCATAATCAGCGGCGGCCTCGCCAGTCAGCCCCATCAGGTCTGCGGCCCACAGACCCAAAAGCTTGTTACGGCGAGCCTCGGCTTTGAACTGCATTTCAGCGTCATGCGCAAACTTACTTTCAAACGCCGTCTCGCGTTCATCAAAAGTGCTCATATCGGTCCCCTTGCCCAGAACATTCGCCTACAAAGATATGCCCTCTGAATGCGTCGGCTGCAAGGGGTTGCGGTGTTCTTGCAGCAAGTCAATTCATCGCATATACGGTCGCCGACTGGGCGGGCCACCCGATGCGCCGTCCTTGTACGAATGGAGTTTCGATGGCACGGCGTAAAAAGATTTACGAAGGCAAAGCTAAAATTTTATATGAAGGCCCGGAACCGGGAACCTATGTTCAGTATTTCAAAGACGACGCCACCGCATTCAACGCGGAAAAAAAGGCTGTCATCGACGGCAAGGGGGTTCTTAACAACCGGTTGAGCGAGTTTTTCATGACCGGGCTTGCCAACATCGGTGTGCCGACGCATTTCATCAAACGTCTGAATATGCGCGAACAACTCATTCGCTCGGTGGAAATCATCCCGCTCGAGGTCATTGTTCGCAACTTTGCCGCCGGGTCGATGTCCAAGCGGCTTGGGATGGAAGAAGGCACTGCGCTGCCGCGCCCGATCATCGAGTTTTCCTATAAAGACGACAAATTGGGCGATCCGTTGGTGCCAGAGGAATATATCATCGCATTTGGATGGGCGAGCCAGCAGGAACTGGATGACATCGTGGCGCTGGCATTGCGTGTCAACGATTTCTTGTCCGGGGTTCTGTATGGTGTCGGGATCAAGCTGGTCGACTTTAAGATCGAGGTTGGCCGGGTCTGGGAAGGCGATTTCATGCGCCTGATCGTGGCTGACGAGATCAGCCCGGACAGCTGTCGGCTCTGGGACATGGAATCCGGCAAAAAGCTCGACAAGGACGTGTTCCGCCGCGATTTGGGCGATTTGGCCGAGGCTTATACAGAAGTGGCGCGGCGTCTTGGGGTGTTGCCAACCAATGTGACGCATGCCCACAAACCGACTCTGATCAACTGAATGCTAGAGTTGGCGAAAGCGCCGGATCAAGCACTCGAAGGTATGCAAAATGAAAGCACGGGTCCACGTCATGCTGAAAGATGGGGTTCTTGACCCTCAGGGCGAAGCGGTGCGTCATGCACTTGGAACTCTTGGATTTGCAGGTGTAGACTGTGTTCGCCAAGGCAAGGTGATCGAGCTGGACCTGGCAGAAGCGGACGCCGCCAAGGCCGCAGCATTGGTGAAAGATATGTGCGAAAGACTGCTCGCCAATACCGTGATCGAGAGCTACCAGATCGAGATTGTCTGATGCACGCCGGTGTTGTCGTTTTTCCCGGCTCAAACTGCGACCGCGATCTTACGGTGGCATTTGAGCGGGCCGGGGTCCAAGTGTCGATGGTCTGGCACAAAGAAAGCGAATTGCCGCAAGGGCTCGACATTATTGGCATTCCCGGGGGGTTTTCGTTTGGCGACTATCTGCGTTGCGGTGCCATTGCCGCACAGTCGCCGATATGCCGCGCGGTGGTTGACCATGCCAATCGCGGCGGTTTTGTCATTGGTGTCTGCAACGGATTCCAAATTCTGTGCGAAACCGGCCTGTTACCAGGCATTCTGATGCGAAATGCGGGGCTGAAGTTTGTCTGCAAGACGGTCGAATTAACCGTTGCGTCGGCCAATTGCGTATTCACCAGCGGGTACCGCAAAGGCCAGATCGTACGATACCCGGTAGCCCATCACGACGGAAATTACACCGCCGATGCCAACTTGATTTCGCGACTGAATGGTGAGGATCGCGTGGCCTTCCGGTACGGCGACAACCCCAACGGTTCCAGTGACGACATCGCCGGTGTCCTGAGCCAGAACCGCCGCGTATTGGGGGTCATGCCGCATCCCGAGCGCGCCGTGGATCTTGCACACGGCGGCGATAACGGTTCGAGTCTTTTTAAATCGCTCGCCTCGGTGCTGGAAAACGCCTGAAGCAAGTCTTGAGGCTTTCACAACAGGCGCGTATCCTGGTTGCCATGGGCAAAGATTCAAATTTTGATGTGTCCCATAGTGATCGACCCGCCATGTCATGGCTCGGACGTATCGGTGTCCTTGCGGTTACGGTGATTGGTGTGGTCGTGGTGGTCTCGACCAATCAATGGCTGACCAAGCGTTTTACCGAGACCACGCGCAACCGCGCCGAGCTGCGCCAGGCGCTTTATTCGGGCAACCTGATAAGCGAGTTGCAACGCAATTCCATCGTTCCGCTTTTGCTTTCGCGCGACCCGAACCTGATCAACGCATTGGAGTCCGACGACTATTCACAGTCTACACAGCGCTTAATCTCGTATGTCGAGGAAATCGGGTCGGCCGCGCTGATATTGCTTGACGAGGGCGGGCGCGTGGTCGCTGCAACGGACCGAAATATCATCGGCTCCAATCACAAACCCAACCCGTATTTCGTCGAGGCTGTGCGGTCTAACGACACTGTTTTTTCGTCGTTTCGTAATAAAAACGGGGCGTATGTGTTTGACTACAGTCGCCGGATCGAGGCCAGCGGCAAGTTGGTCGGTGTGATCGTGGTCGAGGCCGACCTGCGCAAGTTCGAACAGTCCTGGGCCGGAATTTCTGACGCGGTATTCGTGACCGACAGCCAAAGCACGATTATCCTCGCCACGGAGCCCCGCTGGCGCGGCCTGATCGAATCCGAGGCTTTGGAGGCGCAATCCGCCCCTTCCGCTATCAGCCGCGCAATTCGCGCAACCGCAGACTGGACGGCGCTGCCGGTGGACGCTTATGTGCTGGGTCAGGCGGTGATGCGTCTTGAGAACCGAGTTCCATTTCGCGGTTGGCGCATAACGACGTTTACGCCGTATGCCTCGGTTCGCGAACGGGTCAACGGTGTTTTAGCGATTGAAATCATGGGTTTTGCCTTGTTGCTTGCGGTGGCATTTTACTTTGCCAGCCGCCGGGCAAGGGCACGCTCGGTATTTTTTGAGAAAGAATCGGCGGAACTTCGCCAACTGAACGAGGCCTTGCAACTTGAAATTACCGAGCGCAAGCGCGCCGAGCGCAATCTGTAGGTGTCAGAACAGACCCTGGCGCAGTCGTCAAAACTCGCCGCACTTGGGGAAATGTCTGCGGCAGTGAGCCACGAGTTAAACCAGCCGTTGGCGGCGATGAAAACCTATCTGGCTGGGGCCAAGTTATTGTTGCAGCGCAAACGACCGGACGAAGCGCTGTCATCATTTCAGCGGGTTGATGACCTGATCGAGCGCATGGGGTCGATCACGCGGCAACTCAAGAGCTATGCCCGCAAGGGTGGCGATGCGTTTGAGCCTATTGATATGAGAGAAGCGTTTTCATCTGCCCTGTCGATGATGGAGCCCCAGCTGAAGCGGCAGGAAGTCCTGATTACACGATCGATACCACGCAGCCGGGTTATGGTGATGGCCGACAGGGTGCGCCTGGAGCAGGTCATTATCAATCTGTTGCGCAATGCACTGGACGCGATAAAGAATTCAGTGGAACCGACGATCGAGATCATTATTTCCGCTGGTGAAACAGCGACCCTGACGGTGCGTGACAATGGCGTTGGCATTGATGATCTCGACAGTCTGTTCGAGCCTTTTTACACGACGAAGGCGCCCGGTGACGGGGTAGGTTTGGGGCTTGCTATTTCGTCGGGAATTGTAAACGACCTAGGTGGGCGGTTGACGGCGCGAAACGTTGAGACCGGGGGGGCGGTATTCGAGGTCAAACTTCCTATTTTAGAGGAATTGACCGAGGCAGCAGAATAGGGCCAGGCACCAATCATGAAAATCGCCATCGTAGACGACGAAAAAGACATGCGGCAATCGATCAGCCAATGGCTGTCATTGTCGGGATTTGAAACTGAAACCTATGCCAGCGCCGAAGATGCGTTGAAAATCATCGGCGCCGACTATCCCGGCGTTGTGGTGTCAGACATTCGCATGCCCGGCATGGACGGGATGCAGTTTCTCAAAAAACTGATGGGCGTGGACAGCGCGCTTCCGGTGATCATGATTACCGGCCACGGCGATGTTCCGATGGCGGTCGAGGCGATGCGGGTTGGCGCATTTGATTTCCTTGAAAAGCCATTCAATCCGGACCACATGACCGAGCTGGCCAAGCGTGCCACCAGCAATCGTCGGCTGACTCTGGACAACCGGGCGCTGCGTCGGGAACTGGCCGACGGCACGACGATCATGAAAAAACTGATCGGCAATTCGCCGGCGATGGAACGGCTTCGCGAGGATATTCTTGATCTTGGTCAAGCCGACGGGCATGTGTTGATCGACGGCGAAACCGGAACTGGCAAAACGCTGGTGGCGCATGCGCTGCACGCGGTTGGAGCCAAGGCGGGCCGGAAATTTATTCTGGTGTCGTGTGCGGCCTTCGACGAGGACTCACTTGCCAAAAAAATATTTGGTCCGGTTGAAGAGGGTGGTGGCCGGCCATCGATCGAAGAAGCGCGCGGCGGAACGTTGGTCTTGGAGGACATCGAAGCCTTGCCGCAAGCCCTGCAAGCACGGCTGTTGAGTTGGATCGACGATCAGGGCAGCCCGGCGGAGACCCGCGTTGTGGCGATCTCTAACTTGCAGGAACAGGGAAAAACCTGCGAAGACATGCTGCGCCCAGATCTGTTTTATCGCCTTGCGGGCATGAAAATCACCCTGCCGCCCCTGCGGCACCGCGGCGAGGATATTCTGACGCTGTTTACCAGACTTAACGAAAGATTTGCTGACGAATATGGCTGCGACGCGCCCGATGTGACGGCCCAGGAGGCCGCGCAATTGCTTCAGGCACCTTGGCCAGGCAACGTTCGCCAGCTTATCAACATCTCAGAGCGCGCGGTCCTGCAAAGCCGCCGCGGCGCCGGCTCGATTGCGTCATTACTGATGGAAGAAGACGACGTCGCTGAGGCTTCGATGACCACCGAAGGCAAGCCGCTAAAGGAATATGTGGACGCCTTTGAGCGCATGCTGATCGACAACACCATGCGTCGCCACAAGGGCAGCATTGTCGCGGTGATGGAAGAGCTTTGCCTGCCCCGGCGCACATTGAACGAGAAGATGGCGAAATACGGATTGCAGCGTTCGGACTACCTGTGATCGCGGGTCGGGCAAATTCAGCATTGTAATTGTGCGATCAACACCATTATGTTGTGGTAATGGGTTGCTGACCGATTTGTGGTTGGACCCGCATCAGTTTCGCTGATTTCAAAGTGCCCGCAGGCCAGAACGCCACGGGCCGCTGAGAACAGACCGAGAAGGCCGAAGGGCCGACAGTTTGCCCACGGCGCCCAATGTGACGTGCGGCCATGAATGGGGGCGGAATACCGCCTCGGAGAAGAACCGCGATGAGGCGCGCAGTAGATACGATACGGCAAGCAGGGGCCTATGTGGCTGACCTGATGTCGGTTCGCGTGCCCAATCTCGCCCAAACAAGACACCACCTGCAACGGCTGCGCCTATCCAGGGCTGCGCCGCTTGACGTGGTGCATCAAGAGATAACATGGCAAAGAAAATGCTCATCGACGCCACCCACGCGGAAGAGACCCGCGTCGTGGTGGTTGACGGAAACAAGGTCGAGGAATTTGACTTTGAGTCAGAAAACAAGCGCCAGCTAGCTGGCAATATATACCTCGCGAAAGTAACCCGGGTCGAGCCGTCGCTGCAGGCGGCGTTCATCGACTATGGCGGCAACCGGCACGGGTTTTTGGCGTTCTCAGAGGTACATCCGGACTATTACCAGATTCCGGTTGCCGACCGTGAGGCGTTGCTGGCCGAAGAACGCGCCTATGCCAAGGCACAGGCCGAGGAGGATGAAGAGAAACGAGCGAAATCGTCCCGTTCGCGGTCGCGTAGCCGTTCCCGATCGCGCTCCAAGCCCAAAGCCGAAGATTCGATTACGGATGACGCCGTAATAACCAAAGAGGCCTCAATTTCCGGAATGGACGTGGTCGATCTGGACGATCAGGTCGGTGCACGCGATGAAGCGTCCGATGAAGACATCTCGACTGATGTCGGTGTCAATGAAAACCCGGTCGACTCTCCGTTATCGGAAAAAGATGGGGCCGATGCTGATCGCCAAGAAAACGACGTGGCGAGCGCTGCCGACGAAACACCTGAGGACGATGAGGTGGCTGGCGCGGATGCGGCCGAAAGAGACGAAAGCATCGAAAACGTTGCTGACGATGATGTCACCGAGGAGATTCGCCGGCCGCGCAAACAACGACCCCGCAAATACAAGATCCAGGAAGTGATCAAGTTGCGCCAGGTGCTTCTGGTGCAGGTTGTCAAGGAAGAGCGCGGCAACAAGGGCGCCGCCCTTACGACCTATTTGTCTCTTGCCGGGCGCTATTGTGTATTGATGCCAAACACCGCGCGAGGTGGCGGTATTTCCCGCAAGATCACCAACGCTGCGGACCGCAAGAAACTGAAAGATATAGCTGGTGCGATCGAAGTGCCGGACGGTGCCGGGCTGATCATTCGCACGGCCGGCGCGCAGCGCACCAAGACCGAGATCAAGCGCGATTACGAATACCTGCAACGGTTGTGGGAACAGATCCGGGAATTAACGCTGAAATCTATTGCCCCGGCCAAGATCTATGAAGAAGGCGACCTGATCAAACGGTCAATTCGCGACCTTTACAACAAAGAGATTGACGAGGTTTTTGTTGAAGGTGAAGCGGGTTATCGCGTGGCCAAGGATTTCATGAAAATGATCATGCCGAGCCACGCCAAGAACGTGAAGCTGTACACCGAGGCACTGCCGTTATTTGCGCGCTTTCAAGTTGAAAGTTACCTGGGCTCGATGTTCAATCCGACCGTGCAGCTGAAATCTGGCGGGTATATCGTCATCGGTGTGACCGAGGCTTTGGTGGCAATCGACGTGAACTCTGGCCGGGCGACCAAGGAAGGCTCGGTCGAGGAAACGGCGCTCAAGACAAACCTGGAGGCAGCCGAAGAAGTTGCCCGCCAGTTGCGGCTGCGCGACCTGGCTGGTTTGATCGTTATCGACTTTATCGACATGGAAGAGCGGCGCAATAATTCGGCCGTTGAAAAGCGCTTTAAGGATCGGCTCAAATCGGATCGCGCGCGCATTCAGGTTGGGCGGATATCTGGTTTCGGCCTGATGGAAATGTCGCGCCAGCGGCTGCGGCCTGGGATGCTGGAGGCCACCACGCAGCCTTGCAGCCATTGTCATGGTACCGGCCTGATCCGATCAGATGAAAATCTGTCGTTGTCAATTCTTCGTCAGCTTGAGGAAGAGGGTGTGCGGCGGCGTTCGCGTGAAGTGCTGGTCAAGGCCCCTGTGGGCATCGTGAACTTTCTGGTGAATCAGAAACGCGAACACATTGCCGGGATCGAGGCACGGTATGGCCTGTCGGTTCGCATTGAAGCTGATCCATTCCTGATCTCACCCGATTTCTCGATCGAGAAATTCAAATCCGCCACGCGCATTGTGGCAGATGTCAGTGCGCCGGTGGTATCTGTGGATGCGTCTTTGATGGCGGATGTTGACGAGCAAGAGGCGGAAACGGCGGACGCAGCGGTTGCGGATGCAGAGAGCACGCAAGACGCGCCGGCGCCCAAAAAACGCCGCCGCCGGCGCCGTCGCCGCCGGTCGTCGGGCCAGGGCGGCGATGCTCAGGCACCGGAAACGCAGGAAGCCTCGAATGGCCAGGATGCAAGCGAGACGGCGCTGTCAAGCACCGAACCTGCGAAGGTTGTTGATCCGGTCGACGGAGCCGGTGAGGCCGCGGCGGACGAAGTAAAGCCAGCCAGGAAGGTGACCAGGTCGCGATCTTCAAAGAGCAAGACGGCTGCCAAGACGGCGGCGGAACCGGACACGACGAAGGAAACAATTCAAGCGCCAAAGGCTGAATCTGAGCGGGTAGAGCCTGAAGCAAAACCCAAATCCCGGCGCGCGAGTTCAAGCGCGAATAAGTCCGAGACTGCTGCACAGATAGCATCTACTGATTCAGCGGGCGAAGATGGGGCCGAGAAACCCAAGCGAGCGACTAAAGCACGTTCGGGTACCAGTACGGCGAAACAAAAGGCCACACAAGTGGATGTACAAGTGGACCAGACTAAGGCCCCAGCAGGAGCCCCGGAGATGGCGGATGCGGTATCCGTTTCTGCTGTGGTTGCGAGCGAACCTGCGCGTGCTAATCCGGCACCGGAAAAACCAAAGAAAAAGGGTTGGTGGTCGCTCGGCAAGTAGGCGAATACACAAAGAAATAGCGCCGGTTAAAACCCGGCGCTATTTTTTTTGGATGAAATAGTGTTGGGTATCAGCGACCGTTTGCGTGGCAAGCAGCTTGTGCCCGGCCTCGCGGCAGTAATGCGCAACGTCCACCACGGCTGCTGGGTCGTCTGAGCGAAGTCGTAACACCGCGCCGCTTTCCAACGCTGCAAGGCGTTTGCGGGCCTTGAGAACCGGCAGCGGGCACAGCAGCCCCAATGCATCAAGATCATGATCAAAAGTCATCGCCTGCGCATTATGCAGAATGTTTCATTTTGTCCACCAAGATGTGAGAAGCTGTGTGGGTGACGCGGGAACGTGGTGTGGTTATGTAAAAGCCATGTTCGGAATTGAAATAATCGATGCCAGCCTTTTGCCGGCAATGTTTGTTGCGCTGGTCGCAGGTCTGCTGTCATTCCTCAGCCCCTGTGTCCTGCCTATTGTACCGCCCTATCTGGCCTACATGGGTGGTATTTCGATGAACGAGATGACCAGCGATACCGGCACGCATCGCAAGGCGATATTGCCGGCGCTGTCCTTTGTGCTTGGGCTGTCGACGGTCTTTCTTTTGCTGGGGTTCACCGCATCGGTGTTCGGCCTGTTCTTCCTGCAAAATCAGGAATTGTTTTCGAAAATCTCAGGCGTGGTGGTGATCATATTCGGCCTGCATTTCCTGGGGATATTCCGGATAAAATTTCTCGACCGGGATATGCGCCTGGACGCGGGCGACAAGGGCGGCTCGACCTTTGGGGCCTATGTTCTGGGGCTGGCGTTCGCATTCGGCTGGACGCCGTGCATCGGCCCGCAACTGGGTGCAATTCTTTCATTGGCCGCCTCCGAGGCATCGGTGGCGCGCGGCACCGCATTGCTGGCGGTCTATGCCGCGGGCCTGGGCATACCGTTTATTTTGGCGGCGGTGTTTATCCAACGCTCCATGGGGCTGATGAACCGCATGAAGCGCCACATGGGTGTCATCGAAAAATCCATGGGCGCCCTGCTGATTCTGGTCGGACTGGCGCTTGTCACCGGCGCGTTCAGCACGTTTTCCTGGTGGCTTTTGGAGGCCTTTCCAGCCCTTGCAGTACTGGGCTAGGCGACTTCTTTTCGACGCAAATGCGATTTATATTTGCCTTTGTTAACCAAAGGCGGGCCAATAGTGGCCATGGCAACGGCAGTGCACAAATTAGTCAGAAAACGCCGGGTATTTTATATTCCCGGTTATGATCCCTATCCACCAAGACGCTACCGCGAACTTTACCGCACCCAATCTGGCGAACAGGCGGAAATTTCCGGCTATGAAATATCAGTCCGGCAGCGCATCGGGGGCGAAGGATACGGCTGGTATGTGGACGCGGTTATTGACGGCGCGAAAGTGACGGCTGAATTTGATGTGCTGAAATGGTCTGATCTGGTGAAGAGTTCGATGAGCCAATCCATTGCCGGCACCTATTATCAGCTTTTCAAAACCGCCTGGATATATATCGGCAGCGGCACAATGCGGCGCCTGATGTGGCTGCGAAAAGGCCCGGTGATTGCGGCGTTTTATCCGATTTTTGTACTGCTGGGGCAGGCGTTGGTGGCTATTCTGCTGGCTTGGGCCGTTGGCGCCGTGGTTTCTCGGCTGGTATACGATGGCGTTGGGTGGATTGTAGCATTGCCGATTATTGTTGTTACACTGCAATGGTTTCGCAGCATCGACAATCGATTTTTCGCCTATTATTTGATGCATGACTATGCGTTCGCTGCTGGTCTGAACGGCAGAAATCCACCCCAACTGGAAACCCGCATGGACCAGTTTCGTAAGCAGATCGAAACGGCGCTGGCCGCAGATGTAGATGAAGTTCTGGTGGTCGGACATTCGTCAGG
>Ga0114949_10002421_pt1 | contig 11686 bp, 6 predicted proteins | sample N074metaG_FD_83505 | JGI IMG/M metagenome (GOLD analysis project Ga0114949, IMG submission 83505) | Deep subsurface microbial communities from Kermadec Trench to uncover new lineages of life (NeLLi) - N074 metaG | ecosystem: Environmental > Aquatic > Marine > Ocean trench > Sediment | place... | reverse complement strand
GCTCCATAAGTTCCTCTCTTCCCCCCACCGCGAGCCCGGATTTTCCCTACGGGTCGCGACCGACGCGGGCTGTGAGATGCTTCCCTATGGTCCTCTACCGGGCGGACGCAACAATGGTTACAGACCGGGGAGGCAACGAGCTAGCGCTCCGACTCGGCGTTGCCTTTTGGGCCCTGCGCGGATAGCTTTCCGGAATGAGCGACGCCGACACGATGGCGCCGGAGCGCAAGGACTCGGTGGTCATCCGGTTCGCTGGAGACTCCGGCGATGGGATGCAGCTGACGGGAACGCAGTTCACGGCGACCTCGGCGCTGCTGGGCAACGATTTCGCCACCTTCCCGGATTTTCCCGCGGAGATCCGCGCGCCGGCCGATACCGTACCCGGCGTCAGTTCCTATCAGCTGCAATTCTCCAGCAACAACATCTTCACTTCGGGCGATGATCCCGACGTCCTCGTGGCCATGAACGCCGCGGCCTTGAAGGTGAGCCTGCCGCTGGTCCCGCTCGGCTGCACGATCATCGTCAATACCGACGGCTTCGCCGCAGGCAGCCTCTCGAAGGCGGGCTACACCGAGCATCCGCTGGAGGATGGAACTCTCGACGGCTACCGGGTGGTCCCGGTTCCACTCACCACCAACACGCTCAAGGTCCTGGAGGAATCCCCGCTCCCGGTTCGCGAGCGCCGCCGCAGCAAGAACTTCTATGCGCTCGGCATCATGTACTGGCTCTACTCGAGACCGCTGGCGCCGACGGAGGAGTGGATCGAGACCAAGTTCAAGAAGAATCCGGACATCGTCGACGCCAACCTCACCGCCCTCAAAGCCGGATACGCCTACGCCCTGGCCAGCGAGCTGTTCCAGTCTCAATACGAGGTTCCTGCGGCGCCGCACGAGCCGGGCTTGTATCGCAACATCTCCGGCAATACAGCGCTAGCCTTGGGGCTCTATGCCGCCTCGGTTCGCGCCGGCATTCCGCTGTTTCTGGGTGCCTATCCCATCACCCCCTCTTCGGACATCTTGGCGGAGCTGGCGCGTCTCAAGCCGCAAGGCGTGATGACCTTCCAGGCCGAGGACGAGATCGCCGCGGTCTGTGCGGCGATCGGCGCTGCCTTCGGCGGCAGCATCGGGGTGACGGCAACCAGCGGCCCCGGGGTGGCGCTGAAGGGCGAGGCCATCGGCCTCGCCGTGACCACGGAACTACCCCTCATCATCGTCAACGTTCAGCGCGGAGGCCCCAGCACGGGTCTACCGACCAAGACCGAGCAGTCGGACCTGCTGCAGGCCATGTGGGGTAGGAACGGCGAGTGCCCGGTCGCCGTGGTGGCGTCCCGTAGCCCTGGAGATTGCTTCTACACCGCCATCGAGGCGGTGCGAATCGCTCTCACCTACATGACCCCGGTCATCCTGCTGTCGGACGGCTACCTGGCGAACGGCTCGGAGCCTTGGCCGGTGCCACGGGCCGATGATCTGCCGGAGATCCCGGTACAGTTCCGCACCGAAGTCGACGGCTTCGCGCCCTTCCTCCGCGACCCGAAAACCCTGGCGCGGCCGTGGGTGCGGCCGGGCACGCCGGGCCTCGAGCATCGAATCGGTGGCCTCGCCCACGAGGACGTCAGCGGCAACGTCTCCTACGACTCGATGAACCACGAGAAGATGACCATTCTGCGTGAGGAGAAGATCGCCCGTATCGCCGACGACATCCCGGCGGCACAGCCGTTCGGCGACGAATCCGGGGACCTGTTGCTGGTCGGCTGGGGAGGAACCTACGGGGCGCTGCACGCTGCGACCCTGGCGGCCCGCGACAACGGACTCAGCGTGTCCCACGTCCACCTGCGCCACCTCAACCCGCTACCCGCCAACCTGGGGGAGGTGCTGGGCGCGTTCAAGCGCGTGCTGGTAGCCGAGCTGAACCGCGGCCAGCTCGACCTGCTGCTACGGGCCCGTTACCTGGTCGACACCGTCAAGTTCGGCAAGATGCAGGGTCAGCCCTTCTCTGTCCGAGAGGTGCTCGCAGCCGTGGAGCAAGCGATGGAGGTACCCAGGCCATGAGCACGGAATCCACCGCCACGGCTCCCACGTACACCAAGAAGGACTTTTCTTCCGATCAGACGGTCCGCTGGTGCCCGGGCTGCGGCGACTACGCCATCCTCAGCACCGTGCAAAAGACCTTCGCCGGCCTCGGGATACCGCGCGAGAAGTTCGTCATCATCTCGGGTATCGGGTGCTCGAGCCGATTTCCCTACTACATGAACACCTACGGGTTTCATTCCATCCACGGACGGGCGCCCGCATTCGCCACCGGCTTGAAGGTGACGCGGCCCGATCTTTCGGTATGGGTGGTCACCGGCGACGGCGACGCGCTATCGATCGGCGGCAACCACATCCTTCACTCGATGCGCCGCAACATCGACATCAAAGTACTCCTCTTCAACAACCGGATCTACGGGCTCACCAAGGGCCAATACTCGCCAACCTCAGAGGTCGGGAAGAAAACCAAGACCTCGCCCTACGGCTCGGTGGATCGACCCATCGAGCCGATCTCCATCGCCATCGCCGCGGAGGCGACGTTTGTCGCCCGTAGCGCTGACGTCTACGGCGCCCATTTGTCGGAAGTTCTCCGGCGGGCCGCCCAACACCGGGGCTCCGTCTTCGTCGAAATCCTGCAGAACTGCAACATCTTCAACGACGGGACCTTCGACAGCGTGACCAATCGAGGAACCCGCGAGGACAACAAAGTCGACCTCGAGCACGGCAAGCCGCTGGTCTTCGGCCAGGACCGAGACCGGGGGATTCGCTTGGACGGTCTTACGCCCGAAGTCGTGCGCATCGGCGAGCACGGAGCCGAGCTCGGAGATCTTCTCCATCACGATGAGAGCACGCCCGACCCTTCCCTGGCCTACCTGCTCAGCAAGCTCGGCCCGCCTGACTTTCCAACGCCGATGGGGATCTTCCGGGCGATCGAAGCGGAAACATACGACGCGGCTGTCCACCGACAGATCTCGGAAGCGCGAGAAACGAGCGCCGACAAGGACCTGGACGACCTGCTGCGGGAGGGCAGCGTCTGGGAGATCGGCGAGGAGAAAACCAACTAGTTAGTGTCCTGTCTCCGACATAGCTTGACACTTGCTATGTCGGAGACAGCACACTAATGCCGGGGCGGAACGAAAAAAGGAACGACCGATGACCGAAGGCTACGACGAGGACCTCAGCATGTACGAGGAGGCCAGGGGGCCCCGCACCAAGCATCTCGACAACCGCGTGCTGTTGCGCCCCATCAGCGACCTCAACTACCCGACCAGACCCGCCTCGATCGGGCCCGACACCACGGTAGGCGAAGCGCTGGCGACGATGGGCGAGAAGAACATCGGCGGCCTCCTGGTGGTCGAGGATGGCAAGGTCATCGGCATCTTCGGCGAGCGCGACCCGCTCACCAAGAACCTCTACGACGGCACTCGGCTCGAGCAGCCGGTGCGAGAGTTCATGACCCCCGACCCGGACTGCCTCAGTCCAGAAGATTCCATCGCCTTCGCCCTGAACCGTATGGTGGTGGGCGGCTACCGCCATATCCCGCTGGTGAACCCGGCGCACGAGCCGGTGGGTATTCTGGTGATGCGGGACGTCGTCCGCTACGTGGTTTCGTTCTTTCCCGCCGAAGTGCTGAACGCGCCTCCGCACAGCGAGCACGACCCTCCGGACCGACAGCGCGACGGCGGCTAGCCCGGATATCTCAACGGGTCACGGCGGCGCGAGCGCGACGGCGGCTAGTCGACAAACATCTGCTCGACTTGTGAAGTGAAGCCCGGGTCGGCGAGCAGCGCGCTGATCCCGAAGTTGAGGCGGCCGACGCTATTGTTTGCGCAACACGGCGAGCGGGTCGACGGCGGCGGCGCGGCGTGCCGGCAGCCAGCTGGCCAGCAGGGCGACACCGGCCAGCAGAGCGGTCACTCCGAGAAAGGCCACCGGGTCGGTGGGTGAAACGCCGACCAGAAGCCCCTGGAGGAGCTGGCCGACGCCCAACGCCGCCACCATACCCAGCGCCATCCCGACACCCACCAAACGCATGCCGCCGCTGACAACCATGCCGACTACGCTACCGGGACTGGCCCCCAGCGCCATGCGCACACCGACCTCGTGGCTGCGGCACGACACCGAGTAGGCCAGCGATCCGATGATCCCGACGGAGCTCAGCAGCAGGCCGAGGGCGCCGAACCCCCCCAACAGGCCGGCCGCCATGCGCAAGGGGAAGAGAATCATGGCGTTGCCGCCGCTCATCGTCATCACCTCGAGCGGGATGACGTCGGGATCGACCTGCAGTATCACCTCTTGCGCCTCACCGATGAACGCGGCGGGATCGCGATCGGTGGCGATGATGAGCTCCAACATGGACTCGTACGACTGCTCGAGCGGAACGTACAGATAGGGCTCCGACCCGTCGCCCAGGGTGCGAACGCGGGTGTCGCGGGCGACGCCGACTACTTGGAGAGGCACACCGCCGGGCCGGCGGATGGTGTTGCCGACGGGGTTTTCGTCCCCCCAGAGATGGCGCGCCCCCGCTTCCGAGAGGATCGCCACCGGCGGCGAACCCTGACGATCGAGGTCGCCGAAGTCGCGCCCCGCCAGCAGATCGATGCCGAGGGTGTGGAAGTACCCGGGGGTGATGCGGGCGAAATGGATCGCCTCTCCCCGTTCCGCGTCGGCCCGCGACGACTCACTCCTGGGCTGGTCGACCAGAATCTGCATGGTCTGCCCCGAGAAGCCCAGCGGCAATCGATCGGCCAGCGCCACACCCGTGACCCCAGGGTATGCGTTGAGGCGTGCCAGCACCTGCCGGTAGTACTCGCGACCGGCGGGCTCGTCGTGGCGCACGGCGGCGTTCATCGTGAACACGATCGAGCTTTCCGTGTCGAACCCCGGGTCGATGTTCACGGCTTCCTGCAGGCTGCGGATGAACAGCCCGGCGACCAGGAGCAGAAGCATCGAGACCGCCACCTGGCCGACGATCAGTGCGTTGCGCAGTGATAAGCGGCGGGCCCGCCAAACCACAGCTCCCTCGTCCTTGAGGGCGCGGGACAGCTCCGGCTTCGAGGCGCGTAGCGCCGGCACCAGGCCGAAGAGGATCCCCACCAAGACCGACAGGCCGGCAGTGAATACCAGCACGCGATAATCCACCCCCACGTCGAACGACAACGAGATGATCACCGGCGGCGTCAGGGCGGTGATCATGCGAACCAGCCAGGTCGCCAGTAGGACCCCCAGGGCGCCGCCGACAAGAGAGAGCAGGACGCTCTCCCCGAGTAGATAAAGGACGATCTGGCGGCGGCTGGCACCCAACGCCAGCCGTACGGCGATCTCCTTGCGGCGGTCGGTGGCACGGGCCAGCAATAGTCCGGCGAGGTTGGTGCAGGCGATCAGCAGGACGAGGCCCGGGACCACCAGGGCCGCCATCGCCAGGGGCAGCAGCCAGACATCGACACTGGGATGCAAGCGGACGGAATCGGCCTTCAAGACGCTCATCGAATGCCCCGCGTTCGACTCGGGAAACGTCTCTTCGAGCCGCGCCGCCACCAAGCCCACCGCTGCCTGCGCCTCTTGTACCGTGACGCCGTCCCGCAGCCGCGCGTGCACCATGAATTGGCGGCTCCTTCTGCTCGTCAGGGCGTTGGGAGCGTCCGGAATCAATGTCCTGACCATCATCGACGGCGCCCAAAAGTCGACCCACAGGGCCGGCAGCATGCCGCGGTAGCTCTCGTCGGCAACGCCGATCACATCGAAGCTGACGCCGTTCAGCCGGATCGCCTGGCCGACGATAGACGGGTCCTCGCCAAATCGACGCACCCACAGACCATGGCCGAGGACGATGACCGGATGGGTTCCGGGGGTTTCGTATTCCTCGGGGCGAAACGCTCGGCCCATAGCAATTTTTGCGCCGAGCACGTCGAAGTAGTTCCCGGTGACGATCTCACCGAGCAACAGCTCGATACGGCCCTCGTCGGTGAGCGCTCCGGCGGCGAGCGCGTATCCGACAACGCCGTCGAAGACGTCCGTTTGTTCCACGATGTCTTCCAGCTCCAAGAAGGACGTCGATCCGTATGGCTGGCCTTCGGGCGTGCTGGTGTAGATCCGCACGAGGGTCCCGGGGTCATCGACGGTTGGTGGCTTGAGCGCGACCGCGTTGACGAAGCTGAAGATCGCCGTGTTGGCGCCGATGCCAAGCCCCAGGGTCAAGACCGCAGCGATGCTGAACACCGGGCTTTGCCTCAACGAGCGCGCGGCACGCTGGGCGGCGCGTAAGGGGCTCCATCCGAAGCGCAGTGGTCTTCGGCCGCCGATGGCTCCCACCGCGGGCCCGCCCTGCTGCCGCTCGAGACGGCGGATCGCCAGGGCGTCGGAAAACGAAGGTAGCGTCCGGCGCAGCAGTCTCCGGGGGCCGGTGCAGGTCAACTCCGAGGTCCATTCGCGACGCCAGTCGGCGCGCCGCGGGGCGGGAACCAGGCGGGCAGCTACGGCCAGCAGCCCCCTGCAACGCAGCGGTAGACGTCTCATGAATTCGGACCACCGGAAGCGGACGCTTCGAGCAATCCCAGCACCCGAAAACGTGCCGCGGCATCCTGCCGCGCCGTCTCACCGTCCGCAGTCAGCCGGTAGTATTTGCGCGCCGGCCGACCCTCGAGCTGGGCCTCGTTTCCCTCTTCCCATGCCGACTCGACGAGCCCGGCCGATTCGAGCCGGCGCAACGCCGGGTACACGGTGCCCCCCGGCAGACCAGTGGTGTCCATGATGTCGAAACCGTAGCCGTGCCCGCTGGACAGCGCCTGCAGCACCAGCGCCGTTGCATGCGTCATGCGAATCTTCGCGACCATCTTCAATGTCTCCGTTGGCGCCCTATATAGACAACTGCATATACAGACCTCGCTATATAGAGTAACGGGGCGCGGGCAAGGAAAGTTTCAACCCACCGGCAAGAAGACCGGGGTTCTCCGAGCCCGTCGCCACCTACGTGACACGTCCCTTCGGATCACTCCGCGGGCAGCGCGACGGTAGAGGTCGGGGCACTTCACCGGCTCACTCCCCGACCAGCGCTTCCGCCAGGCCCCCTTTCCAGGCCGTGCATCGATAGAACGCGTAGCCCGACAGGCCCACGAAGATCAGCAGGCCGGCCGCCACACTCGAGCCGTACCAGGCGGACAAGCTGAGTGTCGGGAGAGCAGCCGCCAGCAACGACGATGTACTCGCCATCACCACGAACATCAGGAGCCCCATGCGGAAGAGCACGAATAACCACAGAGCCCAGGCGATCACCCAGAATACCGAGCTCAACGTCGTGGCCGCAGGCCTCAGGCCGTTGACGGTCACGCCGGGCAGGAACCCGAGGCCACCGAACAAGGTGAGCCATACGGCATAGGCGGCCCAGGCACGGCGGCGCAACCCCACGAAGGTGAGGCCGTAGAGAAACGACAGCCCCAGGCCGAGCATTACCGAGAGCGTCGCGCTGGTGACCAGAGTTCCTACGAGGTCGGTCACGGACGACGGCGGCAAGCCGACGTAGTTGCCAACCGTCGCGCCCGGCTCGCTCAAGGCAATCGGCACGACGTCCAGTAGCCGGCTGAGGGCCCCCGCTCCACAACCCATCAGGATGTCGCGGCCCACGAGAGGATCGGCAAGGCGCCCGTCGATAAAACGCGTCCACCCGATAAGCGCTTCCGGCGCGTGTCGACGCATGAACGGTTCGATGGCCAGATAGAGCGCCCAGGAAATACCCCCGATGGCGCCAACGAACACCAGCATGCCCATGAAGTCGCCGACGTCACTGCCGGATACGGTGTGCTCCCCGAGCAGCCAGACCAGTCCCATCGCCACCGCCATGCCGAAACCAAGCCGCCGGGCGCCACGCCTGTCACCACGGCCCGTACGAACGTTGCGTTGGGCGACGTAGAGGCCACCAAACACCACGGTCAGAAACGACAGCCCGATCACTAGGAACAGAATGCTGATCGCCAGGCTGACCGCCGTGATCCCGGGATTGGGTGACGAACGCGGGGGGGGCTCGAGGGGGTCGTACGGCGTGAAGAGGCGCAGCCCGGTGGGCTTGCCCGCGAAGGCAGCCGCCTCGACCCGCAGGGTCACCTCGGGGTCCTCAGGATAGGCCCCCTCCCAGGCGGCTCGCGCATCGGCGAAATGAGCCGGCGACAAGCGCGGCTCAACCGTGGTGAAGTCGACGATATCGAGCCCCATCAGCTCGAACAACTGAGCCCAATCAACCTCACCGCCCTGGGTCGCCGGGTCGCCGAGTCGATCCGGCACGACGTCGAGCCACAGCAGGCGTCCGAGTGTGTCGATCTGCAGGGACAACATCCCGGGAAGCGCCCGCGCTGGATTGCCAAGCGAGACAGGCTGGCCAGGAGACACCCCCGAGTTGCTAGGGACAAGAACACTCGGGGAACTCCGCCACCAGAACGTGATGGATGCCGGCCGCCCTCCCTCGACCACATCCCATCTCTCCTCTGCGACCCCCTCATTTCGCAACCAGTTGATGTATCCGAGGTCCGCTGCGAACGACGATGCTGAATCAGCGTAGTCGGTGGGGTACCCCAGTTCCTCGACGATCTCACGGGCCCGATCCTCCATGAGCAAGGGAGCGGTATCGAATGGCACCTGATTGATGAGGCTGACGCCGGTCTGCACCACGCCCACGGTGAGGGCCAGGCCCAATGTTGCCAGCAGGAGCGGCAGCGCGATCGCAATCGACAAGCTGCCCTCCCCGCCGGCCTCGGCCACCATCTCGGGCGACGGCGTCTCGCCCGCGGCCAGCGCCGCGGCCAGCGGGTCGGCGCCCGGCAAACCGGCGGCAACCGCCAGCGCCGAATCAGGCCGCTTGGCCGGATCCACCTCGAGACAGCGGCCGATGACGCGATCGATCGCCGGGTCGAGCCCTGCGGTGCTGGTGCGCGACATCATCGGCGAGCTCTTGTGCTGCTGCGTCAGGGACTCCAAGTCAGCGGCGTCGAAGACACGCTTGCCGGTGAACAGTTCGTGCAAGACGAGGCCGAGCGCATAAAGGTCGCTCTTGACCGAGACCTCCTTGCCTTCGAGTTGCTCCGGCGCCATGTAAATCGGTGTGCCAGCGCGGACCTCGGCTACGGCGGCCAGGCCGAAGTCGGTAAGCTTCACGCGGCCGCGCCCGTCAAGCATGATGTTGGCCGGCTTCAGATCGCGGTGCAACACGCCCTCGTCGTGCGCTGCGGCGAGCGCCGCGCAGAGCTGCCGCGAGATCTCGACGGCCTTGTCTTCCGGCAGCCGGCCGATACGCCGCAGCAGCGAGGCCAGGTCCTCACCATCGACGTATTCCATCGAGACGTAGTGGTGGCCCTCTGCCTCACCGACGTCCCACACCCGGCAAACGTTGGGGTGCGACACCTTGCGCGCCATGCGCACTTCGTCAAAAAGGAACTCGACCTGGGCCGGGTCCGAGGCGATCTTGCTCGACAGAAACTTCAACGCCACCTGCTGACCGAGCTTCAGGTCGTCGGCACGGTACACCTCGCCCATGCCGCCACGGCCCAGCAGCCCGACGATGCGATAACGCTCGGCAACGGTGGTACCGGGCAGAAAGCGGCCGTGCTGGCCAGAATCCGAGTGGGACAGGGGCGAGGAAGGTGCGTCGCCTTCGGCCGGGGGGGTAGGCATCGACGTCACGGCCTCATCCAGCGGGGTCGCACAGAACGGGCAGACAAGGCTGCCGTGGGGGGTCTCCTTCGAGCACTGGGGACACTGCATATCGCCGGTTACCTTGTCACAGACGGACGGCTGACGAAACAATCGCCAACAAGCAGCCGCGGGATGACGAGACAATGGATACCAGCAGCCTCTGGATTCGGCGGCCCCCGCGACGGGGTCGCAGGCTAGCGCTCCTCAACCATCCCCCGGCGCATCCTGTCCGCCTCCGCCTCGAGCTCGGCCAACATGGCCTGAAACTCGGGCTCGGCCCGCAGCGTCGCGTAGTGGGGTTTGTGCCGGGCGCGCCACCAGCCGCGGCGCCAACCCTGATCGATCGCCGACCGCAGTGCGGCGAGGGCTTCGGTAACCATGCCCCGCAGCGCATAGATCTCGGCCGGCTCCTCCCGGTAGGTGGTGCGGCGCAGACTCTCGGGCTGCGATTCGATGAACTCCAGGCTGCGGCGCAACAGAAGGTCAGCTTGGCCGTCGTCGCCGGTGCGCATGAGCGCGGCGGCTAGGTCGATCGCCGCGTTGATGTTGAACCGGTTGATGACCGGGTCATCTTCGAGCAGCGTCGGATATGCGCCTTCCGGAAAAACGCGGGCATCATCGGGCTCGCCGAGCAGAAGGCCGAAGTAGCCCAGAGGAGCGTAATCCGCGTACGGCCTGTCGAACTGGGCCAGGTAGCCGAAGAAGCGACCGGAACTCGCCATCCGCTGGGCCAAGTCTTCGCCCTCTTCGTATCGCGCCCCGTACAGGTACAGGTTCAACCTGCCGACCTGAGCCCACCTGTTGTCAGCACCCAACTCGGTAGCCGCGGCGACCTGACGCTCGGCGGCCGCCTCGTCGCCGAGATCGAGGTAGACCTGGGCCAGCAGGGTCTGCAGCCTGGGAACAGGGGTCTTGTCGATGGCCTGCTGGTACCAACCAACTGCCTGATCGGGCCGCCCGAGTACGTCCCAGTACACCTCGCCGATGCTGCCATATCGCCCGCCGTCCTCGGGATTCACCTCGATGACGGCAGCAAACTGCTCGATCGCGTCGTCGACACGGCCCGCGGCGGCGTAGGCGCTACCGAGGTTCTCGCGAAACACGCTGGTCTGCGGGCTCAGCGCTACCGCCCTCTCGAACGATTCGATCGCTTGATCGATGCGGCCGAACGACTGATGGTAAACGCCGATCGCCATATAGCCGAACGAATAGGCCGGCTCCAATTCCACCGACTTCTCGAAGTAGACGAAGGCCTCGTCGAACAGGCCTTCTTCGAAGAGCGACCAGCCGAAATTCTCGTTCTGCATGGGAGACAGGGGATCCGAACGCAGGGCTTTGTCGGCAAGCGCCCGCGTTTGCTCGGTGTCGCCATGGCGAATGAACAACATCCACCAGTACAGCTGATAGGTACGCGCGGAGTTGGGGTTGAGCACGATGGCACGTTCGTAGGCAGACGTAGCCCCCTCGATATCGCGACCACGCTGCCTCACCAACCCCAACATCGCCCAAGCCTCGCCGAGCTGATCATCGAGCTGCATCGCCTGCTCGATGGCGGGTTCCGCCGCGGCCAGCGCCTCGGGCAGCGGCAAGATGCCGTAGCGGTTCTGCATCAAGTAGGCGTCAGCCAAGCCGACGTAGGCCAGAGCAAAGTCCGGGTCGAGGCCGATGGCGCGATCGAAGTTCCGCGCCGCGGCACGGAACGCATCGGCGCTGTAGCGGCTCAGAAAGTGCTTTCCTTGCAGGTACGCCTCGTAGGCGGCGAGGTTGTCGGTGGGCGGGGACAGCCGTGCGACGTCGTCGCCCATCAACGGAATCGTCAGTGCCTCCGCCACCCGCACGGCGATATCTTTCTGGATGGCGAAGACATCGTCGAGCTCCGCCTCATAGGTTTCTGTCCAGAGCTCAAAACCGTCGGCGACATTAATCAAGGTGGCGACAATGCGCACCTGGTTGCCATCCTTGAAGACGCTTCCCTCCAGGAT
>Ga0114949_10002420_pt1 | contig 11688 bp, 9 predicted proteins | sample N074metaG_FD_83505 | JGI IMG/M metagenome (GOLD analysis project Ga0114949, IMG submission 83505) | Deep subsurface microbial communities from Kermadec Trench to uncover new lineages of life (NeLLi) - N074 metaG | ecosystem: Environmental > Aquatic > Marine > Ocean trench > Sediment | place... | reverse complement strand
CAGCGCTGGCAGACGGACTATGTGACTCAGAAGGGTCAGGGTGACGTGAATCTGCATTCCGATGAACATCTCACGGTCATCGACAGGGCGACTGCCATGCTGCGACGTCTCTTTAAACAACAGTGTGACAAGGTGGCCAACGGAGAAGATCCCATTGGCATTTGCTACGACGAGCCTTACAAGCTCAAGGTAATGGCGGGCAACGCATTGCTTGACGGCGAAACACTCGAATATCTGGATGGTTACGACGGCCGCGATCTATAGCCTGCGACCGTAGCGTCAGCGCACCCGCAAAGTAACAGCCTGAGGTTCGCTACCAGGTGTCGGCCGCGTGAACTCTCATTGCTGCTCGCCGGGTGTTGCCATCCTGCGGCAGACATTCAAGGCCGATGGGTCTGCTGTAGCCGATTTCGTGAGCAGTCTGAAGAACGTTGGTAAAATTGACTTCACCCGTTCCGGGTTCGAATCTTCCCGGAGAATCTGCAATCTGTAGATAGCCGATGTAGTCGCTGCCTTTGCGCATGTTGTCGATCAGGTTTCCTTCGAAGCGTTGCATGTGAAAAAGATCCCAGTTGAGCTTCACATATTCCGAACCGATCGCCTGGCAGATCGCTATGCCATCGGCACTGCCGTAGAGGCAGTGGCCTGGATGATTGTAGGGATTCATCGGTTCAATGATCATCGTCTTGCCATGCTTCTCCAGAATTGGCACGGCCTGCACGATCTTTGCGATCGCTGCAGCGTGCATTTCGCTTTTGCTGAAGCCATCGATGTCATCCCCCAGAACTACGGTGAATAGATCGCACCCGGGTAACTCGTCGGCCACGGTACAGCTGGTTTCAATGGCGCCGAGGAAGCGCTCTGCGGTGATAGCGGGGTGGTTGAGTTCCCTGCCGAATCCCCAGGCGGTAAATTGGGTTGCCGTCATCTCGTGCTGGCGAAGCAGTTCCCCGAGTTGGGCAATGTCCTTGTTTTCGTACGGCCAGAACTCGATTGCGGGGAAGCCGAGCGCTGCCGCGGCTGCGATGCGCTCAAGGAGCGGTCCGCGGAACCACATTTCTATATTCACTGCGAACTTCGTGTGTGGCGTTCGGCCTGGCATGGCTGCCTCCGGATCCAATTCTGGTTTTATCGGGCTCGCAAGCGTTGTGCCGGGCAGTGCACCGAGGATGGCGGCCGTTGCGACAAAGTCCCGCCGGGAAATGCTCACCGCTGTGCTTCCAGTTGCGCCATGATCGCGCCGACTCTGCGGTCCCCGGCGTCATCCGAACGACTGAGTCTGGCGATCACACCTTGTCTGTCTGCGGTGGATTTCTCCTGACTCATTTTGCGCTTCGCGGAGATCTCAGAAATTTCGACCTCAAAACCGATGATGCCCGCGAGCTGTTTCTCGATGTACTGCTGCGGTGCATCGGTGATTTTCCAGGGATCGTTTTGCGACGCTTCATGGCGTTGCGTTAGCCGTTCGACGATGGCGCGCAGCATCTGGGGATCCTGCGTGGTCCGGATCGTGCCGCGGATGTGTACGGCTTCGCAATTCCAGGTGGGCACGACTTTGCCCGTTTGGTTTTTTGTTTCGTACGAGCCCGGTGATATATAAGCCTGTGCTGCGGCACAGATCACGAGACATTGAGCTTCGTCCATTGTCCGCCAGTGGTCGTTGCCACGCGCAAGGTGGCCGATCAGCCTGCCCAATCCAGCACCTTGTGCGGGAGGCTCAAAGATGACCGGCAGATGAGTTGCGTCCACACGACCGGCGGCCACGGTCATGATGACCGCGATACCGGAGTAGCTGGCCAACGCTTCAGCGGCATCGCGCACACTGAGCAGATGTTTCGGGTGGCCGTAAATCACAGCAGTTCGACCATTGCGGGAAATTCAAAGTTTCTCATATTGCCGGACGACGTTGGACTCGAGTAGCTGAATAATGGTCGATTGGTCGTAGCCAAGTTCTTCGAGCAGGCTGATCGTCGCATCTCCCGGCAAGCTGGCGCCAGGGTAGCTCGCGTGGTGGGCGAAGCGGACCATGGGACCGTGGCGCAGGTATTCGCCCCATTCCCCGTGCACGGCAGGTACGACGAGTTCCTGTTCCCGGGCGAACGGATCGTTGAGCAGGAACTCGGCCGGCCAGCCAGCATCCGCCCGCACGCAAGCGATTCCCAGTGCGGTGAGTCTCTCTTCCCAGGCATCTGCCGCGTCGGTTTTGAAGCGTGCTTCGAGTTCGCCTTCGTCTGCGACAGCGAGCAAAGCCCATTGTTCGTCGGTCCTGATCTCGAGGAATACCCAACCGGTGGCACATTCGTAAAGGCGATGACGCGGACCCAGACCGTACTGCTCGGTATCGACGACCGGACGCGCGGGTTTGCCTTCGAAGCTGAGGAAGTCGTCCCAGTTCGCGTAGGCGTTGGCGCCGAACATGTCGATGAAGATTTTCTGGCCTTTGCCCATCATATCCCTGGCAAGGAGACCAAGAGTTGCTGCGGTGGCGACCACCATGGACGTATTCGGATCGGGGTTCACTTCGTTGGCTCTGAAGAGGCGGCGTGTGACCTCGCGAATTTCCGCCAGCGAGAGTGGCCGATCCTGCGGCAGGCCACCCATCTGCCAGACGACGCCACCGAGCGCAGCTCCGGGAATCGGGTGCGTCGATGGCCGATTTGCACCCGGGCCCGCAGGGCCGTAGCCATTGGCGCAGATGTAGATGAGCGCTGGATTCGACGGTGCCAGATCGTCGTAACCGATGCCGAGCTTTTCCGGTACGCCCGGGCGGTAGTTGTGGATGAAGATGTCAGCCTGTTCGATGAGCTGACCGGCGATTGACTTGCCGGCAGCGGATTTGAGATCCAGGCAGATGCTCTCTTTGCCGGTGTTGCATTTTGCAGCGCCGATGCCGTGCATCATGCCGCGGAACGGATCCCCTGTTAGTGGTTCGAGTTTGATGACACGCGCACCCAGATCGGCCAAGGTGGCTGTTCCCAGCGGGGCGGCGATGATCGTGGCTGCCTCGACCACCGTGACGCCTTCGAGCGGCCGTTGCGGATCAGCCGCGGTTCTCGCTGGGACTTGCGCGCGTCGGGTGGCAAGTTGTTCAAATGAGGTTTGGCAGGCTGCTTCACCTGCCCGACCAGGCGTTTCACTCAGCCGTGCGACAAGTCCAAGCTGCAGTCCGCTCGCCACCTCCACGACGTGACCATTGGCCGTCAGATCGGGATCGGCAAGCGCCTCCTGAGTCGTCTGGTAAGGATGAGCCACCACACCCCCGTCTTCGACGAAAATTTCCATCCACTCCGAGAGATCGCGTGTCTGGATGTGTGTGAGCAGCTGATCGCGAAATCGCTCGAGCGCGGCACCGTCTTTCGGCACTCCGCCTGCCGGCACTTCGATGCCCGCAGCGCGATAGAAATTGGCCTCCAGATGCGGCAGCAGGTTGCCGAACTGAATCCAGCGCCCATCACGGGTACGCGCGGCGTGATAATAGATTCGCGGCAGGACGGATCGTGGGTCTTGGCGCCCCGCCGGGCGCTCGATCAGGCCTTTCTGCACCAGTTGCTCGGTCTGCAGACCTGCCAGGTCGTAGGGCAACATGCCGCGCAGCACGGACGTATCGAATTCGAAGCCTTTGCCTGTCTGCGCGCGGGCGTGGCTGGCGGCAAGCAATGCGGTCGCAACACTTTGTGCCGTGGCGTGAGTGGCGACCTGAAGGGCTGCGTAATTGGGTCCGGCATGGCCGGCGGAGCCTTCAAAACTCATCATGCGGCCGAACTTCGCGGCAATCACCGGCTCGCTATTGAGGTATTGCGCATAGGCACCGGATTCACCAAAGCCCGTGACACTGCCGTAGATGAGATCGGGCCGGTTGCGCGCAAGACTGGCGTAGTCCAGGCGCTTGAGTTCGCGCTCGTCTTTGCTCAAGGTTGTGACCACCGCGTCGCCTGAATCGCAGATCAGGTTGCGCAATTTCGCAACCTCCGTCGCATCGTCCAGGTCGATCTCGAGTATCGATTTGCCGCGCGACCACATTCGCGAAGAGGGCATGGCCTGGCAGGGGTCACCGCCGGGTGGCTCGATCTTGATCACCTCGGCACCGAAGTCCGCGAGTATCATCGTCGCCAGGCCCGTGACAGGCCCCAGACCCAGCTCGATGATTCTCAATCCTTCCAGTGGCAGCATCGGGCCGGGTTCCTCAGTTCAATGCCTGGTTTGCTTCGTGCCGCAGAATAGCCTGCAGCGAAATGCCGTGGCGCTCGAGATAACGGCTGCGTAGAAAATAGTACACAGCGCCGAGGCTCAGCAATCCCATGTATATCATGGTCGGTCCGGGGTTGTTGCGTATGCCGACGTAGAGAAACGCGACCGAGATGACGATTTTGATGACGGCGACGGTCCAGATCGTTGCAAAGTTGAGCTTGAAATCGGCGTTGGCGTAGTGCACGGGCAGTGCTTTGGGAAACTGGGTGAGGGCGACTGCCCAGACCACGCCGTACAGCAGTATTCCGACAACGGTCATTGACGCGTATTCGATGATCTCCCCCTGGATCGCGACACCGCCGAGCGAGAGCGCAACGGCCAACACCAGCGCGGCATCGGGTTCCCGAGTGCGCTTGCTGATGCGGGAAAGAATTTTCGGATAGATTTGGTTCCTTGCAAGCGCGAAAAAGCTTCTGGATGCAGTCAGAATGCCAACATTGATGGAGGTTGCAGCCGCCAGTAGCGCGCTCAACGTGATGATCGCGGCAAACCAGTCAGGCAGGAAAAGCTGTGATGCTTGCGACATCGGCGCGACGATTGTGCCGAGTTTCTCCCAGGGAATGAGCGCCGGAAGAACGAGAGTGATCAGGGTGTAGATGATGGCTACGATGATAAAGGTGATCAGCAAAGTCAGAGGTATGTTTTTCGACGGATTTTTTATCTCCTCGGCGACGACGACGATGGTGAGAAAACCCGAGTAGGAATAGAAAGCGGGAACGGCAGCGTCCAACACTGAATTTATGCCGTTGGGCACCATTGGCGTCAACAAATCCCAGTCGGCGTAAAAAAGTCCGCCGATGCCGAATATGAGCAACGAGGCGATGAAGATCGTCACCATCGCCATCTGCGTGCGCACGCTGGTCTGGATGCCGAGCAGATTAATGACCAGCAGGGTGAGGAGAATTCCGACCGCTATCGTCAGGCGATCCCAGTCGGGGAAAAAGAAGGCCATGTAGTCGGCAAATCCATACGCCAGAATGGGTACGCCGACGATCAGTCCGATCATGCCGACCCAGACCTTCAGAAAACCGAGAAACGGCCGGAGGACGACGCTGGTGAACACATAGTCGGCGGCGCTCACAGGCAGGATCGAGCCCACCTGAGCGGCGATCAGACAATTCATGATCGCCGGAATGCCGGCGATGAGATAGGCAATAAAAACCGCCGGTCCTGCGATTCCGGCCAACTGTCCGGGGAGAATGAAGATCGAAGCGCCAACGACGTTGCCCACGAGCAGAAAAACCGCACCACTCAGGCTGATCTTGCGCTGCAATCGAAATTCGCTCATCGAAGCCTCAGCCGGAATTCGGACGTATTAGAACCGATGACGATAGCAGGATGCCACCGGGTGCGGGTTCGATTGGGAACCGGTCAGTTGGGGACAGGCAGCATAGGGTCCGGTCAGTTGGGGACAGGCAGCATAGGGTCAGTTTCCCACGGCAGGTGTGGCAACGTTAGAAATATAGCCCCTGAGCAGTAACTGGATTTGATCGACGCTGCGACTTGCGGCGAAACTTTATCCGGGCGGGCTGAGCAGGGTGTCCAGCGTGTAAACCCGACCGTTTTTGACCGTGAGAATCACGTTGTCCGCATCGCGTATCTCGTTGAGAGGGTCGCCGTCTACCACCACGATGTCTGCCAGCTTGCCGACTTCGATGGAACCGAGATCATCGGCCACTCCGGCGGCGCGGGCCGAATTCACGGTCGCCGCCTGCAGGATCTGGTAGGGCGTGAGTCCCGCGCGCTCGAAAAGCCTGAATTCCGCGTGCAACCCCGCGCCGTAGGGGACAAAAGGCGCATCGGTGCCGGTAACGAGCAGCGCGTTGCGATCGATCAGCGCGCGCAGCAATCGGCCGTTGGCGGTCGCCGTCGCAGTGGCGGCGCTGGCAAACAGCCGGCTTCTAGCCAGCGCAGCCTCGCGGACTGCGGGGCCGTAAAAGGCGGCAAATTGCGGTGTTTCGAAAAAGTCTTCTTCTTCCGTGGCGATCACGGCGTAACCTGGTAGCACCGCGGTGGCGGTGATCCCCATACCGGATGCGGCGAGCAGACTCACCACATCGTCGTAGCTGTAACCGAGTGCGCTGACCTTTGGCTGATAGCCGCGCCTGCTCGTGCCGCCAATATGCTCGACATGGTCCATGCCGTGGGCAGCGGCGGGGTAAAGCTCGTGAGAAGAAACCGGGATTCCGATGTTGTGGGCATAGTCGACGACCCGCTTCTGCCAATGATCGGGCAGCCGCACATAGGTTTTGATGAAGTCGAGTTGCAGGCGGTCCGCGCGGTCGAGCGCTCGATCTAGATGTTCTTCCGAGGTGATTCCCTCCGCCATCGCGTAGTAAACCCGATTGCCGTCGGTCAGGTAACCGGTCACATGGGTGCGTGGACCGATGCGCCGGCCGCTGTCCCACGCTTCCTGCCGTTCTTTCGCAACATAAGGGTTGGAGCCTGGGTCGCGGACGCTGGTGATGCCGAATGCTAGCCAGGTTCTGCCCTGCGGCTCGCTGGTGAGTCCCATGTGCGCATGCATCTCAAACAGTCCCGGGAAGGCCGATTTGTCCGAAGCATCGACGGTGGGCGTGATTGCCGCGTCCACCGGCCTGATAGAGACAATTCTGTTGCCTGCGATGGTGATGTCTACATTGCGCTGGTACTCGTTACGTCGTCCGTCGAACAGCGCGCCGACGCGCAGCACCCACTCGCCAACCGGTTGATCGCGCCGCCAGTTGATTGTGGCGGGCGTAACGTCTTCGATTTCGCCGGTTGCTACTGTCAGCCTTTTCATGCGATCGGCGTTCATGTACACCATGAACTCGCCGCCGCTGCTCCACGAAGGATTGTCTGCCAACTCGTCAGTCAGAGCTCGTGGCGGTCCCATGGGCGCGAAGTCTTCATCGAGATTCTGTTGCCACAGCAGGCCGCTCTGGACATAGGTCATTGCCTGGCCGAAGGGCGTGAGTGCGACGTCGGTGATGTTCCGGTGCGCAACCGGGTAAACGTCATAGCTGCTCCCTGCGTTGCCTGGCTCCGAACTGCCTGTCGCAAGCTCGGACCTGGTGATTCGCAGGTGGTAAGTGCCTTCCCGGTAGCGACTGGAATAGGGCGCGAGTGCGGTAGTCGCGATGTACGCCCCATCGGGAGTCCAGGAAATCGGTTGTGGCGGAGTCGGTTGCAGCACCGGCGTGACCGATCCATCCTGCAGATTCGCGATCACGAGTTGGCCCGCAAGCGGATTTCCTGGAACGTCGGTGAACGCCGCGATTGACTGTCCGTCAGGCGACCAGCTGGGAAACGAAATACCGCGCGCAGCTATCTGGATGCGCGAGTGCAGTTTCTGGTTCAGGTCGTAGACCCAGAGATGGGGTGCACCCGATTTGTCGCCGATGTAGGCAATGCGGCCACCGTCGGGTGACCAGACCGGCATCTGCTCCGCAAACGGATCGTCAGTGAGGTTGCTGAGCTCGTTAGCGCCGGCGTCCCAAAGCCACAAATCGCCCAGGGCGGTGAAGGCGATTTGTACCCCGTCGGGTGAAATTATGGGCCCGACGATGCCCAACGCGCGTGTTTCTCCAGTGCCGTCGTGATCGCGTTTGCGACGTTCATACGGCTGCCTGGCGAGTTTCAGGCCGGCGTTGAATTCGATGGTCGAGGCTTCGCCGTCAAGCGTCTGCCTGCTGATGCCGCCGTTGACGGTGTACAGCGCGGTACGCTCATCCAGCCAGGCGCTGCGAAACGGAAAAACATCGTCGCCTTCCCTGCTGAGTGTCTGGGATTTGCCTGTGGTCAGACTGAGCCGTTTGAACTGCGTGCGTGCAGCGCCGTCGCGGCTGAGCGTCTGATAGCCCAAACCCGAACCATCGGGTTGCCAGCTGATGCCACTGATGATCGCCGGTTCTGCTGCTACTACCTGCAGACTGTCGCTGGCCATATCCGCGACGCGAATCTCTCCGCTGTTGCGGCCGAGATTCACCGCATAAGCGAGTCGGTTGCCATCCGGTGACCAGGTGGGTGAATGTTCGTCGCTGGCGTCACGCGTAATCTGCTGCAGGGTTGCATCCAAGAGCGACAAAACCCATATGTCATAGTTACCGGACCGATCGGAAGAGAACGCGATTCGGGAACCATCGGGCGAGTACTGCGGCTCGCGATCGTCGAATGCATCCTGCGTCAGCGGAGTCGGAACCCCGCCGCCTGCGGCCACCTGCCACAGGTCCCAGTTGCCGTTGCGGTAACCCTGAAAGGCGATCTGAGCGCCATCGGCCGACCAGGCAGGCTCGCGGGCGTCGTGGTAGATGTCGGTGACCGCAGTCGCGGTACCTCCAGTCACCGGCAGTGTGAATAGAACTCCCTGCAGGCTGATCGCAAGACGCTTTCCGTTGGGGCTCAATGCCAGCGCAAGGTTGGTTCCTTCGCGCACCGTTACGATCTCGGTCTCGCCGGCAAGCCCGGTGGCGGCAGCCGTCTCGCCGAGCGCGCTCGACGTCTGGCTCGAGGCATCTCCGGTCGAGTCGCTGCAGCCGGCGCTTACAAGAGCAGCGAGCGCAAGTAGCACTGCAGGTTCGTACGTCTTCATTCCATTCCCCCGAAGCAATCCAGATCCGTGGCCGGTTTTTTCCGATTAATTTTTATTCGTCGTAACGCTTACGACTCACACCTGCCGGCACTAAGCTGCCTACTTGCGCTGCCCGCCTGCGCTCAATGACGGCGCGACGTCCTCACCCCGCGCGGTGTTCACGCTGGTTAATATCACAGTGGCGCGGAGGATAGCAGTTCTGAACCTGCTAAAGGGTATGTGAATGCGTGCGCCCGCTAAATCCATCGGCATGCGAGGTCGGCCGTGTGCTCTTCCGTAATCGATGTAAAGTCGTTAGGCTCGACCACCTTCAGATCTTGCAGTGCTGTATGCGGGTACTGGTTCGGAATCGTTGGCAGCTTTAACACATTAACGGTAGATGTCTATGGTACGTGCGTTTGTTTTACTTTTTCTGGGTCTCCTTGCCGGGTGCGAAAAGGTCAGTGAGCCGCAGCCGTACAAACCGGTAGTGAATTCCATACAGATGATGAACTGGATTTTAGATCCCCAGGCCGACATTATCTGGGGAGCTGCAGGCGCCATCATCACACTGGAGGGAACTCAGGATCTGGCACCTACGACGGAAGAAGGCTGGAATGAGGTGCGCAATGCAGCCGCTACGATTGCGGAGATCGGCAACCTCCTGATAATGCCGGGGCATGCCCGTGCTGGCGCGGACTGGATCGAATTTGCTCAGGGTCTGCAGACAACGGCGGTGCAGCTTATCGACGCGGCCGAGCGTCAGGATGCGGACGCTGTATTTGATCTGGGTGGTCAACTCTACAATGTTTGTGTCGCTTGTCATCAGCTCTATGTGTTGCCAGGTAGCTAAGCGTCGGTCGCACTATTCTTAAAATGAAGTTGCTCGTCCGCCTTCTTGTTTGTTTGTTGATTGGCCTGTTCGCCGTTGGGGCGTACGGCCACGCCATTTCGGACAGCAACGCAAGCTTCGTCCAGCAGTTGAACGGACCCGCCATAGTCCCGTTTCTCTACCTCGGTGCGAAACACATGTTCACAGGCTATGACCACTTGCTTTTTCTGGTCGGCGTTGTGTTCTTCTTGAGCAAGCCGCGCGACATTGTTGTGTACGTATCCCTGTTTACTCTAGGTCACAGCATCACGCTGTTGGCTGGCGTACTTGCCGACTGGCAGGTCAATGCGTACCTGATCGACGCCGTTATCGGAATGTCGGTTGTCTACAAGGCATTCGAGAACATAGGTGGATTCGACAACATGGGCCGTTTCCGGCTCGGTACCCGTACGGCGGTATTCCTGTTCGGCCTGTGCCATGGTCTGGGGCTTGCGACGAAATTGCAGGAACTTGCGCTCACGGATGAGGGTCTGCTGACGAACATGTTGAGCTTCAACGTCGGCGTCGAACTCGGACAGATAGCCGCGCTGGCGTTCGTACTCGTGTTATTGCTGCGGTGGCGCTCCGGGGAACGATTCTACGAACAGGCATTCACCGCCAACGCGGTCCTCATGACTTGTGGCTTCGTATTGGCGGGGTATCAGTTGACCGGGTACTGGTTGACAGCGTGAACGGATGAACATGAAAACTCAAAACAAGAACGTCCTGTGGGCGAGCATTATTTCCATCCTGCTGGCCGCAGTCATCCTCGTTGCGGTGGTTTTACCCGCGGAATACAACCTCGATCCGCTGGGCACGGGTGAAGTGCTGGGGGTGCTTGGTCTGTCCCGACCGCCGCCGAGCGCGATCACGAATGAGGCGGCCGATTTCAACGTAGACGCCATCCGCTTCGAGTTAGCGCCGTTTGAGTCCGTCGAGTACAAATACCGCCTGGAACAGGGCGCCAGTCTGGTCTTTGCCTGGACCGCGACGGGCGAGGTGGTCTATGACTTCCATGCCGAACCGGATGGCGCCGAACCCGGTTTTGCGGAGAGTTTCGAACAGAGCAGGTCAACGGGCGAAAACGGTACCTACGCGGCACCATTCCCGGGCATCCATGGCTGGTTCTGGCAGAACAGAGGCAGCCAGCTTATCGAACTTGACCTCGTCACCGCGGGTTTTTACAGCAATGCAATCGAATTTCGTGATGGTGACCGCAGCGATCGCTCGCCGCGGACTGCGCGGGACTACATTACGCCGTAGACGGACTTTGCCGTCCGCGTCTGTGCCGGCTATCTGTTTTCCGTTGGGTCCGCTCCGTCGCGAGGGGCGCCGGTACCCGATGAGCCCAGGAACAGCTTGCGGCCATCCGGAAACGTGATATCCCGACCGTTCGCTTTGCACGATGGCGTGCATAATTTGTCCTTGCTCTGATAGCCGCGAACGATGATTTCCGTACCGGGTTTCAATGTGTTCTTGGTAATGCCACTGCGTAGCAGCGTGTTGGGAGTGCCACCTTCGACCATCCAGGCCACCGTTGATCCGTCTTCCTCGACATGGTCAATATGCAGCCACGCGTGTGGGTTTATCCACTCAACCCGGGTGACTTTCCCCTTCAACAGCACCGGCGCTTCAGCATCGAATTCCGCCGAGAACGCGTGGTGGGCGCTAGTTTGTGTCGCGCTGAGTGCGAAACCGGCGATTGCCGTTGCTGCGAGCCAGTTCCTGGTACGCTGATTCACTGAATAAACCTCCAGTATCGTCGAGACGATAGTAGATTTTCGAAACGTCATTCGCCACCGGCCATTGCTTCGCCGGCTCGAGCACCTGCGAGTATGCCTGGCAGTGCGTAGTTCCCTTCATGGCACGCATATTCGTAGATTTGCCCGGCGGCTGCGCGAAGAGGAATTTCTCCGCTCCAGGGCTGAGTGAACGCACCGGGATCATCGACCGTGAACTCGTAGAGTATTTCGTGCGCACTGGTTCTGGTGAAGCGTTCGGTAACGACGAGATCTTCGGT
>Ga0114949_10002418_pt1 | contig 11690 bp, 9 predicted proteins | sample N074metaG_FD_83505 | JGI IMG/M metagenome (GOLD analysis project Ga0114949, IMG submission 83505) | Deep subsurface microbial communities from Kermadec Trench to uncover new lineages of life (NeLLi) - N074 metaG | ecosystem: Environmental > Aquatic > Marine > Ocean trench > Sediment | place... | reverse complement strand
CTAAGGTCCGCTTATAGCCATAAGCAGACCTTGTTAGCATGGGACAGCCACTTAGAAAGCGATTCCCATCTTCGCGCGCCATGGAACTATTTCTGCTTGTGATCCAGTTAACCTTCGTCGCAAGATGGTGCACCCTATGGGCTTCGGGACGGGGTGGCCTATCTAAACGTTGAACAACAGGAGGGCTTACATGTTCAAACGAGTAATGATTGTCGCGCTTATATTGGCTTTGCCTAGCGCTGCGTGGGGGGCATCCAAGCAGGACAAAAAGCGCGCCGAGATTCAGGAAATACGCCAGGAAGTATTGACGCAGCTCTATGTCGATAAACCGTCTGCCGAAGCTGAAGTGGCAGAGGCGGTGGGGTACGCGGTGTTCTCAAATCTGGGGATCAATTTGCTTTTGCTATCCACCGCCAGTGGCAAGGGCATGGCCCACGATAACGCCAGTGGTGCTGACACCTATATGAAAATGTATTCTGCGGGTGTTGGTATTGGCTTAGGGGTCAAAGGCTTCAGTGCGGTCTTCATCTTTCGCACGCGCGACACTTTTGACCAGTTCGTGGAAAAAGGTTGGGATTTTTCGGCACAGGCTGATGCCGCTGCCGACACCGGCAGTGAAGGCGGCTCAGCGGGGATGGCTGCAAATGTCAGTGAGGACGTAACGGTCTATCAGATGACCGACAAGGGTCTGGCGTTGCAGGCGACGCTGCAGGGCACCAAGTACTGGCAGAATGACAAACTGAACGAGGGTCAATAAAGAACCTCACGGAGACAACTGACCGCAGTATTGCCTGGGCAGGTGACTTAGTTCGCCCACGCGTACTCACTTGTGCAAACTTTCAACTAGATTGGCTCGGACAAAAGCCAATGAGTCCGGACTGTTGGCATCCGGGAGCTACAACTAAACCGGCATCCTTATATCGACGGAAAAGGTGACTTTGACTGATCACGGGGAGGAAGGCCTAGTATTCAAACAGAATTTCCAGGTTAACTGACTTAAGACTAGGGTCTGAACCCAATTTACAATCAATGGGGTCGGACTAAATCGACTTGAAATCATCGACCCAATTGCTACCCAAGATCACATCTTACCCCCCTTGATCTTTCCACCACCCCTGTGTATCCAGTGCGCGATGGTTCTGCCGGGGTTTGCCCCGGTGGTGAAAAGGGAATTCGGTGAGACGCTATCACGTTAAATCCGAAGCTGTTCCCGCAACTGTAGGCAGAGAGTTTCGGTCAAATTAGACCACTGAGGGGCCCAATTACCCCTTGGGAAGGTTAGACCGACACGCCAGAATCTGTAAGCCAGGAGACCTGCCATCGCGTCGTCCTACTGTCGGTCGGGTTAACCGAGCAGTGCGGTCACTCCGTTTGGCGACAATCTTTGCCCAAGGCATTGGTTGTCAAATCATCCGATAATCAATTGATGCAATGGGCGTTTTGTCAATCGGCGCGCCGTGGTTTTGCTTTGCATCACTCACTGTGCGCTTATACGGAGCGTGCAATGTCACCAAAATCAACAGGTCGCCTGGCGACCATCAGTCTAACCCTCAGTCTTGTCATCCCGACCCTTGCGTCTGCTCAACAGGCACCAACAGAGCGAACCCTGGCAGACGAAACAATCGTGGTTATCGCATCACGATATGAACAACCCCTGTCGCAAATCGGCGCGTCGGTCTCGGTAATTACTGAAATCGATCTGGCCGAGGGACAATTTACCTTTGTGCTGGATGCGCTGGAAACCCTGCCAGGTGTATCGATCAGCCAAACCGGTGCCTTTGGCGGTGTGGCCTCGGTCAATATTCGGGGCGCTCTGGGGGACCGCACCAAGGTCATGATCGATGGCATCGAGGTTAACGATGCATCGTCCCCGGGTGGTGCCTTCAACTTTGGTAATCTGGACCCCTTTGGCATCTCTCGTATAGAAGTGTTGCGTGGCCCGCAGTCGATCCTTTATGGGTCCAACGCCATGGGCGGCGTTATCAACATCGTTACGCCAAGTGGTGGCGAAGGGTTTGAGGCCAACGCATTTATCGAAGCTGGCTCGTATGACTCCGTTCGCGGTGGGGCCACTTTGCGCGGCGGGTATGAAAAAGTGTTCTTCAATCTGTCCGCTGTGGGGTCTCGTACTGATGGTATTTCGGCGGCCTACGCAAAAGATGGCACCACCGAGAAAGATGGCCATCGCAATGTGTCGACCAATGGCAAGCTGACCATTTTGCCAACGGAAAACAGCAGCCTGGAATTTTTTATTCGCTACTCTGACACCGAAACACAGACCGATGGGTTTGGACCCGTCGACGCCGACAATTCAGCTATCGCTGAAGAATTGTCCCTGGCAGGGCGCGTCAGTGTCGACTTCTTCGACGGGCGCTTTCACAACAGCCTGACAGTTGGATATTCATCGATGGATCGGGCCAGTCTGTCCGGTGACTTCGTTTTCGCCGGCAAGGGCGAACGCTTCAACGTGGACTATCTTGGCGTCTTCAAGATCAATGATACCTGGACTGTTTCTGCCGGGTTGGAACACGACAAGTCTGAAGCAAAATCGGCGACAGACGAATCCTTCACCATCAACAGTTTCTTTAGTGAAATTGGTTTTACCGGTGTAGAGGGCCTGACATTAACGGCTGGCGTGCGTTATGACGATCACGATGCCTATGGCGGTGTTACCTCGGCCCGTGTGACGGGGTCCTATGCCATCCCCAATACCAGCACGCGCCTGAAGGGCACCTGGGGTGAAGGGTTCAAGGCCCCCACTGTCTATCAGCTGACCTATGTCTGCACATTCTGTGGGCTGACTGAGCCCAACCCAAATCTAAAGCCTGAACAAGCAGAGTCCTGGGAAATTGGGATCGAGCAATATCTGGCGCATGACAAAGTACGTCTGGGTCTGACCTATTTTGATCAGCGGATCGAAGACCTGATCATTTTCACGTTCACAGCGGGTTATGACAATGTCGATAGCGCGCGGTCCCGTGGCGTTGAGTTCTCGGCCGAAGCCTTGGTGACGGATAGTCTGACCGTCAACGCGAACTATACATATACGGACGCAGTGGACCGTATGACAGGCGATCAGCTGCTCCGCACACCCAAGCATCTGATATCGGCCAGTATCCGCTGGCAGGCAACAGAAGCCCTGCTCGTTGGGGCCACGGTCATCTATAATGGCGACGCGATAGACTTTGGCGGCACGCCACTGGAAGACTGGGTGAGGGTTGACCTGAACGTGTCTTATACCTTCAATGAGTCCATCACGCTTTATGGTCGGATTGATAATTTGTTTGATGAACAATACCAGCGCGTTACCGGTTACGGCACACCAGGTCTGTCGGCCTTTGGTGGTCTGCGGACAGCGTTCTAGATGAACAAGGCCGCACATAGTCTATTGGTTGGTCTATGTGCGGCCACCTTCATCACCAGTGTGGTAGCCGCAGAAGACAAGCCTCGGCTGGTATCGATGGACTATTGCGCCGACCAATTTGCCTTGGCGCTGGCCGACCCTGAACAGGTTGTCGGCCTGTCACCCGAGGCCGATGACATCCATTCTTTTTATCGGCACCGCGCGCATCTGTTCCCGCAGTTTGGGGGCTCGATTGAAGAGGTGCTGAAGCTGGACCCAGATCTGGTCTTGCGATCCTTTGGCGGGAATGTGCAAGGGCTTGAATTGATCGCCCAGCAGGGTATTCAGATCATCAGCACGCTTTATACCGGCAAGCCCGACGAGATTTTCGACAATTTGGCGCATATGGGGGCGGCCATGGGGCAGGTGGCCCGAACCGAGGCGATGTTGGCCGATTACCGACAGCGCCTCGACGCCTTGCGCGATCACAACCAACAACAGCGTCTTCGGGTTGCCTATATTACGTCCAGCGGCTTTACCGGGGGCACGTCAACTTATATAAATTCGGTGATCGAACTGGCGGGGTTCAGGTCTGTGTCGAGCAAACTGGGTATTGAGGGATGGATGCCCATTCCGCTCGAATCCTATGTGGCCAATCCGCCTGATCTGATTATTGCCAGTTTTTTTGACCTGCAAAACAGGCCGCCGGATGTCTGGAAGATCGTGCGGCATCCTAAATTCAGCGAGATGATGGCGGGTATTCCGACCATCTATATTCCCGGTCGGTACCTTGCCTGTAGTGGATACTTCTTCATTGATGCGGCCGAATATATTCGGGCTGAGGCAAAAAAACTGGGCTTATTGAACCCTGAAGTCTCAGAGGTTCAACCATGACCGGACTGATGAACCTTCCAAAAAGTGTGATTATTATCATATGTTTGGCATTGGCCTTAGGGACGTCCTGGATGTCCTTGTCTTTGGGTACTGTCTCTCTTACCAGCGCCGAAGTGTGGCGTGGCCTGTGGGGACAGGCGGACCCGGCCATCAATATCATTGTCCAGGAATTGCGGCTACCCCGGCTGATCCTTGGCCTGATGGCGGGGGCGACCCTGGCGATTATGGGGGCTGCTTTGCAGGGTCTGTTGCGCAACCCGCTGGCCGACCCGGGTGTCATCGGTATATCGGCCAGCGCCAGCCTGGGGGCGGTCATCGCTATTTATTTTGGCTGGACCGCCGTGTCGGCCTATGCGGTGCCGGTGATGGCGATGTCCATGGCTGGTGTTGCCACCCTCATCCTGTTTGCCCTGGCCATGCGAGACAGCAGCGCCCTGACACTGATACTGACGGGCATCGGTATTTCGTCTCTGGCCACTGCCTTTATTTCCCTGGTTATGAACATTGCACCCACACCAGGGTCGGTGCAGGACATGGTGATGTGGATGCTGGGGTCGTTGGAAAACCGGACCATCACTGATCTGTGGATGGCCGGGCCATTTGTTCTGGCGGGATGGTTGATGTTGATCGGCACCAGTCGAGGGCTTGATGCGCTGAGCCTGGGTGAAGACGCGGCCCATAGTCTGGGGATCAATGTCACCCGCATGCGATGGCAGATCATCCTTGGCAGTGCCTTGTCTGTCGGTGCAATCGTATCTGTGTGCGGCGGCATTGGTTTTGTCGGCCTTGTGGTGCCGCATATGATCCGGTCATTTATGGGCAGTGCGCCCGGCCGGATATTGCTGCCCAGCGCCTTATTGGGTGGGGCCATCCTGGTGGGTGCTGATATGGTCACCCGCGCGGTTACCGACTTTGGCAGTTTGCGCCTCGGCGTGGTCACAGCGATCATTGGCGCGCCTGTCTTCCTGTTGATCGTTTACCGAACACGGGACAGCATGCGATGAACCAGTTACGCGCAGAAAATATCGTTGTCTCGATCAAGAAAACGCCTATTCTTCATGGCGTTAATGTAGAAGTGCCAGCGGGCAAGATCGTCGGGTTGATTGGTCCCAATGGGGCTGGCAAGAGCACCCTGATCAGGGCCCTGTTGGGTCTGCTGCCGCTTGGTGATGGTCGTGTAACGCTCGATGGCGAAGACTTCAAAAACCTGAGCTTGCGCGACCGGGCAAGTCGCATCGCCTATGCCCCCCAGGGCGCGCCGGTCCATTGGCCTTTGACGGTCGATCATCTGGTCGGATTGGGACGGATCCCGCATCTTAGCCCCTGGCGCAAGTTGAGCGACGCTGACCAACATGCCATCGAACAGGCCATGGTCTTGACTGATACGACGCACCTGCAATCGCGCATTGCGACGACGCTGTCAGGTGGCGAACGCGCCCGCGTGATGTTGGCCCGTGCCTTGGCCGTTGAGGCACCATACTTGTTGGCCGATGAACCTGTGGCCTCGCTGGACCCCTTCCATCAACTACAGGTTATGGACATTCTTAGGCAACAGGCCGCAGACGGGGCAGGGGTGATGGTTGTATTGCACGATCTGTCCCTGGCCATGCGCTATTGTGACGAAATCATCATTTTGCTCAATGGCCTGGTGTTGGCCTCTGGTACGCCGAGTGACGTGTTGACGGACGACAATCTTCGGACAGCTTTTTCCATTCGCGCCTCACGCTGGCAAGACGGCGATACAGATTTGCTGTTGCCAACCACGTGGACTGACTGACAGCCATGGTTGCCCGCTCTATCATGATCCAGGGCACCGGCTCTGACGTTGGCAAGTCGATCCTGGTGGCGGGGTTGTGCCGGGCCTTCGTGAACCGTGGCCTTGATGTGCGCCCCTTCAAGCCGCAGAACATGTCGAACAATGCAGCCGTGACCATCGAGAATGGCGAGATCGGTCGGGCGCAATGGCTGCAGGCGCTGGCCTGTAAGGTGCCGCCGTCGGTGCACATGAACCCGATATTGCTGAAACCTGAAAGCGACAAGGGCGCGCAGATTATTGTGCACGGCCAGGTCGCCGGTCACGCCTCGGCCAAGGACTTTAATCAGGAAAAGCCCGAACTTTTCAACAAGGTGATGGAAAGCTTCAGGCACTTGCAAGACACCTGTGACCTGATTGTTGTCGAGGGTGCAGGCAGCCCGGCAGAGGTAAATTTGCGGCGTGGCGATATTGCCAATATGGGCTTTGCCCTGCCGGCTGATGTGCCGGTTGTTCTGGCCGGTGACATCGAACGCGGTGGCGTCATCGCGGCACTCGTCGGGACCTATCAATTGCTGCCAGAAAATGAACGCCACTTGATCCAGGGGTTCATCATCAACAAATTTCGGGGCGATATGTCGCTGTTCGATGATGGCCTTCAGATCATCGAACAGCACACCGGTTGGCCCAACATGGGGGTTGTGCCCCACCTGTCTTGCGTATCAAAATTGCCTGCAGAAGATGCCGTTGTCCTGGACAGGCCGAAGCCCGATGAAAACCCTTCGGTGAAGATTGCCGTGCCGATGCTGTCGCGCATTGCCAATTTTGATGACGCTGACCCGCTGCAAGCACATCCTGATATTGCCGTGCAGTTTTGTCCGCCGGGGACACGCTTGCCAGACGATGCAGACCTGATCATCATCCCGGGCAGCAAGGCCACCATCGCTGACCTTGCCTTTCTGCGCGCCCAGGGGTGGGACGCCGATATCACGCGCCACGTGGCGACGGGAAAGCCTGTACTGGGCCTGTGTGGCGGGTACCAGATGTTGGGCAACCGGATCCATGACCCAGAGGGTATAGAGGGCCCACCGGGCACGACAGACGGTCTGGGGCTGTTAAACGTACAGACTGTCCTGGCCGGTGCAAAAACCGTCAGGACGGTCGCAGCTCGATCACCCGGATTACAGGTTGAGGTGCCAGGATATGAAATCCACTGCGGCCAGACCTCGGGGCCCGATACGGACCGCAGTTTTTTGTTTGTCGACGACCAACCTGTCGGTGCTGTCTCAGAAGATGGTCTGGTCTTTGGGTCTTATGTCCATGGTCTGTTTCGCAGCGACGCGTTCAGGGTCAACTTTCTGCGCAGCCTTGGGCTGCAGGTGAGTGATGATCTGGACTATGCGGCCTCTGTCGAGACGGCGCTTGACGACCTCGCCAATGCGTTAGAGCAACATTTGGATGTCGACGCTATTCTGTCTCTGGCGCGCTAACGGTCTCCTCTTCAACTTCGAACGCCAACAGAACATTGCCGGGCATCAGCCCGTTAAAGGCATAGCCCGAGCTTACATAAAGCGTGTTGCCATAGGCCACGGCACCCGCGCCGCCACTGATGGCGCCGCCATAGCTTTGCGTGCCATTGACGTCGGTGAAGTCTTGGGCGGTCTGGTAGGACCAGAGGACGTCACCCGTGTCGGCATCATAGATGCGCATATAGCCATCAATGCCACCGGCAAAGACCAGCTCATCACTGGCAGTCGCGGCGACCGCAATACCCGGGACGCAATATTGACGACCATTGCAGGTGTCTTCCATCGGGGACCGCCACAGGATTTTGCCACTATTGATGTCGAGAGCATGCATGCCGGGGTGTCTCTCGCCAGGGAAACCAGACCCGTCAATGACGTCGGCGATCGGCACATAGACTTTGTCATTGGCGATGGCGATGCCAAAATTGATACCGCCCAACAAGCTGCCACGGCCGACATTGGTCTTCCAGACCAGCGCACCTGTGTCTGGGTCCAGGGCATAGACATCGCCGCTTTTTTGCCCGGCGATCACCAGGTCGCGACCGTCGCTGGTCGTGGCAAGGGTGGCCCCCGCGCCAAAGTCAACATCGGGGCCGTCTTCCTCTGGGCAATTGGGCCCGTTGTCGCCGCCGCCCAGGCTGCTGCAGGCACCATTCCAGACGTCACCCACGGTTGCCTGGAAGACCCAGTTTACAGCGCCGGTTTCCATGTCCAGGGCGATGATTGAATCACTGGTGCCAGAATCCGGCGACGAATAGTTTTCGCCCGTTCCAAAGAATATCTGGTTGCGCTTTTCGTCAATTGAAGGGCTGTTCCAGACAGGCGCACCAGAAGGACCCAATCTCGTCGTGCCAACACTCGTGACACCCTTGGGTGACGGTGCATCAACGACTGAATAGGTTTGCCACTTTCTTTCCCCTGTGCGGCTGTCAAAGGCCACGATGGACCCCCGGAAGGTGCAACATTCATAATCTGGATTACGCGTGACGATGACTTCGAGAGAAGACACAGGCACGTACAATGTATCGCCGTAAAGTGTTGGTGCCCCGGTCATGGTTGCATTGGGATGGGTGTCGGGACGGTCGCGCCAGACCAATTCACCTGTCTGGGCATTGACCGCGTAAACATAGCCCAATAGATCGCCAAAGTAGGCGAGGGGCGTGGCCTCGTCATCGCCCTTTGTCCACGGAGACACGACAATCCCATTGCGCACAGCGGCAGAAGCTTGGAAGGTCCACCTGACACAGGCCGTGTCGCGGTCCAATGCGTAGACCTTGCCATTGTGGCTGCCGACAAACAGCGCGCCGCCCGCCAGTGCAGGCTGAGAGCGCACCCGCAAGGCCTCGGGAAAGGCGAAGGCCCATTTCAGTTTCAGGTCGGCGACATTGCCGCGATTGATTGTTATTTTATCTGCCGTGATGTGGCGGGTGTTGCCCCGGGTCAAACCCCAGCCCGGCCAGACTGGTTGTTCGGTCATGTCGAAATTTGCGGCCTCTCCAGTACATATTGCCGGTGGGGACACGTCGCCGGAATCGCCGATGCGCTCGTCGGCTAGATATTCTGCGACGCGCACCCTGTCGCTGTCCGCCAGATCTTCGGCCTGCAACTGCATGGCCCCTTCGGTCATTGCCTTGTGAATAGATTCAGCTGACATCAACCGCACCATGGATTTGTGGGGCGCCCTCATGTCGCCGCCATCGTGACAGGTGGCGCAATATTCTTCGTAAATAGCCTTGCCAGCAGGTTCGTCTATTTGACGAGCGTAGCCGTAGGAATGGACGCCCAACTGTTCGTTGACTGGCACAGCGTCCGCCTCTGGGGCCTCTTCACAACCGACCAGGCCCAAGACAAAGACCAAGCCTGCACCGGTAAGTGCCTGTCGAAATTGCATCATGTGATGTTCCCGTTTGATATCCCTTTGAAGGGTGATCTTACATGCCTGCCTGTCGGTTGCGACAGCAATTTGACGGTCGAAACTGGCGCTCTATTGCATGGCTTTGACAGCCTCAATTGTTCGTTATTTGTTCCCATTAGTTAACCAATATTTACGAATCGCTAAAACGGGGTTTTTGAATACCATTGGCGGCTATATGCGAATCACCCGATTCGCAAATTCATCCCGATTCGCAAGAAAATGCTTCAGATGGCTGATTCAATTAGGATTATCGTTAATATATGTTAAATTTTATTTAAATCAAAAATATAAATTTGTAGGTAATTTGAACGCGGTTTCTTAACTCTCTTGATTACGTACTAGGTGGTAAGTTTTTGAAATATAAGTAACAAATTTCAAATTAGGTTAAAATTTGATAAATTGGTTAAGAAATTGATGGGAAATAATTATTTTAAATTTGTGAATTTCTCATAACTACGAAATTTACACTGTCGTATTTCATGGACGCCCTTTTTTAGGCAGTGACATAATCACCTCGTTAACTCCAACCAACGAGGTAAAAAAAATGATAGATGTAGTAAATTCAGAAAATCGCGAACATTTCGACAATATGCTGAAGCAGATGTGGCAACAGCGTTCGGACGTCTTTGTTGAAAAACTAGGCTGGGACTTGCCAGTCGTGGACGGCATGGAAATCGACGCTTATGACGATGACCGTTCCACCTATCTGTTGGCCAGTAAAGACGGTGAAGAAGTCACGGGTTCTTTGCGCATTCTGCCAACAACAAGCGGCCATCTGATGGTCGATTTATTCCCTGAAATGTGTGCTGGCGAACCGCCGGTCGGTCCAAAAGTGTGGGAGATTTCAAGGTTTTACGTGCTGCCACCTACCCGTCGTCCAAAAGATCGGGTGAAAGCTGCAGCCGAAGTTTTGTCTGGCGTTATCGAACTGGCCCTGCTGCACGGGGTCGAAAAAATCTCGATGGTTAGCTATATGTCCAACATGCCTTTGATCATCGGATTGGGCTTTGATGTGACACCTTTAGGGCTTCCGACTCAATACGAAGATGGCAACACTTATGTCGCCAGTACCATCAGCGTAACAGCTGCAGGCCTGCAGGCAGTGCGCGAAAAGCACGGTATTGAAGGGTCTGTTTTGGAACTGGGGCGCATACCTAAGGCCGCATAAACATTGAAGAAAATAGAATTTACTCAATCTCCACCAAGTGCACCTTGCGGTGCCTTGGTAGGATTTTGCTTTGTTCTTGCAACGTATTTGATCTATATTCTAGCGTTAGTTACGGAAGAAACGTCTTCAGTTGCGCGAATATAGGGGCTTAAGTGTGACATATTTTGATACAGCGACAGAGTTCATCGAGGTGGCCAAGCGGGCTTCCAATGATGACGAATTGTCTGATGGCTTTTTGAAAGCCATACGGACTATTGGGTTTAATGAGTTTGCTTGTCTTGCCTTGGTCGATCAGGACAACATGCCAGAGAACTTCGTCCAGATTCTGAGTTACTCTGAAAAGTGGTGCGATCACTACTTTCAGGAACGGTACAATCAGATTGATCCGACGCTTTCATTGGCGTTAGGGTCATCCATGCCATTCCGTTGGTCTGAGAAAATCGACAGTGACAAGCTGACAAGCAAACAGAAGCAGCTTTTCAGGGATGCCGCAGAAGAGGGCATCAAGTTCGGCTTTACTGTGCCGATCCATAATCGCCTGGTGCATTCCGCTAGCGTTAGCATTGTGGGTGATAGCGAAGAGGTATCGCAGGATGCGTATAACTCGGTGCATCTGATGTCGGTCTATTTGCATGAAGCCGCCTTGCGCATCATGAACAGTTCGACAGGCAAGAAAAAGAAAACCAAGCTGACCAGCCGCGAGCGCGAATGCCTCCGGTGGGTGGCCATGGGCAAATCCGATTGGGAAATCGGCGAAATCCTCGGTATTTCCAAAAACACCGTGCATTTCCATGTCGAGAACGCCAAGGACAAGTTCGAGACCTTCTCACGGGTTCAGGCGGTTACGCAAGCACTGCTTTCCAATAATATCGCAATCTAGTTTCGACCCACTAACGGGTCCTCTAAGACGGTCGCCATCCCGGCGGCCGTTTTTGTGTTTATGACTGTGTTCCATGTATTTGGCGCAAAAACCTACCTAATTAGATAGGGGCCAACCTCAAAAACCTACCTGATCAGGCAGGTTCTTCCTTTCGCGCTTCTTGTTCTTATGGTGTCACAGGTTCGGGGCTGATGAGCAAATCATCATGAAT